>Ga0208030_1000084_pt1 | contig 66166 bp, 66 predicted proteins | sample MalvirDeepMed_M9_FD_184246 | JGI IMG/M metagenome (GOLD analysis project Ga0208030, IMG submission 184246) | Marine viral communities from the Global Malaspina Expedition - Malaspina viral metaG DeepMed_M9 (SPAdes) (version 2) | ecosystem: Environmental > Aquatic > Marine > Oceanic | place...
GGTGGAGCCAGAAGCGGCGAGCCTCGGAGAGGTTCCCCCACTTGTTGAATTTAGCGGCGAGGTCGCGGCCAAAGGAACTGGCCTCGGGGTCAGCGAAGATGGCAGCGGCGGCCTCGGCATCGGTTGCGAACTTGGAAGTGAATCCGGCGTGAGCTTTGCCGGAGGCGGAGATGATGGAATTGAACTTGAGCATGGTGGTATCTAAGCAGGTTGGAGTTGATTTGTCAAATGTTTTCTTGAATTATTTCTGGGAAAAAACAAACTCGACGAGGTCTCCGCGTTCAACCCTGCGATGCTCGTCCTCATTCAGGGCAGCGGCGATCTCCTCGGGGGTGAGGTAGTCCTCCAGCAGGAGGCTCCCGCCGGAGGTCATAAGATCGCGGCGGCGAGGGGTGACGCGGCTCAGACTGTAGGTAGTGTTACAGTCAGCGATGACCCTGAAGCCATCGATCTCCTCGATGTTGCCGTGCTCGTCGGCGGTGAAAATGTCCTTGGCCACGAGGGCCTCGAAGATGGTTTCGAGTGGGGCGCGACCGCCGAAGCAGTCATTGACGATGCAGGAGTTGCGGAAGGAATCGTTGGGAATGGGCATGGTAGAAGTATAGCAGATGGGTTGCGGTTTGTCAACAGCTTTTCTTAATTTATTTCTGGGGCCGCTTCTCGTGGACCCAAGCGATGAAGTCATCGAGTTCGTCCGCCGGAATGTCCACCAGCTTGACGCCAGCCCACTTCTCGGGGACACCTATGCTCAGGTCATGGTCGCGATCCCACTTGAACTGCTGGTCAGCCTTGGCTTGGTAGCCCTCGACAACCCAGACCCCTTGCACCTTGCGACGGTCAACCTTGCGATCATCCGTATCGACGATGGTCTTGCCGTTGCCGTCCAGCAGGAGGACATGGCACTCGACCAGCACAAGGTAACGGGCGTCAGCGGCGTCGTTCAGCTTGCGGAGGAGGGGCCGGATCTTGGCGACCGAGGGGAGATCCGCATGGAGGCGGCGTAAAGTTTTCATCTTCCCGTTGGCTTGCTCGGCCCGATAAGTCAGCTTGCAGGCACTCTTGCGGGACCGGACAGAGAACCCGCCGCGCTGAAGGATGCGCTTGATGTCAGGGATGCTGCCGGAGTAGTGGTAGGTGCTCGGCGGGATGCCGAAGTGAGCGATGACCGAGGAGGTGCAGACCGTCTTCATGCGACCGGAGGCATGGGTGATGTGGTCCGAGAGGTGAGGAGTGGAGAGAGTAACTGGCATGGTAGTGGCAGGGTTAGGGATTAGTGGCAGGAGAGCTTCCATCCGATGGGGGCGCAAACGAATCTTGCGAGGCGAGGGCGAGGGGGATCGACCTCGACGATGTCATCGACCGAGAGGGACCGGAGGTTCCCGAGACGGTAAGCGGCGGCGATTGGCGTGTCCTCTTCGTTGAGGAACTCCTCCGGTGCGTTGAACATATGGAAGGCTCGGTTGCAGGCGGCGTGACGGCTGGTGCTGACGGTGTCAACGTAGGAGAAGACTACTTTGTTGGGGTCTCCTCGGAAGGCGGCGTGGAAGATGTTCACGATCATGGTAATCAGGTATGGTTGGTGGTTCAGGATTCGTGGTTATCGGGCGGAGTAGGCGGCGTCGAGGGCCTCTTGATAGGTGCCATCAGCCTGACGTTGGAGCTGGCTGGCCGCCTCGGAGATGGTCTTGTGAGCGGCGCGGCGTCCTTCCTTCACATTCTCGCAAATGATCTCTCCGACGATGTTGGAATGGAAGAAGTCGGGGTGGTGCTTGTCCATGACATCGACGAGGGCGTCGATTGCCTCGTTGAGAACATCGAGTTTGGCGTAGAGGGCGGCGGAGGAGGGCTGGCGGGTAGTAGTAGTAGGAACGGGCATGATGGAATCATATCAGAAAGGGAGCCTATCGTCAATAGCTTTCCATCAGTTAAGGTCATTCAGTTTGTAACTCGCTGAGCCTCAACAGGTTAGGACATACTGACTCATGTCTCCGGCATCGGGGATCACGGTGCAGGATGCCGGAAACCCCTTAAAAACAAGGGTGAAACGGCCTGAATCTCTAACAGAACCTCTAACAGAAACGGCTCTTGCGGCAGGTTAACTAGCACTATGAACCACTGTAACCTGTTAAGGGTCAAGGAGTTGTGACTTGGAAGGATCTGTTAGAGTCTGTTAGATCTAACAGTTTTTGCATCGTAACACGTTGAGCTTCAATGGGTTGTGTTTTGCAGATGTGTATTCATAATGTAAAGAACAGCCTCAATGTCTTTCGCAGGGTTGAGGTCATCAAGGGCCTGCGACCTCTCACAGGCGAGCTGAGGGGCCGTATGGAAGTATCTTAACTCATTAATACTTAATGAGTTACGAGGGCCGCTCAAAGCCCTACGTTTCAGGGGGCCGGAGCAGGGCAGGAGCGAGGCCGGATCAAGGAGTCAAGGTGCAGGGATCGGGGGCCTGCCAAAGCCAGCCTGCCCCGCCGAATCCGGTGGCCTGCACCGTGCATCGGGAGGCCGGAGCCACGGAGCCGGAACCATGGTAAGTGCAGCAGGATAGTCAAGATTCCCGAAGGACGCCACCCGCCCCCCGCTGCTTTTTCGCCGCCGCCCCCCTTCATATATATCTCTGTGTGTGAAAAAATTTGACAAATATGGTGTAGCTGCTTTAATGGGGTGTATGGCTAACGAATCCTACTACGAACGAAACAGGGAAGCGCGGTGCGCCTACCAGCGTGAATACTACAAAAACAACAAGGACCGCATCAACAGGAAGCGCCAGATCGACGAGGCCACCGACCCAGAGAAAATTCACAGGCGGCTGGACTACAACCGCGCCTATTATCGCAAACACAAGAAACGGCTTTTAGCGGAGCGTGCCAAACGATACCGCGAACTCAAGGCCGAGCGGGAGGCGGCGAAGAAACAAAATTCCGAAAAGAGCGGGAATTTGCAAATCTGACTTGGAAAGTTTTCTTGAGAGAGTATACTTTAAATTAATTAATATATAGTATATGGTTACAGAAAAACTTTTCATTCCCGATATGCAAATACCAGAAGGCTTCAAGCTAATCCCCCGCACTACGCACTACGCGTATTACCCCGTCACGAACCTTGTGATGAACCTGAAAACAGACCGCGTCCTGACACCTCAGTGGTATGGGGGCGCGGTGCGAACAAAGGTTGTGGATAAAGATGGTCAATCATTTTGGTTCGTCCACGACAGTATCAACAAACCCGCACCCCCCACCCTGACTCGTGAACAGGTGTTACAGGATGAGGGAGCCAAGATCCTGCCGGACTACCCCCGCTACGCGATCACGGAGCTGGGGGTGCTATACTGTATTGAACCGAAGAAGCGGGGCCGCAAGGCCAACCGTATACACGTTGTAGACACCCACGACCACCAAGGGTGGGAGAGCGCGTCACTGGTGGACCCTGACGGGAAGGTCCGCAAGGTTCGGATCGACAAGGCCCTCAAGTCGATGTGGGGGTAAAAAATCGACACGTTCTGTGGATGTGTCGGCCCCCTCGACGCAAGAAACCCGCCACAGGTCACAGCTACCGCCCTTGCTTAGTCCCCGAGTTGCGGGGCTACGGGCCGCTTCCTGAAGCGGGTTAGAAAATTTGTGTGTGGGGTTCCGACTTACCCTGCCAGAATAGTCGGATGAATAGGGCCAACCCCCACACGGTGGCCCTATTTTGCTGTCTCGTTCTCCGCAGCGTCCTCTTCCCTCGGAACGAGGTCAAGGCCGATGCAAAAGCGGGGAGGGATCGGGCGAAGATCCACATCCAATTTCGCGTTCGTCGCCGGAGCGGTAAACGGAAGGGGGACTGAACCGCCCAAGTCCATCGTGGAGCACGATGCCCCAAACAGGACACATGCTGCACTTGCTGCAATGAGGTTGAATTTCATCTCCGCACTTCTAGGGAAGCCCACGTTAAGTGTCAACCGGATTTCCCAATTAAATGTCCAGAAGTTTGCTGGCGACCCACAGCAGCACAACTGTTGTGAGCAAAAATAAAACCATGGTTGGTTCGTTTGGTATCATATCTTAACCGGAAATATACATAATTGACTAAAGGCAGTCAAAGCGGTATCACTTGGGGTAATGAGCGACCGCCCGCTTGATACCATCGACACCCTGAACCTCGGCTCCTTGGACGAAAAGGGGAAACCCGTAGAGACCAGACTGAAGGACGTAAAGAGTGCGCTTGGAATATACTCGACTCTCCGCACGGCAGATGAGAAGTCTGCCCTGAACCGCGCCCGCATCGACTCGATGTTCGACGGTGCCGCGCCGTATAATTCCCAGAGTCTCGCATTCAGCGGGCAAGGTCTCAAAACGAACCTGAATTTTGGAGATGCCCAACGACTTTTGGATATTTCTCTTAGTGCTTACGTTGACCTTTACTCTTCGCTGGAAAGACTTGTCGAGGTTACTGGCACGGAGGGCGAAGCGAGCGAAATTAAACCGTCGGAAGAAATCGTCGCGGAAGAACTGACGCATCTGATGCGGAACTGGCCTGAGTTCCACAGCGCCTACCTGCGACTCTGCACGACCTTCATCAAGCACGGTGTGGCCGTTTCCTATTTCGACTCACCAGACGACTGGCATTTCCGTGTCGGCGGGTTCACTGACATCCTTATTCCACGGCAGACCCCCGCCAGCGAGGACTCCATTGATGTGGCCATCGGTCGGCGCAACTACCTGTTGCACGAACTGTTTGCCTACATCAAGAATCCCAAGGCGGCGGCCAAGGTCGGATGGGATGTGGAGGAGGTGAAGCGCGTTATCCAGAAAAACGTGCGTACCAATAATCGGGCGCTGTATAACGACTATGAGTCGTTGCAGGCCGAGATGAAGAACAACGACCTTTACACGGGGATTGAAAACCCGTCCGTGTCTGTCCTGCATTTCTGGGTCAAGGAGATGGACGGCAGCGTGAGCCACTACATCTGTGCCGAGGATGGGCCAAAGGATTTCCTCTACAAGAAAGTTTCCCGTTACGAAAAGGCCGAGCAGGCGTATGTGATGTTCACCTACGGCGTCGGCAGCAATGGAACATACCACTCAATTCGGGGCTTAGGTCAGCGCATCTTTGCCCATGTCCAGACCAGTAATAGATTGCGTTGCCAGCAGATCGACGGAGCCATGCTCGCGTCTGCGGTGATGATCCAACCCGAAAACCAAAGGTCTCTGGACGAATTGCAGTTCACCTACTACGGCGCTTACGCCGTGCTGTCCCCGAACGTGAAGATTGTCGAGAAGGCAATCCCGAACCTCGGCACTGCGGTCCAGCCCGCCTTGGAGGATCTGACCAACCAGCTACAGCTCAACACCGATACTGTTAGTACGTATGGCCCGCAGCAGGGTTCACCATACAGGAACAAGATGCAGATCGTGGCCGACATGGATGTCACCACCCGTCTGTCCGGCGCGAGCCTGAACTTGTTCTATGCGAGTTGGAACCGCCTCCTGCGCGAGGTTGTCCGGCGCGTGGTCACCACCAAGAAGCCCGACAGGGCAATCAAGGACTTCTATGATCGTTGTGAGATGAAAGGAGTCCCGAAGAGTTTTATCAAGACACTGGACACTGCCCGCACAAAAGCTGTTAGATCAATTGGCAACGGGAGCCACGCCAACCGGATGGTGGCCCTGAAGGAATTGCAGGGCATCAGCGGCCAGTTCGATGACGTTGGTCGGCGCAACCTGACCCGCGACATTGTATCTACTCGTGTGGGCCATGATCTTGCTGACCGTTACGTTCCGGCGGAAGTTGAGAAGCGCCCGACGATTGACCTCAAGATTGCCTTCTTTGAGAACCAGCAACTGATGGCAGGAGCGCAGGTTCCGGTTGTAGGAAACGAGTTACATGGAACACATTTGGAAGTTCATGTCCCGGCCCTTAACCAGTTAATTGAACAACTCAATACGGGCGAGGCGGACCCGATGCAGGCGCTCCCTGCGGTGCAGGCATTTTACGAACACGTTAGCCAGACTGTACAGTTTGCGGCTGGCGACCCCGCGCTAGAGGGGCTGGTCGGCCAGACCCAGCAGGTTCTCCAGTATGCCGAGGAGGTCATCAACAACACGATGAAGGCTCTCCAGAAGATGCAGCGGGATCAGGCCCAGCAGGGCGGTGAGGAAGGGCAACCGCAAGCCCCCGAACAGGACACGAAGGTGATGGAACACCAGATGAAGATGCAGATCGCCCAAGAGAAGGCGGAACTGGACATGTCCATCAAGCAGAAAAAACATGACCAAGAAATGGCTATACGGGATGCGAAGGCCGCGCTAGAGTTCCGTGAAACCAGTGAACTCGAAAGAACTCCTTGACCTGCACGATGAGACTTGCCGCGAGTGCAAGGCCATCATGCGAACAAAAAATTCAGACTACACGGGCGGCAAGGATGCCACTGATCCGTTTGCCAACTTCAAGAGTAGCATAGTGATAGACATCCACCCCGTCCACGGGCTGCTGATGCGGGTGCTCGACAAGATCCAGCGCATCCGCTCGTTCGTGAACGACAGGGAACTACAAGTCCCCGACGAAAGTGTTGAAGATGCGTGTCATGACATTGTAAACTATGCTATCTTGGCGAAGGCAATGTTACGGGAAGAGCGGAAGAATTCAGATGTCTAAAAAAGAGATAACGCCCCCGATCCCCCTTGACCGTTGGTATCGGGATCTGGCCACCGTCAAGATACTCAACGAGCTTCTGGAGTCGGACGCCTTCAAGAAAGCTGCGGCCACTCTGAAGGAAATAGCTGGACCCTCGTTTAATACTTTGCAAGATACCGAGGGTAACTCCCAACGCCACGCTTGGTATGCAGGCTATCGTGACGCGTTAAATGATTTGTATAAATTAGCCAATCCTCCCGCAGACAAACAAACAAACATAACTCCAGATGAGTGGACCCACATCGAATGAAGTCGCCGAAACGTCGGCAGCAGACCCCGTGACAGAAGTAACCGCGAATGTTCCTGACACCAGTGAGGATTCAGGCGCGTCTTTCATGGACGCCTTGGAAACAGCTTTTGCTGGGATTGAAGCGGGGTCTACTCCAGAACCGGAATCTACTCCAGAACCGGAGCCTACTCCAGAACCAGAACCAGAACCGGAACCGGAACCTACTCCAGAACCGGAAGCAGAGGCCGTTCAAGAGGACACCCCCGACCCAACCGAAAACCTAACCGAGGACATCGGGGACGATTGGACCCCGAAAGCTGCATCCCGATTCAAGCAACTGAAGTCCGAGCTGAAGGACACCAGCACCGAGCTTCAGACTCTCCGGCAACAGCAGGAGGAGAATGCGGCGAAGATCAAGGAACTTTCTGGTTTAGCGGAGTCCAACGATGTGGAGGCGCTCCAACAAAAAATTGCTGAATACGAGAAGACCCAGATGTTCACCAATCTGGAACAGACACAGGCTTACCAAGAGGCCGTAGCCCAGCCCTTGCAGACCATTGTGCAGGAGGCTACCGCGCTTGCGGAGAAGTATGGGGCCGACGCGGATACCCTTATTGATGCCATGTCCCTCTCTGAGCAGGAAGAACAGGACCGCGCCCTGAATGATATTTTGCAGGATGCCACGGACAGGGACCGCGCAAAAATTTACCACCTGATCAACCAGATTGACCCCGTTCTCCAAATGCGAAACAACATGTGGGAGAATTCGGATGCGGCCCTGAAGGAGGCCGAATTGTTGGCTGAACGCAAATCCCAGCACGAGGCGGCGGAAAATTTGCGTGTCCGCCAAGAAGTAGCCCAGAATGTGGCCGAGCGTGTCCAGCAGAAGCTCCCGTTCCTGTCCGGTGTCGAGGGGCTGGACATGGCGGCGATTCAGGAGAAGGCGGCTGAAGTAGACCCCGCCGTCATGCACCCCGTGGATTTCACCTTCAACTCTATTTCTGCCCAGCTCCTCCCCGCCGTGGTCCGCGAGTTCGTAGCCATGCGGGCTGAGAACACGGTGCTCACCGACCGACTGGCAGAATATGAGGGCGCGGAGCCTACCATGTCGGGGAATACCCCAACTTCGGGTCAGGTTGCCAGTGGGGTTGGGGGAGACGCCTCGTTTGAGGACGCCATCAACTCCGCGTTTGGAGCGAACAACCTGAACCGATAAATCTCCTATTGACAGTTTTGTATTTTCTGTTAAGAATGTCCCCCTACGCGACGAGGTTGCTCTAGCCACAAGTAGTTCTACAAAGTCGCTGTTCTTGGGCTGAGTTCCAAACCATACCACCCGAACCTGTCGGTTGCTCTAGCCGTATAAGTAGTTCTAGTCAGGCAGTGTTCACCAATTCAGTCAGGCCGCTTTAAGCCCCAGACAGGGGGAGCGGTCTACCCTCTCACCTAACTTTTTATTTTCAAATATCATGGCTTTTGCCCCACCCTCCACGTTCGTTACCAATGCCTCCGCTGCGGTTGATGTCGTCCTGACACAAGAAGCAGGTCGCATCGGTAACGACATTCACAAGGCGACCCTCCACACTTCCCCGTGGATCGACCTTATCAAGCAGTCCACCTTCCCCGAAGCAATGGGCTACACCCTGAACACCCTCGTTTACGACCGCGCACTTCCGCTTCAGGCTCGTGACAAGAATCTCGCCGACAACGACACTGTCGGAGTTGGTGCTGACTGGGCCGATCTCGGCCTTGTTGCTGCTTCAGGCACCCACGGTTTTAGCGGAGGCCAGCAGGCTTCATCTGGAGACGGGACTACGTTTTACGGCACTGAAGGTCACGGAGATGTCAACCTGATTGACTTCACCAAAACCCTCAAGAGTTTCAGTCTTCAGCGGGCCGTGATCGAGTCCCCTCGGATCAACGTCGAGGAACTTCGCTTCGCCGCTCACCGGACTGAGCAGCTTCGGGCTATCATGGATATGCTCAAAGAAGCCACCCGCAATACTTGGGAGCAACGCTACCGCGTGGAATACGGCACCCAGTGTGACAACATCGTTTACGCCAAGACCGCTACTTCTCTCACCCAGACGGGTGTGGAGGGGACGCCCCTTGACGGCGTAGACGTTGACGCTGGTTCCGGCACCAACAACGGCGTCATCGACGTTACCGCTAACATCTCCAACAAGATCCTTGATGACATCTACTTCAAGCTGATCCGTGCTGGAGCAGGCGCTAACGCCTATGGCCGTGAGAATGGCCGTCCGGTCTTCTCGCTGGTGTGTTCGTCCGAGGCTTCCTACCAGTTGATGACTGAAGCGGGCTTCCGTGACGACGTTCGTTACAACAACGCGAAGGTCTCCGACCTCATCGCGCCGTTGGGAATTGAGAAGTCCTTCCGTGGTTTCTACCACCTGATCGACGACCTTGCCCCGCGTTTCACCACTGCCCTGAAAGACAAGGCGGATGATGACCCCGACGCAGGCGCTAACTGTCTGACCGAGGTTCAGCCTTACAGCCACGACACAGGCAACAACAAGATCATCAGCAACGCCTCTTACGAGACTGCTGACCTTGAGGCCGCGTTCGTCCTCGTTGACAACGTGATGGAGTCCCTCGTTCCGGCCCCTGTCGGTAATGTCAGCGGACTGAAGTTTGACCCCATAAATTATAAGGGCGACTTCAAGTGGACTAACATTCCCGATGTGATCTTGAACCCTGATGGGTCAATCGGGTTCTTCCGTGGTATCCTTGCTTCGGCCTCCAAGCCGATCAAGACCAACTTCGGTTACGTCATCCTCTTCAAGCGCACGAGCACCACGCCCGCTGCGTAAGGTTTAAATTGTGCGGGGTGGTGGCGTAGAACTGCCGCCCCGCGCATAACCCAACTACGATTATGCCTACCTTAGATGATTTACCAACCTTGGCGAAGAACGCTGCGATTGCTGCAAACGATTCCATTGCCATTTCAAACGAAAACTTGGGCGGGGGGAGCAAAATCCAACAGGTGCCTGCTGCCCTTCTAACTCACGGCTTTACTCATGCGTTTCGCCTCGATTATGACTCAGTTTCTGTGGCTCTAGCGGCCACAACCACTGGTGAGATTAACTTGATGGCCCTGACTGAAGGGTCAGTTGTAACTGAGGTAGGCTTGATTGTGTCTACTCATTTTGCTGGTGGCTCTATTTCTGGCTATACGCTTGCCGCAGGACGCACAGGTGCCACTAACGGCTATTTAGTGGCTGCGGAAATGGAAATCACAAATGCAGTCTTCAGAAAGAACACTGGTGGTGAACTAGACACAGAAGCCGAAATTTGGACTGGCGATCTTATTGGTTCTGGCCAATCGCTGAGTGTCACGATCACATCCACTGGTGACAACCTTGATACCGCCACTCAAGGCAGTTGTATCGTACTCGCCTCAATTATAGAGCCTTCCGAGTACGCCACGCTGGTCCCCAAGTTCGACTAATTCCCACCCGCAATCCCAACCCATAAATCCCGAACCCTGAGTAACCCTTCGGGGTTCGGGATTTTACTTTACGATTATGGCTGCCAAACCAAAGCCGAAGAAGAAAAAGGACGAAATACCGGAGTATGCGCCAGATCCGACGGTCGCTACTGCAACTATTTCCGATACCTATGGAGACCCGCCGGAAGACTCCTCGATGGTTAATGTTGGTAAACTGGGGACCATTAACATAAACGATCTTTCCCCCGATCAACGAAACATGGCCTACACTGCGGGGGCCAAGCAAGGACTCACCCCCGAATATTTTCAGAAGGCATACGGCACCCCAACGGGAGCCGACGGGCAACCCCTCGCCGAGAAAGACCTCTACCTCCCTGCCGCTAGTTTTGGGTCCGCTATGGTTGACCCCCGAACTGGGGATTATTTCACGGGCAACAACCAGTGGATTGCACAACAGTCCGCAAAACTTCAGGCACAGGGACTGCCCTCTCTCATTCCTGCCGCGCAGTATGAGCAGGACAAAAAGCTCTACGAAGATAAATATGTAGACGCACAGTTCGACGAGGAAGGCATGTTGGACCCCGAGAGAGCCAAGACCTTCGCTGACTTTCGAGGCCGGATGATGAGGAAGATGGCGCTCGACAAGCAAGCTGCCGAACCAGCCGCGAAAGAACCAGCGGAAGAACCAGCAGCGGACGATGTGGTGGTGGACCCAACGACGGGAAATATTTATACCGAAAAAGGAGGAGGAGAAGGGATACAGTTAACCCCCGATCTTGAAGACGCACTAGCGCGGGATCTTGCCGCTAAAGAGCGCGTGGCCGATATACCTGACACTTCATACGCCGAACAGGCGGGGTATGCCACAGAACCCGTCCCAGCGGAACCCGCCGCAGAACCAGACGACGAAGGCTTTGATGACGACGACGAAGCGGAACCCACCGTGTCGTTCTTCTCACCGGAGATGATGGAGCAGAGCGCAAAGACTGTGTTCACAATGCTAACAGGCGGACCCCCAAAGGAGGGCGTTGACGAAGACGCCTTGGCCAAACTCAGTGAATACCTCAGTGACGACCAATTTGCCAACATGACCCCCGATGAGGCCATCGCAGCCCTTCGGGAAGAAGGATATGATGTTATCGGCTTGCCGCCGTTCGGCTTGCCGCCGTTGTAGATTTTAACAATGCACCCCAACGACGACAACAGGGAGGGGAACATGGTCCCCGTGGACGGACCCGACAAGGGCGAAGGCAAGGTGGACGACGGCCACGAGATGGTTCAGCACCAGCTCAACACTCTGAAAGAGAGCGCCGATGCCCTGCTGGAGCACCTCGCCCAGTGCGAATGCCCCCATGACCAAGCGGAGGAGGTTAAAAAAAAGATAGCTCTGGCAACCGAATCTCTCGATTCAGCCCGAGATGCCGTTTCCGGCAGCCACGACGAGGGCGAGACGGGTGAGCGCGGCAGCCACGACGAGCACGACGACGGCAGCGGGTTCATGGTCATGGTCGAAAAGAGAATGGCCAAGTAGTGGGCCTTGCACCTTATTCGGATTTCTGTAGACTGGGTTAACGTATGGCTACCAACATATCAGGATCTGTCTCGCTGACCTATGGGACGCATACTCAAAGCGAGTCTTTTAGCACTACTGCGTCTACGCTCCTCTATTCTCATAAATCACATGAGTATTCTGCGGGGGGTGCCATTGCGTTAGTAGGGGGAACCACCGCTCTGGATGTAGGCACCATTGACGGAGCTGAAGGGTTGTTGCTCATCAAAAATAACAACAACTATGGTGCCTTGAGTGTCAGTATGGACACAAGTGCTTACGACATCAGTATCCCAGCGGGCGTGGCCAATCTTATATCTGTTGGCCCAGATCACCCCGTCAATGTGAAATGCCCTACCGCGACTATTACCGGAAAAGGGATAACTAGTGCTTCGTCAGCAGGCGCTATTGTCCTAGATGACGCGGCTAGTGTTGGAACAGCTTGGATGGTCGCTACGACTGGTGATGATGATTCCGGCACCTATGTAATAGAATTTGACACAACCACCACGGGAACAGTTTATGAGTTAGACGGGGTCACCAAAAAAGATCTGTCGGTGGCGGGGTCGAGTGGATACGATAGCAGCACAGAAGTTACTTTAACTTATTTCGTCCAATACCGCTACACCCTCACTGAAGCATAATTCTCTAACAACCAACAAACAATCATGGCAACATCTAATGTCGAAAAACAATTCTTCGGGCAGGCCGGAGCCACTATGCTAACTGGCACGGATTCCGTTACCGCAGATATATGTGCAATCCTCATCATCGAAGACGCCATATTCGACGGCCACGGGGCGGATGCAACTACATGGCCTGAGTTGACTGACGTTTCAGGAACGAACACCAAAATGCTTTTGCGTAGTGATTCCGCCGCTGATGGGGTCACCATCCCCAACGGCATCACGATTGTTGGGCAGTTCTCCAAGGTCACTCTCCGCTCCGGCACCGTCCTTTGTTACCACGCAGCCTGATTTCCGATGCTTAATGCCCCACGAACAGGTCTGAAGGCGGGCCTCGCTGTGTGGAAGGCGATGGCACGCAACCCCCTCAAGGTTGCCCACTACCTGTATTTCCGCGCCAATGCTAATATCACGACAGATGGTGGTGCTGTTTCGGCGTGGACGGATGCTGGCTTGTCCACGCTGACCCGCTCGTTGGCTCAAGGCACGGGTAGTCTTCAGCCAGCCCACGACACTTCGGACGATCACATCACCTTTGATTCCGCTGATGACAAGTTGGTGTTCAATAGTGCGGTGGAACAGGCAGGGGTGCTGGTGGTTGCAACATCGAACGGCATCTTTGCCTATGAGGTGGATGCTGATTCGGTAGATGAGATTACCGCATTGGGTTGGGAGAAAGGTTACTTCCAAGGCATAGACCTCTACGCTTACATTTTGTTTACCACAGCCATTACGGATGTGGAACTGGCGGGGGTCATCCGGTATCTGGAAGAGGACACAAATGCGACCAAGAATCCGACTGGGAACCTGACCAACTACTTTCGCAATAGAGCCGACCTTGTGACGCCGAAATTTGATGCGTTGGATTTCGGCGGGGTAACGGCCATTCCTCTGGCTTGGATGGATTGCGGTTCCCTGACTTCTTTCCCCTCTGTGGACCTGTCGAGCGCCACAGACTTCAGAAATACATGGAATAATACAGCACTAACCACCTTCCCCGCTCTCACATTCAGCACCGATGGAGACGACGATATCCGGTTCGATTCCGCATGGCAGGGCTGCACCAGCCTAACCTCTTTCCCCGCCTTGAATCTTTCAAGGGGGACTAATTTCTCTAACACATGGCAGGACTGCACGGGTCTGACCTCTTTCCCTGCCGCCACATTCAGCACCCATGCGGACGATGATGTTAACTTCAACAGCACATGGCGTGCCTGCACAGGACTAACTTCTTTCCCCGCCCTTAACCTATCGCGGGGAACTTATTTTGGCTCTGCATGGCGTGGTTGCTCCAATGCAAGTTTCACCTCTTTCCCTGCTGTCACGTTCTCCACTCACGCGGACGATGACCTTAACTTCCTGAACGCATGGAATGACTGTAGATTCACCTCTTTCCCCGCCCTCAATCTGTCGAGGGGGACCAATTTTGAGGGAGCGTGGACGGGCAATACAGCGATGACATCGTTCGGTGCTTGCACGTTCAGCACCACAGCGAGCGACGATATCAACTTCTCCCAAGCGTGGAGAAGCTGCACCGCCCTCACATCCTTCCCCGCATTGAACCTATCGAGGGGGACTGACTTCAACAGCACATGGAATGGTTGCAACTCCATGACTTCCTTCCTCGCCACAGGTTTGGACTCAGGAACCACCTTCACCTACGCATGGTATGGGTGCACCGCCCTGACCACTTTCCCTGCAATCCCCCTTACGGCGGGAACTACCTTCCGTTACGCATGGACTAGCTGCACATCCATGACCTCCTTCCTTGCCACAGGGCTGGACTCAGCGACGGACTTCTACTATGCATGGTATGGCTGCACCGCCCTGACCACTTTCCCTGCAATCCCCCTTACGGCGGGAACTAATTTCCACCAGACATGGAGAAACTGCACCTCCATGATTTCCTTCAATGCGACTGGAATGAATTTAGGGGCAGAATTCTTTTGGGCATGGAAGGGGTGCACCGCCCTGACCACTTTCCCCGCTGGTGTCTTTGATGACTGGAATCCTGCAAGCGTTGCAGCTAATTGCTTCGACAATACATGGAATAACTGCACAGCCCTGACCGAACAATCAGTCGAGAATATCCTCCTCTCCATTTCCGCAAGCGGGGTTCACGCAACGACAGACGGAACGGCCAACACCGCCGCGATTGCTGGCAAGGAAATCACCATTGATTCCAACAACGTAAACGTAGACAACCTCACCCCTGCTACCCGCGCAGCCTGCACCGCGCTCCAGAGTCGCGGCTGGGAGGTTGTGATTAACGGTTCGGTGGTGAGTGAATACGCGCTCTCCTTTAATGGGACCGATGAGCACGTTGAGATTACAGGCACAAGTTTTCCGACGGGCACTGCAAACAGAACAATAGCGGGATGGGTGCGGTGGGATGATACGACAGACGTTAGTGGTGTCTTTGGTTACGGGACAGGTTCTCCGAGCGCCCGTCAAGTTTTTGAGTTTTACCACTATGGGGCGAGTGGTATTAGGTTGCATTATTCCAGTGATAATTCGGGAGGTAGCACAGCTCTCTCCAACGATACATGGTATCATTTGGTTGGCACCTACGACGGAACTACAGCAAAAGTGTATATTAACGGAATCTTGGATCACACGGATACTGTGGCGCTTGGCACTGTTGCAGATTTTTGGAGGACGGGGTGTGTCAACTACTCCGCCTCTCCGAGTGAATTTTTTGGGGGAGACATAGATGAAGTAGCCGTCTGGGACGTAGCCCTCGATGCCGATGCCGTTGCAGCGGTTTACAATTCCGGTTCGCCCATCAACCTTAACCAGAATAAAGGAAACTACGACGAGTATACGGACGACCTCGTTTCGTGGTGGAGAATGGGCGACAACGATTCGGGGGCAGGAGACTTCGTGACGGACGTTATCGCAACTGACGGTGAGGCTCTGCACCTTCCGGGAATCAATTCAAATAACGCTAGCACTCCACATACTACTGCCCTCGCGATTGCGGGGGATTTGGAACTCATCGTTAATTGCGAGCAGGGAGTTGCCGATTCCGAATACTTGGTCACTAAGTATAGTGGGTCATCGCGGGGTTATGCCCTTCTTCTATTGGCTACTGGAAAGTTTCGATATTACAGAGGGACGGGAAGCGGTTCTGATGTGTCCACAGACTCGTCTGCCGCAATCGACTCGACAAAGACTTGGTTTAAAATGACGCACCGAGTCAGTGATGACAGGGTGCAGTTCTTCCAGTCGGACGATGGGGATACGTGGGCTCAGTTAGGAACGGACAAGACTATATCTACTCTGGTATGGGGAGGAGGAACGGAGGATGTCTTCGTTGGAACGGACGGCGTGGGGAGCTATCCGTTCAACGGGAAAATCCAAAGAGCCATAATCAAAGACGGCATTGATGGCACCACGGTCCTCGATGCCAACTTCACACTGGCGAACAAAGGGGTGACCAGCTTCACCGCTACCAGTGGTCAAGTGGTCACAATCAATTCCACCGCCATAGCCAATCCCGCCGCGATTCGTTCGGCCACTGACGGGGTTCTGGTCAACAGCCCGACATTCGTGGTGGATAATCCGCCGAACTATTCCAACTACTCGATGGAGTTTGACGGGACCGATGACGCGGTAACTGTTGGAGACGCGGGTCTGATTACATCAGCGGGAACTATTTCTATCTGGGTTAAAGCCCAAGAGTGGGCTAACTACGACAATGCTTTTGATACTGGTAATGGCGTCATCAATACAGGAATCCGACTGGAAGCAGGACCGACACCTTACTTGTACATATACTATGCCACTGACGGGGCCGGGTCGGTTGCCAGTGGCGCACTTGACTATACCGCAGTAGACGGCCAATGGGGACATATTGCCGTAACTTGGTCAGGCTCCACAATAAAAGGATACACAAACGGCATTGAAACATTTTCAGCTACGAACTTGTATACCAGTTTCGTTGCAAACGTATTGGCATTTGGGGTGGGATTCGTAAATCGTTATTTTGAGGGTTCTATTGATGAGGCAGCAATCTGGACTAGCACCCTCACCAGCGCACAGATTAATGACATCTACAACGGTGGAGTTCCTGCTGATTTGACCTCTCTCAGCCCAATCGGCTGGTGGAGATTTGGAGAAAACGATTCGGGAGCAGGCACTACCATTACTGACGAAGGTTCCGGCGAAAACGACGGCACTCTTGTGAGCGTCCCCACCTTCTCCCGCAGCGTGCCTGCGGAGGACGCTACGTGGAACAACCGGAGTATCCTGTTCAATGGGACAGATCAGTCGATGACGACTACAGCCGACGATACATTGGCTACGAAGAGTTATTCGTTCTGGGCCAAGAGCGACGAGACAGGGCATAACGGGGTCTTCGACCACGGGGGAGCTACGACTGGGGCATTTAGCTTTAACCATACGAGTAACAAGCCTATCCTTTATATGGGTAGTGCTTATTACAGATACTGGGCAGATAATTCTGCACAGGACGACGATGCGTGGCACTTTTGGACGGTCGTGATTCACCCTGATATTTCGGATTGTCTGCTTTACTGCGATGGGGTTCTCCAGACGGTAGACAGCACTGGGTCTTCGGGAACCGTGAATGACTACACTACTGGAATTCTTATAGGCAAGACGGGGTCGCAGGAATTCGACGGCTCCCTAGACGAGTTCGCAGTATTCGACGGCGAGCTGACCCCCGCCCAAGTCCTCCAGATATACAACGGCGGCTCACCAGCCGACCTGAAGGAGTTCTCACCGGATAGCTGGTGGCGCATGGGCGACGACGATGACGCTGGCGGCACCACGATTCGCGATCTTGGGGTGGTGTCCACTACTGAGCTTGTTTCCAATGGGGAATTCGGGGCCAACACTACGGGTTGGACAGCGGGAACTAGCGCCACGCTTTCTAGTGAGGGAGGTCGCCTGAAGATTGCGAACGAGGCCAGCACTAATCACGGGTATGCCAATCAAGAAGTCACCGTTGTAGTCGGCGCTCGTTATAAAGTAACAGCAGACTTGGTATTCTCTGCTGGGAACGCGACGGATGTGCAGTTCAAGTTGGGGACAACAAGCGAAGGGGTCGAGTATTATAATAGCGGCGACATTACCGCTGACACCACAATCACTCAATACATCACGGCCACAACTACCAGTCTGTTTGTGCAATGTCAGAATTCCGGTAATGCCGCCACCAATGCTTACTTCGACAACGTCTCCGTGAAGCAGGACGACTTGGTTCTCAACGGGGACTTTTCAATCAATTCGGTCCCCGACACTTGGAATGGTTCGGCACCAGTGAACCTTGTGGGGTGGACGAGCGGGGGAGCAGCTTTCACCGCCGATGCTCATTTTGTAATCACTGACGGGAGGTGCAGGTTAATCTCTGATGGAACCAACACCGTCATCAATTCAGGCACCGTCGTTGTAGGCAAGACGTATCAGTATTCATTAGAGGTAACTGACGTTACGACTGGTGGGCTTACCCCCATTGGCGGCGGCGTGGTGCTTGAGGCAAACATAACTTCTACAGGAATTTACTCTGGTGTTTTCACCGCAGTAGGCACGACAGCTATGTCGATAAACCGTCAATCAGGCACTACAGATATCACTTTCGACAACATCTCCGTTCAGGAAATCGACGGCAATACAGGCACCCTTGTCAACTCACCAACATTCTCAACCGATATCCCATAAAGAATCATGGAACGAAAATACGTAATCCTCGACGACTCCGATGTCATCAATATCGACTTCAACGAGGTGCTTGAAACATCAGAGAACACCCTGCGTTGGTCGGTGGACGGCAGTCAGACCTTTGTGAAATTCATTGGCTCCACGCCATCCTTCCTTGTGGGTAAGGATCAACTTACCCACTCTCAGGTCACGGAGGTTCTTTCTGGAGAAGCATGGACCGCCCCCAATGATCCCGAATAGTCATGGCTAATACGCTCTCAGAGACTCACCGCTTCTTCCGCGTGGACCCCGCAGCCTACACGGCGCTTACGGACTATGTGGACAGCTCGCGGGGATACCCGAATGAGACTACTGAGCGCGGCCTGCCGCTATTTGAATGGCTTGTCCACGAAGAGAACGGCTGGGGCTTAATCCCGATTGATAAATGGAGGTTTACCGATGACGACGAAGTTGTAGTCGCAGACGCCATTGATGCCGGAACGGTTGAAGAGATCGGCGTTGATACCTACGTAGCCAAGCGTGAGGCCATCCTGAACCCACCCCCACCGGAACCGGAACCGGAGGAAGATGAACCGCCCCATGAATTCTTTGAAGGCATTCTAGATTTCGTAATCGTCCCCTAATTGATGCCTACCTATGAAACATTACCCACCGCCGAAAAGGTAATTGATTGGTGTGATTACATTGAGCGAGCACAGGATCGGTTGGGAAAGTCGGGAGACGGCCAGAGCAGTGGGACCATTGTCCTTACGGATCGCTACCCGCTGAAGCGGGAGCTTGTCCTCGACAGTCACGTTACTATTGAGGGGAGTGTTCGTGCGAAGCACCACTCTGGATCGAGCCACGGATTCTACGTGACTGACGATTTCGAGGGCAACACCGTGCTCTCATGGCGGAAGCCGAAAGAAAACTTAAAGTATTCAAACTTCGGTGCGGGTATCCACCAGATCCATGTTGAATCCAAGGACGGAGTCAATGGGGTCTCGTTCAGGGGCGCACAGCAAAGCTGCCGTGTGGACAATCTGGTGGTGCGAAATTTTGGTGCCGCAACGGGCCTCGCCCTGCACGGGGATACCTACACGGTGCGTGACTGCTTCATTGATGCCGTCAAAGGCGGTGGCCTTTCGGCCACAGTGAACGGGGCTACCGCGTTCAAGTTCCCTGAACGATCCTACAGCCTCGCATTGAACAACATCACCAGCCACAACTGCGAAGTAGGACTGGAGGCTGCTGATCTGCACCAAGTCGCGATCACGAATTTTGAAACCGAGACCACCCACCAGCCGCTCCTTTTTACGTATAATGTAATTGGAGTTAACGTGGCAAACTGCACCTTCCGCCACACAAGTGAGATCCTGAAGATCACCCGAGCACGGTGGCCGAAAGACTACCTGATCAAGCTCAACGGAATGTCCGCTGACGGCAGCGGGGCGACCATTCAATACCCCGACGACCAGATATGGGTTAGCCCCAGTAAAGTTTTCGACCTTGTTATCGAGGGGGACAAGGGGCTATTTATAACAGACCTCAAGGAACAACGAAGGCAGGCGTCTTCTTAACCACCGTGTCCCATGCCCCTCCAACGCAACCAACCGTCACCAGATCGTCAGAGCGTCCTCTCGTTCGCCTCACCGAGCGTTGCGGACCTGTTGTTCTACGAGACTGTTGATGCCAAGACCGTTGGGGCGGGGACAGGGAAAACCATTACAGGGGCCAGTAAAGCCACTTTTACCTTAGTCACCGGCAACACACCGGATGACACGGTTGAAGCGGGGTTCCATTCTAGCGGGTTCACAATTACCCTGACTTGCGATGGGCATGGGTTTGAGGTTGGGGATGTAGTTACGGTTGAGGATGTTGGCTACACAGGAACGAGTCCTAATGGGACTCACCAGATAACTGCGATTGATGAATCTTACACAGACACTTTTTCTTACTTTGTTAAAGACACCCCCTCAACACTTTCTGTTACAAATAACCCCCGTGTCTATAAGGCCCACCCAAGTTACGGAACCGCCCACCCCGATACGGAGAATTTCCCTATCCACAAGCTGTGCTATGTGAAGCAGGCCGACGGCGAAGGGCTGTATTTTGAATACTACTACGCAGCGGATCGCCTCCACCAAGACGATTATAATTTTGAATACAGCCAAGCAGATTTAGGGGGAAACAAATACGATACGGTAGTGCGGACGTATGTGACTCTGCGATCGGACTTCACTGAAGCAGACGCCAAGTATAATGCGGGGGACCGGATGCCGGATGTTCCCGACGCCAAATTCCCTAATGACACCTACATCCTGCTAACTCGCCAGCAGAAGCGCATCGGGGATCAGGAATTGGACGGCCTCTTCGTTGTCGAGCAGCGGGTTTATTTTAACCGCGTCGATATCGTTAACCATAATATGGACCCCGCTACTGGTGGCGTGTTGGCTATGGTGGAGAAGGTTGTGCATCGCGGAGAGACGTTTAACCCCCCGAATGGGTCTCCCGATACTGGCTATATTGAGGATCTCGCAGAACAAGCGGATGATGAATTATGGGGCTTGGATGCCGCTGGCCGGAACTGGGAAGCTCAACAGCTATCGAATGACTGGTGGAAGGTGACTATTCAGGATGTGATCCCACAATCATCTGCCGCAAACACTACTTATGGGCCGGACGGCAAAACAATCCGCACATATGATACTTGGCAGAACTTCACATGGCCCTCCGTTTTGGACAGTCTGGTGTTCACAACGGCCAATAGAAAAGACGGCTCCAGCCAGACCGCCGTGACCGTCCGCATGAAAGAGGGTAAGGACGGCTTCGGTGGCCCCACCAAGATGACGGTCCTGCAAGTGTGGAGCAAAGCTGCGCTCACTCCTCCCACTCCTACGATCTTCAAGACTGCCAGCGCGAAATACAGTGGGGTGCAATACAATGTAAGCGTCTCCAATGTCCTGACTCCGGCCATCACCTTGATCGACTTTATCGGCTCAGAACATCCTACGTATAAGCTGGGTGAGTATGCCCACCCCAAACCGTGGTGCCGTGCATCCAGCCCTACTGATTGGCCGTCTTCCGCATTTGTCGGGTCAGCCACACAGAAGCCCTTCCGTGGCGGGTATCTGCTGGAAGTGGTAACAGTTCATCCCCCGTCCTGATAGATGGCTGAACTAGAAGATATGTCGCCTACCGTCTACCCTGACGGATCTGTCATCGGCAGTCTCGACGCCAGCGGGAACCTCCCTGAAAACCCTGAACTCCTGCACCGCCCGCACGCGTTCGCGTTGATGCACGGCGATGACGGGGCCAAGGTTGCTTACGGGCAGTTGCTTTGGAGGATTGAACAATTAAACAGTCTTTATTCTTCAGCCCATGTAATTATTCAACTTACGCAAGGGGCTATTGAAGGTCTAAATGCCAAAGTCCCGACAATAGATACGGAAGACGGGGAGGTAATGTCTTCAGGGATTAACTTTAACGACAACGACACAAAATACCATCAACTGGACGGGTATGGTGACGTTTACCTCTATTGGAAAGTTGACCTTGACGATGACGATAGGGTCACCAAGTGCTGGGTGACAGTAGACGGGACGACGGCTACCGTAAACATTCCCGCGCAGCCAGCGTATGATAATAGTGCGGGTCAAACCGCTCCACATAATAGACTAACCGGACTACCAGACGCGGATGATACAACAAACCATTCCGCAGATGGCGCTGCCGGAGAAGGAACATATCGAGTAAAACTAGGCTCTGTGAATGAAGACGCACAGGTCACACAGGACGTATCCAGTGATGTTCATTGGTCTATTTTAGTTCATATTAGGGCTGCGGAGGCGTAATACAATTTTCAGGCGTACTACCCCCTGCCCAGCCCCCTGACCCTTGACCCTTGACCCCCCATCTGCTACTTTGAACTATGGCCACATTGACTGTTCAAGGCGTCGAGGACGCCCTGCTGGAAGTATGCGGGTCCAAGGGCGCTAACTCCGCCCAGTTCCTGAAAGAATTGAATCTGGCCCTACCCCGTCTCTACAATATGGGTATGTGGCGCGACCTTGTTTTCGAGGAAGTTGTCACTACGGACGCCAGCACGTTCACCATTCCCGACAACGCTGAATCAATTATTTCGGCTCTCGTGGACGCTGACGGGAGCAGCACTGATTATTCTTTCCCCCGCTCAGTCCGCAGCCAACACCACGACTACCGACTGGCTGGTCGGGACGACACGGCTACGGAGAACACGTTGGGCATATTCGGGATCGTGGACGACGGCTACTCAGCCACCGTCGAGGAGCCTGTGGCGGGGAAGACTTACAGTTTGCGGCTGAAGCCGATCAACCCATCCACAAACCTCCCCGCTTCTGGGACGGTACATGTTACTTTCTCCAACGGGACAGATGTGTCCAAAGTCTCCACCGAAATTACTAATGCCCAAGGGGGGCAATTTACCTGCGGCGGTGAGGCCGACCCTTGGCTTACGACCCACGCAACCGACACTGACATTACGAGTATCAGTGAGATTCGTGTAGGAACTGTTGAACTGCCTGCTCCTGTCCAGTTGCTGTGGGTCGAGACAAGCTCATCCCCCGAAGTGACTCGCGTAGCCGCCAACAACCTCCGACAGAAGAACCAAGTCACCCGTTACCGCCGCTACCGGATCGACAACAGGAACAGCAAGACCATGTCGCTGCGGCTGCTCCTCAAGCGGAAGTTCAAAAAGCTGATCGACACCACGGACGTTGTTTATATGTCCAGCCTGCACGCTATCAAACACGCGTTGCTCGGCTCCATTGCCGAGGAGAACGCAGATGTGGAGCGGTCCAATTACCATTGGGCTGTGTGCCGTGCGGTTCTCGACGAACAACTGGACGCCCACCGTGGCGCGGCCAAGCCCGCCATTAGATTTGATCCCTCCGGTGTAGGTTCCTATACCCCCAACTTAATGTAACCCCCTACCATGATCCAATACATCATCGAAAATTCAGAGCAGCTTCTGCAAATCGTGGCCAGCGTAATTGCTGTGGCTTCACTCATCGCGACCATGACGCCGAATGAATCGGATAACAAATGGGTGGCACGCGTAAGTCGCGTGGTATCGTGGATGGCCCTGAACGTGGGCCGCGCCAAATCCAAGTGAGGACATTCTTCCAACTGCTGACCGCTGCCCTCAATGCCTACATCGAACATATCAGATTGCAAAGGGACAGGCACCTCGACGCGCTGGAGGATCGTCTTGATGCTCTGGCCGCTGATGGTGATCCCGTTAGCAAGCTGCGGATGGAACGAGTTGCCAAACGCATCAAGCGCGAACGCCTCCGCCTTATACGATCCCCCGACGATCACGCTGAAGGAGGGTAAGGTCTACGAGTTCTGTGAGGGCAGTCTGGTGGGTCGGGAAGACCACAAGTTCCACAGCGACTACAGCTATAGGAGGGCCGTTATCATCGGAGAGAAGTGATGAACCCGCGCATCATAGATTCTCTAGTCGGCATGGCTGCACCCACCATAGGGCTTATCACGAGTATGCAGGAACAGTTTGAATTCTGGCTGCGTGTTGGGTCGCTGGTGGTCGGGATCGCGGTCGGTCTTGCTTCCCTGTATCGGCTTCTTTTTAAATTCAAAAAATGAAAATCGGGTTATGCGTAGGGCATTCGCGGCTAGGTGATCAGGGAGCCTATACTACAGGTGACAACATCCTGTCGGAGTGGGATTTCAACAGGGACTTGGTGCGCCGAATCGGGCATTTGTTGAGCAACGAACATGGGTGGGCCATCGGTGAGGACTATGCCATATATGACCATTACCCCGCCCGCAGTTACAGTGGGGCAATAAGCTACATATCCCGAAAGCTGTGGGAAGATGGCGTTACTGCCGCAATCGAACTTCACTTTAATTCCGCCTCCCCCACCGCGAGGGGCCACGAGTGGTTGTATTGGCCCACAAGCAGGGGAGGCCAACAATTGGCCACGGCACTACGTGATTCGATGGAGAGGTCTTATCCCGATATGAAGTCACGCGGCATCAAAGCACGCGGTCCCCGCCAACGCGGTTCTGCTTTTTTGAGGAGGACGCACTGTTATTCCGTAATCGCAGAGCCTTTCTTTGGCAGCCATTCGGAAGAATGGCGGATGATCGACGACAGCCGAAACAAGCTGGCGGCGGTTTACGCGCACGCCCTAACCAATTTTACCCCCCGATGAACATCCCGAAGAGCATCACTATGGCGGGGGTCCGCGTGAGGATCAACTTCAGGGATCTGAGTGAGGATGACTGCTACGGGATTTATTCACACAAACGAAAACTTATCACGATTGACAAAACCCTTACCGGAAAAGACCTGCACGATACGATTCGTCACGAGATGCTCCATGCAGCCCTGTCCCTCTCTGGGCTTGGGTTTTGTGAGAATTACGAGGAGGAGGCTATTATTCGCTGCATGGATGAGATCTTCTGGCCTTCTTGGGATCGCTTCCTGAAAAGATTTCAAGTCTAACAGACATGCCCTACACCAAGAAAAACTTCAAGCCCCACGTAATGCGCCACCCCAAGACGGGTAAGTCATCGCGTGCAAATACATACGACCAGCACATCGCGCTTGGGAAGAGAGGCTACGTCCATTCTTCCTCTAAAAAGAAGAAGACCTCGCGGACCCGCGATTCTTTCCCTGATGCCGTCGAGAAGAGACTGAAGGGCGGCTACTGATGTTGTGAAGAAGAAGCTGCCCCGCCAGTTCTCAAAAGAGGGCAGGGGCAAACTTATCCGGTTCACCCCGAACTCCGAAAATGTAAAACAGGCATTCGAGCGAAGCCAGCGCCTTGGCGTGCTCCCGAATTCGTTCACCCGTGGGGCCGGACGCATGACTGGGTTCCTTGGGGAGATCGCATTTGAGCTACTATTCCCTGAATCGAAATACGTCGGCAACTACAGCATGACCCATGACTACTTAATGGGGAATAGAAAGATCGACGTAAAGTCGAAGACATGCCGCGACAAGCCCAAGCTCCACTATACGGCCTCGGTGGTCTGTGGGGAGAGCAAGCCGCTTCGTGCCAGCCACTACTTCTTTGTCCGCGTCCGCAAGGATCTGACACGGGCGTGGATGCTGGGATGGATAACCAAGAACCGCCTGTTGGAACAGGGCGAGTTCAAGAGGAAGGGGGATGAGGACGAATACGGGTTTGTCTACAAGGTGTCGGGTTACCACATCCCGATCTCCAGTCTGAGAGCGCCCCTGTCCCTATGATACGGCTATAGTGGAAGGGATGATGTCATACTGCGCCTCTATGCTCACTGTCCAGACTTTCCCACCCCCTCGTCCGGTTGACCTGATTGGGCGGATATTCGAGTTGGCCTTCCCCGCCTCCTCCAGTGCGGACATTCCCCGCCGGACAAACTCAAGGTTATTGGACATGCCCACGTTGCGTCCATTGTTGAAGTCGTGCAGGGTGACCTGAAACTCGGTCAGGGTTCCCTCCCATGTTTTGTGAGTATCGTTCAGGGCGCGGCATTTCTTCGCAAAGAATTCGACCAGTTCAGCCACTGCCGAGCGGCTGGAATTGTCATAGGCTGCCGCCGAGACTGAGATGTCGATGAAGCTGACAATGCCAAAGCGTCCGTAGGATTCTATTTCTTGCGGGACTATCCAGTCCACAAGCCACTTACCGAAGTAAGGCAACTCGTTCTTGATCGTTGCTTCCAGCATTTTGTTCGGTGGGAAGTTGCTTGTCGCGTTGTCGCGCACCTTTAAGGCCATGAGCTTGTCACGGTTGCTGCTGTCAAGGGCAGGGATCACGGATAAGCTGTTGGCGTCCATGTTCAGTGACATGATTACTCGCCCCGCCCATGGGATAGATATGGAGTCCGCGTATTTGGCCATGTATTCAATGCGTGGGTTGGCCACGGCCCGCTTGATCAGTTCGGTTGCCTTCCGTTGATCCTGAAACGAACTGGCGCTCGTTGTGTCGTCGATCACCCATGCCGCTACGCGGCCCAAATCCTTGTTGAACTTGGTGTGGCCAGACAGGTAATCGGATGCGTCGGAGAAGCCCCCCACCAGTCCCGAGATGACCCTGTTGGAGAGCAAGCTCTTGCCCTTGTTGGTCGGTCCCACCAGAATCAGCGCCTGACCTTGCCTCGCCTCTCGGTCCAAGAGCGCCTCGTAGAATCTCTTCATCCACGCCAAGAAGTATTCGATGGTTGGTCGGGGGGTGGAGTTCTCAAAAAGCTGATGCAGCCATGCGTATAGGAATGGCCAATGCGTCGGGTCTCCATCGTCCGCAGGTTCTACTGGTTCTACAGTGGATGTGTTCAGGATACGGTTGCCGCTTTCTTCCACCACGCGTTCTTTTGAGAAGACCACCGGAGCAATCTCCGTGATGCGGTTCTGGTTGCTGATTACGAGGATCGCGGATTCAACCTCCGACAGGGGCTTGCCCTTTTTTTGTTGGGGGCAGAACCCCATTTGTCGGAGTTCCAGAACGAGTTGGTCCCTTGGTATCTCCACGGCGATGTTGTTCAACAGCTTGAAGAACCGCTTCCCATTGAACCAGTATTCGTCAAGAAGAGCGCCGAGTTTCTTCTGCTCATATTCCTCGACGAAGGACGGCCCAAAGATGTCGCGCCATGATATGAATCCGCGTCCGGCCCTGTCGCTGTAGCAGATCATCCCGTCGTCGGTGACCTGACACCCCTCACGGTCAACCCCGTCGTCGATCCAGAACAGTGGCCCCCTGCTCCCGATTTCAAACGGACCCACCCACCGATGGCTGTAGGTGCTCTGCACCTTCTCCGCAACAACGTCAATAGGGATGGCAGTGTCCCCAGATTGCGGCGGGCTGGTCTCTGCTGCCTTGAGGAGGGCTGTGTGGACGACTGATTTGGGTAAGGGCGTCCCAATCTTGTGCCAGTCAGACCCCAACTCAAAATACTGTGATGGGTTTAATGAGGTCTCGTCGAAGCCAGCGAAGATTTTGTTCAGCTTCAGGATCTTCTTCAGCTCCTTGGCGAACGCGGCAAACATGTCCGGCGGCACGGGAACCGCCTTCTCAAATTCCCAGACCAGACGGATGTATCCGCTGTATGTTTTCGACCGCCATGTAGGCAGGCTATTCGCACAGATGGTCGCTATCTTCCCGTCCACCATGCTCCAGTTTACGGGCGCGTCGTAGTCGGCCACGATGCCGTAGACTTTGTTGGTGGGGTTCTCAGAGGATACCCTTTTCGATGGGGCGCGTCCCTCGACCGTGGAGTAAAATATATGTTTGGTTTTTGTGTCTGCACACCACGCCCTGTATCCTGCCTTGGAGGAGAACTGTGGGACTGAAGGTTTGAATTTGGAAAGGTCGGCGGTCTTTCTTGCGGCAGCACTGCGTAGATTTTCAATATAGCGATAAGTCATTTTGTGTATCGGGTTAGTGTCGTCCCTTCGGCGGCGAGCGGGAGGTCAGCAATCCATTCCGGTGGGGTGGACATGATGCTCAGGATGTCTGCCAGTGCGTCTTCCGCTTTATCGGCGTCAGCCTCAACCACAATCTCATCGTGAACGTGCATGATGACGTTATGCCCCGCGTTCGACACCCTGACAAGCATGTCCGCAAAAATATCTCGGGCCAGAGCTTGGGAAGCGTTCTCCGCAATAAACCCGCCCCACAATTTGATGGGAACCATCTTCACTCCCTTGGGGAAGTAGGCGGTGTGTTGTATCCGGCCTCCTTCAACATTGTCCGCCGAAATCATACCGTAGTCCAGCACCCGTCCGTTCGGCAGATCCACCGTGAACGGCGTGGGCATTCCCTGCTCCGATAGGTTATATGCGCCTACAATGTCGTTGTTGAATTCTCGCCACAGCCGTGTCACTGAATCCATTGAGCTACGGTAAAGATCGACTGCTGCGCCCGCCTCTTTTTGTGTCATCCCCGACATCTCCGCGAAGCGTTTTTTACCCGCGCCATACCCACACCCCAGAACCATCGCCTTAATTTTGTGCCTGAGTTTGGGGTCTTGTTTGAGCGGCCCGTTCTCTTTCTCCCACTGACCAAACCGGATCGCAAAGGCTTCATAAATATCATCACACTCCTCGATCTCCGTGAGCATGTTTCTGTCTCCAGCCAGCCAGCATAATGTCCGCACCTCGATCTGGCTCAGGTCGGCCACCACTAACCGCTTACCTTCTTTTGTAGATATGAGGTTACGGAGGTTGATCCCAAACGTCTCCTCGCGAGGAAGGTTCTGAAGGTTCAGGTTCCCACCGCTCCCACTGAAGCGCCCTGTGTGCGCCCCGAAATACATAAAGCCTCCGTAGTATCTGCCGTCTGGCATTGTGGCTACGTCGAAGCTCTCCACCTTTTTCTTGAGGGCGTTGATCCTCCGCCAGTTCTGCGTGGCCGCGATCCAGTTGTGCTTCTGGCTATTGTAATCCATCCACTTCCTGCTCTCTGGATTGGTCTTTGCCAAACTTGCAGGCGGCTCCAGTCCGACCTTCTGACACTCCTCGTCGAATGCAGCACGGCTCAAGAGGGGTTTACTTCCGAGCCATGGGATACCGGACTCGGCCTCAAACAACTTCTCGTTGATCGTCTCCAGTTGCTTCTTCAGGAGGTCCGTGTCGATGGGTATGCCGCCCTGACATATCCTCCTGTTCAGGGTGCTAATTATTCTTTCCTCCTCTGGCCAGCGGTCACTGAATTCTTCCCACAGGCGAAGGCAAAGCTCGGAGTCCTTGACGGCGTAGGCGCTAACCTCGGCCCTGAACTCGTCGGTCATCGACTCCCACCTCTTCCCGCTCATGTTGTCGCGGGTGGTCTTGTCCACCTCTAGTCCAAAAGCTGTATGAGTCGCTCCTTTGAGCGAGCGAGGAAGGCGGCAATACGCTGCCAGATCCGCTGTGCAATGCCACGCGACGGGCGTGACTTCCGGCCACCACGATTGGGTCGCGCCATATAAATATAAGGTTTCATCGAATGCTGCGTTGTGGCTCAGGGCCGTATTACCAATTAGTAAATTCCAGTTAAACTCTTTGGGATGGCCGACGAACTCCGTGCCGTCGGTTCCCTTGACGGTGAGCAGGTAGGCGTCAAACTCAGGGTGGGAAAAGTAACCCAGTGGGCCGAGCGTCCTGATGCTGCACTGTTTATCGTAGTAAGTTTCGTAGTCGAGGGCGTAGGTTTCCATAGCTTTTCAAAAGAAAGCCCCCCACTGGCGGAATATAACAAAGACCAGTGAGGGGCTAAAGTGCGGTGGCTTTTACGCGATTACCACCAAGGCGATGCTTTAACCAGAACAACTAGAGAACACTATAAACTCCGGTTGTCCCGCCGCGATACCTGACTTGTTAGTTCTCCACTTTGTCCACATTGGCTTCTTCCCCGTCCACGACAAAGGTCAAGTTAAGTTGACTCTTGTCGTTTACTGGAAGCTCCATGTCAATGGTGCTGGCCAAGGCGGTTTGGATGGAGATGAGCTTCCGCTTACTTTCGTATGCGGTTTCTATGCTCTTGTCGAGTTCCTCAATCATGCCACCAAGCATGACAACCTCTTCTTCCACAGTCTGTGTATCAATCTCAGACATTAGCGGAGGAAGGTGGAACAGAACTTCTGGACGGCCTCACTGCTCTCCTTGTCGGTGAACGTGAGGGACGGGGCGTACCACGAATACTTGCCACGACTGATGACAGACGAGGTGAAGTCCCACGCCCGAGTGGAGGGTGGAGTATCGGGGTTGAACAGGGTGAACGTAGCCAGCCTTTTGAAGGTCTGGCGGTACGCGTCCTTGGCGACGTTGATCCGCCCGAGGGCGAACATCTTGTCACCGATAGGAAACGGGTAAGCCGCCCCTACGTCAGTTTTGTCCGGCTTCTCAAAGAGAAGGGTGATGTCCGCAAACTCCAACATGGAGTAGTCGGAGGTCTTGGCGATCTCGTCCCGCTCCTCTGGTGAGTGAGCGATACGAGGCACTTCGTCCTCGTCGTAGGGGATGTCCTCCCTCCAGCCTTTGGTCACAGAGACCGGAATGCACGGCACCGCCGACTCGGGGTCTGCGATGACGAATTGTTTGTCGAGAACAACACTCCCAAAGGGGGCCTCGATCTCGGATGTTTTTTGAACGACGTTGATCCTTGGGATCTCAATGTCGCTGGGTTCAATCATCATGTTCGTTGCCGACATAATGTTTGTCGTTGCTTTCTTAATTGCGCTTGCTGCCATGGTTTCTTGTTTCTTGTTTCTTGTTTCTTGTTTCAGGCGAGCGTATGCCGCGCCTCTGAGATGGTGACTATATCTGCTTTCAGACATGCGTCAACAAATTCTTTAGAAATTCTTTTTCGGTCCCCCTTGGGGAACTGATCGCCCACCGCCTTGGACAGTTTTCCGAGTGGGATATTGGCTAGTCCCAGCATCTCATCCTTACCGATGCCGAAATTCTGCGCGATCTCCGCAAGACCCATGTTGTCCTGAACCCTCTTAGCCGCGCCCATGTTCTTGAGCCGGAGGCTGGGGAATTCGGTCCCGTCCTTGGCCATGTTCACGGCCCTCTTCTTCAGGCTGTCCGCCCAGTTGGAAACCATCTTGGCGATCATCCACAATTGCTCGACAACTTCGGGGTCTTCGATTGAGTCGATGTCAACGTCAGGGAGCTGGGGATTGATTTTCTTGGCCACGGATACCACCAGCCCGCCTAGTGCGGGGCAGGCGTTCTCGTGCCGACAGAAGCGACAGTTCACTGTGGGAGTCAGGTCGGGCAGTTCTGGGGTGCCGTCGTCCCATTTTGGGCGGACGGCTTCTCCCTGCTTGATTGCATCCGACAGTTTCCTGACAAGGGCGGGGATGTCCTCCCTTGTGAACGTGTGGAAGAGCGTCTCATTTCTAACAGGAACGTAGAATACAAACGTGATCTCGCTCAACTCTGGGAACTTCTGGAAGCTGCCGACGGTGTAGGCTTGGGCCTGCCAGTTTTTCTCCGGCGGGTCGATCATGGAGATGCCCGTCTTGTAGTCGGCCTGAACCGCCGTGTCATCGTCGAAGATAGTAAGGCGGTCGCATGTCCCCCATGTGGATGTCCCCTCCAGTTCAACGGTCAACTGGATCTCCTTAAAATCCTCCGTCTGCTTTCTCCCGCTCTGGGCGTAGTTGGCGAGGAATGCTTCCTCTTCTTCTACGATCTGCTGGAAGATAGAAATCTCCTCTTCGCTTTCGAGGTTGGAGGTGTCCTCGACTTCCAACGCTTCATGTATCCTCGTTCCCTTCTCAGCGGCGGCGTTAGTTTCTTCGCGCCCATGGTAGCCCGCGCAACCTGCTACATATTTAAGGGAGGAGGGGCTGAATTCCGCATGGTCGTCTGGCATGGGCGCGATTATAGCTCCTTCTGCCGCCTTGTCAAAATATATTGAGCAATTAAATAGGCATCGACCATCCCGTCATGGGGCGTGCGGCACCGTTTGTTTTTGAGCCAGTTCTCAGCGGGGGCTAGCTGCTCGGCTAATTTCATGGCGGCTATTTTGGTTTGTCCTTTTGGGACGTTACCCAGCATTTCTTTTTGCCACTTATGTACGGACACCCGCACGATGTCATACCCCTTCACCTCGGCCATCCCGACTATCTTGCCGAAGCTCATGGCCATGGACCGAACGGCCTGCGAACTTTTCGCGTGCGCCAAGGGTTCCTCGATGGCCAGCGTGAATGGCGTGTTCAAGTCAGTGAGCCACTCGTTAATCTTGGCGGCGGCCACTTCCCGTTTCTTGCTGCGCTGCATCGTGGGCATGGCGATCTTGTCAATGATCCCGCCGTCGAATGCGGAAATCGCACACAGCCCACCGTCCAGCCCATTATCACACCCAACGATCACCGCCTCATTCCCTTCAGACATGACGGGGATATGATCAGCCCATCTCCACTCTCGGGCGTGAATACAATATAATTCTTGGGGAGGCCCTGAATGAAGAAAATCTCGTGGGCGCTCTGGGGGATGACCCGAAAGAAGGTACCCACCAGTTTTCGGTGGGCGAATGAGAAGTCGTTCTTGGTCTGATGGTCTTCTCGGATCAAGACGGTAGGGTTTACTTCTACTATCTTCTTTTTAAAGAGTGGCTCCATTACTTGAGGGGGGCCGAGTCAAGGAAGCAGGGGGTGCTCGGCCCGAGGTCGCAGGACTTTAGTTGATCGAGCGCCATTTTGATCTCGTTTTTGCTCAGTCCGTGTTTCTCCTTGAGAATGATCTTGGTCCCCGCAATCGAGTAGCAGGCGACTGGGGGGTTACGTGGGTGCTCGACGATGCCAACAAAGGCGTCTTTAAGTTCACTGAACATTAAAACCCCGCTGCCGGGGTATTTTTTACCCTCCCCTTTCTCCGGCTCTAACGAGAACCCCGTGTAACAAGTGGGGTCGATTTGACGGTAGAAAAACGGGTCACCCATCGGTTCGTAATGAGCGCCATCAAATTCAGGCGCACCACTATTGAGGTCGTAAATCATCAATCCAAGTCGATAATGGGTTTCACGGACCCCTCCCCACGATCCGCTTTCGTGTTGTTGAGTATGGAGATATCAATCTGCATTGTGCCGCCGCTGCCGTTCTTTGAGTTGAGGCCGAGGTTCCGGCGGATGAATTGGTCGAGTTCGGATAACTCACGGACAGTCTTGGCGGGGCGCAGGTTCTTCACGCTGTCACGCATGAGTTTGATTCCTGTCGCTGCGGCGTAATGCTGATATTTGTCAGCGGGGTTGGACTGCCGTTCTGCGATCTCCAAGATCGTTGCGTCCTCTTCCTGTCGTGCGTCGTGACCCGCTCGAAGGATCGCCTCGTCGGTGGTAGACTCAAGCTGTTGGTCAATAGCTTCCGCCAGTTCGTCAGTAGGCGCTTCCGCTACTGCGGGGGCATCATTAGGGTGCAACCCGTTCTTCTTGGCGCGGACGCCCATCTTCTTGAGCCACCGCCGCACCGTGCCGGGGTGGACCCCTAACTCCTTGGCGATGGAAATATTTTTCCAGTTCGCCTTATACATCGTTAGGGCGCGTTGTTGGAGGCTGTCTTTGGGTTTGTCACACACTTTCTTTAGGCGTAATCTCTACAATAGATTATGGAGGTAAGCACTCCCAGCATCAAGCAGATACTCGACCCGCGCATCGACCCCAAAACAAAACGTATGGATGTCGGGGGACTTTTGATTCCTCCGACCAGTCTCATCACTGCTTTGTTGTATGGGTTTGCCAACCACGAACACCTACGAGCGAAGGAGTATTACTTCTGGAGGATCTGCGACGAGTTGTGGAACCACGATGACTTGCCTGAAAAGTTGATGATCCGCCATCCGTGGGCGGAGAAGATGATCTGGGCCGCGCTCAATAATAAGTATCTGGCCATCGGGGGGTCTGCGTCATCGGGGAAAAGCCACACCATGGCTGCGTGGGGGATAGCCAACTGGTTGTCCAAGCCCAAGGACACGCTTGTCCTGATGACCTCGACCACTTTGCGAGAAGCCCGTAAGCGGATTTGGGGGTCGGTAATGTCCCTGCTCTCTGTGATTGACGATGCCCCCATCAAAATTCGGGACTCGATTGGCAACGCTAGTTACGTAAACGAGAAAGGCACCCTCATCGAGCGGGCGGGTCTCTCGTTGATCGCTGCTGAAAAAACGCGCACCCGTGAAGCTACAAACAAGCTCATCGGAATCAAGGCTCCCCGAGTGATTTTGATTGGTGATGAACTCTCGGAGCTATCCGAGGCCATTCTTCAGGCGGGCCTGTCGAACTTATCTAAGAATCCAGAATTCCAGTTAATCGGAATGTCCAACCCTAACAGCCGCTTCGATGCTTTCGGGATCTGGTCGGAGCCGATCAATGGCTGGGACTCGGTGGACACGCACACGGCGGACGGGTGGGCTACGAAATGGGGCGGCGATTATATCCGTCTCGATGGGGAGCGTTCCCCTAACATTATCGCGGGGGAGACCATTTACCCGTGGCTCCCTACGAAGGAAAAGATTGACGAGGATAAGGGGCTACTCGGTCCCGAGTCACGGGGCTACATGCGAATGATTCGCGCTATATTTTTCGACTCCGATGAGACAACGGGGATCTACGGCGAGAACGAACTGACTATGAGCAAGGCCATGTCCAAGGTCGAGTGGGAGGGGACGCCCATCAAAGTGGCAGGCATTGACCCCGCGTTCACCAACGGCGGCGACCGGACGATCCTCTACACCGCCTCGGTGGGCTACGACACGACAGGCCAATACGTCATTGAGTTCGGGGAGGCTGTTCATTTGAACGACGACGCCACCAACAAGGCGATCCCTCGGACTTATCAGATTGTCAGGCAAATCAAGGAGCACTGCGAGAAGCGGGACATTCTACCTGAGAATGTGGCGGTGGATGCCACGGGCGCAGGAGCACCTTTCTGTGATGTCCTGTCTGGAGAGTGGGCCAGCGGGTTCCTGCGCGTCAGCTTCGGGGGCAAGGCCAGTGACAAGAGGGTCAGCGCCAATAGCAAGTCTGTGGGGACAGAACTATATGTGAATAGGGTCTCCGAGCTTTGGTTCGTGGGCAAAGAACTGATGAGAACCCGTCAAGTGTTTGGGGTGAACACCGATCTGGCCCAAGAGATAACCAGCCGCAACTACGACATGATCAAAAGCGGCACCCTGCGGGTTAAGATCGAGTCGAAGCCGGAGTTCAAGTCCCGTTTCGGACGAAGCCCCGACCTTGCAGACGCCGCATTTCTGGCCTTGGACTGCGCCCGTCAGCGCCTCGGCCTAGTGGCCATTGATCCTCCCGAGGAAGGGAAGGAAGGCCGTCCGTATCGCCGGACCACGATCAAACAGCTAGGCAAGGCGCTACAGAACCGCGATGCGGTTTTGCTGGATTGACAGTTTACCGCTTAACTCATATTCTTAATCCGCATTTTAGTCGGTACGGTATGTCTGGATTTAAATTTTTTCGTGACCCAAGCCAACGTAATCGGGAGGAACCGAGAGACCCTTTCAAGTCGGGGGATTGGACAGATTATGGTTCGCCCGATGATGAACGACCTGTGAAGTTTGCCACGCCTGCTGCGCCTGCCGCAGACATCGACCCGTTTACTGATAAGCCTGTAACGCCAATAACACCTTGGTGGGAAGAGGCTGCTGCCGCTGCGCCTGCCGTCGCGCCTGCCGCCGCACCAGTAAGAACGCGGCAACAAAAACAGTTAATCAACCCCGAGCGGGAAGCCGAGAGGAAGCGCAAGGAGGCTTTGGAAAAGGCCAAGGGTGCGCCAGCCAAGGATGAAAAAGGCCGAGGAGCGGGGCAAGGGCTTACAACTGGGGGTCTTGACTCCGGTGGGTTTGGCACAGGTCGGAGAGTAGGCCGCAGAGGATATTAAGCCATGGCTATCCCAGTTAAGAAAGCCCTAGAGGCTGCCGCGAAAAAGCTCTACCCAAAAAAGATCCCCAAGGATCTCGCCAGAAGGGCGACGGAGATTGGTAAGAGGTATCCTACTAGAAAGGAGCTTCTTGATCAGGCAAAAAAGTTGGGGATTAAAAATGCGGCTAAGACCCACGGGAAAAAGGGCGGCAGGGATGAATTAATTAAATTAGTAGCAAAACAAGAAAGAGCGACTCGCCCCTCCGTCTGGAAACAGCCAGTGACGGCAAGGCAGGCGGGCACGGCGGCGCTGGATGTTGCCACGCTCGCACCCAGAGCCGTAACGGCCCTTGGGGGGGTCCAAGTTCCCGCTACTGCTGGTCGCGCCCGTAAATTTGTGCGGGGCGGCGCTATGGTTCATGGGGGAATCCAAGCTGCAAAAGGTAGCTACCTTGCATTTGGGAAAGGGGAGAAGGCTGATGCAGCCCGTCGGGCCGCGCTAAAGCAACACGGAGAAGAGGCCGCAGGCGATAAAGATGTTTCGACATCTTCAGAAAAGGAGATGCTCCTAGACCTTGCGTCTCCGGCCAACATCGCACGAGCAGCCTATGCTGGGTTTTTAGACCCCGCCGATTCTGCATACGCTTCGATTCAAGCCGCGAAGTTGATGCAGGAACAGGAGCGTGATTTTGAGGACGATCTTGAACGTATGGGACGCGCAGTCCTTTCTCCCGCGCAGACAAGAGCACAGCAGCACCCCGAGGATAAAGCAGATTACTTAAAAGGATTAGCCCGTTTCAAAGCAGATCAACTAAAAAAGGGTTTGGGAGAAGTAGCGCCCCCTCCCGTAAAGCCGCATATGCACCCTAAAGACAGGGCGCGGTTCCAACAATGGCAAGAACGCCAACGAACAAAGCGTTCGCCAGCCCTAGTCGGTCCCCCCGTCCCCTCCGACCTGATCCCTGCTCCTGAAGATTTCGACGCCGCTGGCGGCTCTGATTTTGATCCGAGCGTTAGACCCGAATACGCCCCCCTCACTGGGAAAGCCCTCGCAGAAGAAATGCGGGCCTCCTTTGAAGAATTACAGGACGACCCTGCTGCCCTTCGTGACAGCATGGCTGACTTCAGGCAGCGGGCAATCGACGCGGGCATAGCCGACGCTGACAAGTTTAACCATGTGGGCCGGAAGATGTATGACGATTTCAAGAAGCAAAAGGCTGCCGAGCACATAGCTTACCTCCGGTCCCGTGAAGGGAGCGAATGGGTAGATACACCGGGCCTAGATAAACTTGCAGCCTTGCAGAAAGCGCCCTTCGGAAGAGGCACCGCGCTGGAAGGTTCCGTCGGTGGACTCAAAGATCCGTCCCGCCAACTTGAATCTAAAGGCGGGAGACTCCGCCGCTTGGCGCGTGAACTGGAAGGGGGAGGCTACCGCAAGGAAGCGGGGGCCATCCGAGCCGGAGCACCACGCCGCCCCCTCATGTCCCAACGGGACCGACTAGAACTAGAGGAAACGAAGAGGAGGAATCAGGCGAAACTTGAAGCGATGGATCGCCCGATCATCCGAGAGGGTGAAAAAAATATTAAAGCAAACACAGTATCGTAAGCCATGCCAGATTTTTTAAATAGTGTCGAAAAAGCACTGCGTACTGTGGCCCCAGTTCCGTCCGCTATTGGGCGTAAACTTGGGGGGAAAATCAAGGAGAAGAAACAGGCTTCTGATCGGGAGGAGGAGAAAGAGAAGTATCTCGCCGAATACGGTGAGAGCTTCAAGGAGCGTACCAGAGAGGATGCTCGGGAATTCCAGAAGATGCAGAAAGAAGGTAAGATTCCCTTGGATGTGCAATTTAATCCACAGGGTCGCGCTACTATGCGTGATTACGAGGCTCTCTGGTCAGACGATTATAAACAAGCACGAGAACGTGGTCGGAGAGAAACAGTCGCCCTGCAAGAGCAACTGAAAAAGCTAGGCCATGATCCGCACGGTGAGTGGAAAAGAAGACGAGAGCGCGAAGAATTTGAGAACTCCCTTCTCGGACGCGCTGCTGATCCAACGGACCCCCTTGACCCCTTGGTGCAGGAGCACCGATTGCGCGAAGCTGAAGATGCCGCCGCCCAACGGCAAAGGCTTCTTGAAAAAGAAGAACCACTTGAAGACTTTGACCCTCGCGGTGAGGAGCCACGCACACCGGAAAAACCGCTCGCCCCCGTTAGACAACTGGCACGGGACACCAGACTCCTTGAAGCGGCGAGTCCCCCTATCGACCCGTTTACTAACAAGCCTGTGGAGCCTGTGGAACTTAGGGGGCAGGGGGGTGTTCCTCCGTTACCCCGAGGCGAAGGGTTTACTGACCCCATACTGCTCCCCCCCGATAAGGGGGCGACGTTAAGGGGAGAACGCCGAAAGCAAAAACGGAATCGTAAAAAGTAAATGGCTGAATTCTCCTACGGTGAAGACATCGCCCCGATGAAAGGCGAATACTTTGGTATGCGCCCTGTGTCCACGCACATGTCGCAGTATCTCTACGAGCAATACGACAGGCCGATGATGGAGATGCAGGCGAAGGATCTGGCTTTCCAACGGGCGCAGCTTGAGTTCGACAAGGCCAAGGAAGAGAGTCGCAGGCAGCAGGAAGAGGCGGACCACTTGGCCGTCGTGTCCGCGCAGCTATCCGAGAACCTTAACTCGGAGATGAGTAATTTTGATAAGATGAACCTCATCAACCAGACCCGCCAAGACTTGTATACCAGCAAGCCCAGACTGGCGGGCAGCCAACTTTTCAAGGGGCTGTTCACTAGCGCGACACAATCCGTGGCTGGGGCCGAAGCCCAGCAGGATTACTACATTCCGCAGATGACCGCCATCTCGTCCCTTGGAGATGTGGCCGCAGCCGAACAGCTTGCCGACGCGGACGGCATCAGGACCGAGAAGGAGAAGGGTCTCCTTCAGGTTACGAAGGCCCACGCGAAGGCACTCAGTGGCAAGGCGGCCACTACCCAGAAGGGCAAAAGGCTCAGCGCGGACATTGACGATCTCAAGGACAAGATTGCCACCGTCCGGCGTTTGGGCAAGCAGGCGGGGGCGGAACCGGAAACCGAGGAAGAACGCGACACGTATGATCCGAACGTGCAGGCAGCGCAGAAGTTGGTTCTGCAAAAATCAGAGGTGCAGCAAATGTCGGGCATCGCGGACATATACCTTACCGGAAAGGCCCTTGACACATACAAGACGTTCGGGTTCACCGACGTAGGGTCTAGGAAAAATTACCTGCTCAACCAGCTAATGGCGAAGCGTATGCAGCTGTTCGACGAGCTACATGGCCCGTCCCCCTTCGTCCCCCCTGAAAGTAAGGTGGTGCAAGAAGATACCGAAGCCCGTTTCCGTTAGCTACTAACCTACATATCCCATCGCGTCAGCTATGTCTGAGCAAACTGATACCCCAACCGTCCACACCCTCGGGTTCTCCGAGTGGTCCGCTGAAAATGATTACACCGACCCGCTTGAGAGCAGGTTAAAGTTCGGGGATTATGTCCGCGAGGAGTTCATCAAGGCGGACGCGTATACACCAGATGTCGAGATAGGAGTCCGGCGAGGACTTTCCAATATGTTACGCGAGGACGGGCTACTTGAACCGGACGGAGCGAACGCGGAAGAACTGGAGCAGCGCATGGCGGACATCCAGAGGGGCAAGACATTCGACCAACTCGCCCGCACCTTCCAGCAGAGCCTGCCGGAACACGGCGAAGATCAGCAGACGCTGGACAATTATTTTGCGGCTGCCGTCGAGTCGCCCTCCCCCGAATACGCCGAGGAACTGCAACCGTTACGCGAAAAGGCTGACGACGTAGTAAACAGGAATCGGGACCAGCTACTGCAAGTCAAGGTGGACGCAGGCGAACTGCCGATGGCCCGCCTGTCGAACGGCCAACTTATCGTAGGCGAAGCCGCCGCGCAGATGGATCTTGTGGGGGCGCTCAAGGCGTCGTCCGAAGGGGGCGTTACGATGGGGGATGCGTTGGCCGCACAGGCACAGCTAGACACCCCCGACGGGTTCAGTATCCCGCTGTATCGCATCCAGAGATTAGCGCAGGCCACCAGACTCCTTGAAGTGGAGCGCAAGCAGAACGCAGACTTCGACATTCAGATCGACGGGCTCTCCACGGAAGCTGCCCAGTCCGAATATAGCACGATGGACTGGTTGGAGCACAAGGCTGACAACCTTGGGCGCGGACTTAAAAATTTCTTTGGCCGCGTCATGGGTCAGGGGGAAGACATCGACAAGGCGGAGGCCCGCCGCGAGGCGGTGAACGAGGCGAGGGGGTCCGACATTCGGCAAATAGCGTCGAAGTATGCCCTCAAGTTCGACATACGTCCCGAAGACATGGAGCTTGCGGTCGAGCAGATGGTTCTCGACAACGCGGTCAACAAGCAAATGTTTGAATTCCACGACGAGGACGACGACGATGTGGGCAAAAATTTGCGGATAGGGGGCTACGGCCTCCCGACCATGTCGATGCAGGCGATGGTCAATAAGGATGTCTTCGACAAGACCCTCGCAGCAAACCCCGAGCTTAGTGAAGAAGTTAAAACCATGCTTAACAAGCAGCGCATCGCGCACCTTCGCTCCGACTTCACGCGGCTCGACACGTTTCTATCTGCGTCGAACGTGTCCGATGAGTGGGGCAAGGCCCTTATCGTTGGGCGAACCGCAGGCGTCGAGGACTACAAGATCCTTGAGGGGTTCGTCGCGGACAAGGACAACTACAACGAGTTCGCCGAGAGGGCTGCCGGAGTTGGCATGTCATTTTTGAATGGGGTTGGTCAGTTGTTCGCCGCTATCCCAGCCGCGTTCGGGTTCGATCCGGCGCAAGATTACTTGGCGTCGGTCAGCCAGAAGAATGCAGATCGCCGCCAACTCGCCGCTGTTTTTGGGGAGGAGTTTGGCCTCCTTCAAGATGCCACCGAGACCGCGTTCCCCATGCTGATTGACATCGCTGCGACTACCCTCCTCGCAGCCGCGACCGCCCCTGCTGGCGGTGCTGGTGGTGTGGCCTACGCATCCCTCAAGGCTGGCGGAACCACCACGGCCAGCATGACCGCCAAGGGTATGTTCAAGTCGATCACTTCCAACGTGTTTAGGAAGACTGGAGCCAAGTCCACCGTTGATCAGGCGGAAGACTTGCTCGCGGCTAACCTGATCAAGGGGTCAAAAGAAGGCGCGATTGATATCCTCAATGCTTATAACAGTAAACTTTCCGCCCACTTGGGCAACCTCCCCGCCATCTTTATCCCCGCTGCCACCCGTTCTGGCTCGGCAACTTACGGGGCTGTCTACAATCAACTGAAGCAAAACCCCGATGTGTCGGATGACGACGCCCACGACAGGGCGCTCGGGGCCATGCTCATGGCAGGCACGTTCACTGGTGTCCTCACGGCGGCGTTCTCTGCTATCGGACGCGGTGGAATGGAGGACGCCCTGCTCAGGGGTCTCAGCACCAAGCAGATGAAAAGAGCGGGCGAGGAGATCACAGGCAAGCTGGGCGGCAACCTGTTGAGTTCGGCAGAGAAATCGATTAAGAAGATAATGAAGCGATACGCTTTCGGCGGGGTCAAGGGCCTAGCCAAAAGCGTATTCGATGAGGGCATCGAGGAGGGCATCGACGAGTTCGTCAACGGTCTTGTTACTGACGCGGCCCTGCACGAGGACACCCCCATGCTGGAGCGCCTCCAACAGACTTGGCACGCGTTCGTCTTGGGTGGGATTATGGGAGGCTCCGTCCCCCTCGTCCAAAGAACCTTCCGCGCATTGCAACCGGACGTTCTGCGGGAGAGGGAAAAGACCTCATTCTACGAAGACGTTCTGGAGGAGATGTCCACAGACCTCACCGAGAATGGCGCTCCGATAACTGCGGAAGTAGTTAACATGTTAGTGTCCGACATGCGGCGGAAAGACGCACGGGCGTCCGTGGTCCCAACCCTCGAAGAACAGGAGGCGCTGCTCAGGGGAGGTGAGCCAGAAGCTACCGAAGAAGGGACACAACTTCCGTCCGGCATAACACCAGACCCAGAAGCGGAGGCGCTGTTTGAGGAGAAAGTCAACCCCGACTCCGCCGCAAGGGCCGTGAACAATGTTCTCGGCAGCAGCGTTCCGGTCGTCTCTGGGTCTGACCCGACGACCGTGGAGGCCAAGGGGAACCTGATGCACCAACTGGAGTTGCCGATTCAGGAAGCAAGCTCACTTGAAAACTCGGACCACCAAGCGGTGCGTAATTTGACTCCTCGTCGCACCGAAGGCGCGGAGCCTGACGTATTTGAAGGAACCCGCCCGCCCAAAAAGAAGACCATCATCAACCCCGCCCGCGCCGAAGAGGCCGAGGCGATTGAAGTCGGGTTCAGGGAGATCGTCCAGCAGATCGACGAGGCCGAGGCCCTCTACAAGAAGATGGATCAACAGGTAGCGGGGGCTGAAGTCGCTGGCGAATCCTCCGTCCGACGGGCGCTGGAGCAGCGGGTCCGTGAGGGCAAGGCCGTAAGCCCAGAACAAGCTACCGAGTTAAGGGGCGAGGCATTCAAGGACCGCGTCCTCGCCTTGAAAGACCTCAAGGTCGAACAGACAGTAGAACTGGAGGAGGTAACCGAAGACCCGTCCGTGGTATCTCGCGTTGAGGCTCTTATCGAAGGGGGCTACCCGCATATGTTGACCGCCGCCAAACTCAGGAAGCTGGGTGTCCCTATCACTGAGCAGACAACGTCTGCGGCTTTCCTTCGTTCTGCCAATGACCGGATAGCTTCAGAGGTAGAGGCGCGGTTCCCAAGAATCCCTGTGACCCGCCCAGAAGGCGGGATGGCTCTCGACTCGGCATACGGTCGCGGGAAGGTATTCTTGGACAGGGTCGGTCGCGGGCAGTTCAACAACGACCCGCTCACCATGCTCAGTCTCTTTGAGACGGGAGCGCCCATCGTTGTCGATCCGGCCCATTTGGATTCCCCGACTCTTAACCCCGCGTTCAGATTCGCCCGCGTTGGTAACAACGTGGTCGTGTCCGACATCATGGTCCCCGAGTCCGGTGGCCTTGTGTCCGTCCTCACGCCTATCGACCGCGCTCTGGTGCTCAAGCCGGACTACACTAGGATTGTTAAGCTGGTCGAGCGCGTGATCACGCTGCGCGATGACGGGTTAAGGGAGCCGGATGCGATGATCGACTCTCCGTTTGAGCCGAACACGCAAATGACCGCGCAAGAAGTCCTGACCCAACTGGAAGAAGGAGTCGGTATTGACGGGTTTGTTGCCCCTAACACCGGAGAACTTGCCCCTGAATTTGCCGAGTCCGCCCAGATAGAATTACGTCTCAGGGCGCAGGAAGCGTTGTTCACTGAAGGCAAGGTCTCTCTCGTTGGCCTTGGCCGAGAAGTGGCTGACCTGTATATGGTCGAGCAGACGGCCCGCCTCAAGCACTCCAAGGAGTCGTTCGTGGCGTCGGTGTCGGTGAACGAAGCTGCCGACCTCCAAGCAGACCCCGACTTTAATGCGGCGTCTGAAGTTGAAGATACCTACACCCCGTTCCCAGAGAACGCCCCACCACCGTTCTCCGAGTCGAGTATATCCAATCTCCTCAACGAGGCACACGCCGACGCGGTCGCGGCCTTGGACGGGGATTCCAATCTACGGCAGAGCGTAGTCCTCCTCGTCCAGAACGAAGTGTTCAACACCTCGTCTATTGACTTCAACAGGACTTCCACCAAAAGGCTGTGGGGGTATGTTGTTCAGTGGATGGCACAGGGGAGCCACAAGACAAGCCCCGCCAGCATTGAATTCCAGAAAGCCCTGCGAGGACGGCAGTTTGAAATGGGCGCTCCCGTCAGGGAGGCATTGCAGTTAATGGCGCTGTCCTCTGCGTCTGTGGAAGGAACGCCCAAGACCGACGCGGCTTACCGTGCGTTCCTCCGCGACAAGATCCGTGGCCTCAAGGGGGGCGCTGAACCGTCAGACGCGGAAGTATTCTCGTTCCATAACCATGTCCGTGGGTCCGTAGGGGCGTTACTACTCCGGTCGCAGCCTTCGGGCATGAGCAAGGCCCATGACCAGATGGTTAATAAGAGGGCCATAGCTGCCTTGGGTCTGAAAGACGGAGACCCCGAGTCCATAATTGAGGCCCTAGAGCGGATCGTCGGCGTGTCCGACCGCGTCCAGAAGGAATACGACTCACACCTCGTGTCTGTAGCCCGTCTGCTACTCCAGTCCCCTGAGTTTATCAGGAGCGTCGAGTTGTCAATTGACGAGACCGACCTGAACTACGCTGGGAAATTTGACACGCTGACAGACGGCACCCCCGCTATCTCAATAAACATTAACGGACATAACCCGAGGGGCGTGGCCGACACGCTCGTCCACGAGTTGATCCACGCGTATGTGACTGGCGTCACCAGAAAGCCAGCCGCCGCGCAGACACGCCAAGAGACCGCCGCGATTGGTTTGCTGGAGGGGGTAATCGCCGACATTCGGGCAGACTACAAGGCGATGTCGAACCAAGAAACCACCCCCGCTGTTTTTTCCGTCCGCAGTGTCCCTGACATGGGGGTCTATAAGTATCACGACACCCGCGTATACGACGCTCTCACCAACGTGGACGAGTTCGTCGCACACTTCCTTACGTCTGCGGACTTCCAGAAATTCGTCAAGACCATGCTGGCTGACAGGGCGGCCCCCGCACTATACAGTAGATTTGAACAGGTCGTCGCTGCCATCCGTGCCTTTTTTCGCGGGGCAAATCCCGAATTCGACTCGGCGTTCTCTGCCGTTCTGGATCTGTCGCATTCTTCTGTTCTGGCAGCGGGTGCGAGACGCCGCAGCAAGAGAGACCTGATCAGCGTGGAGGAGTTCCTTAACTTGCCAAACAAGGAGTCCCGCACCGCGAAGGACTTTGTTGCGGACAGCGTCTTCCCGACGGACCCCGCCACCAACAGCACGACCCCCAAGGAGCCAGTGACGGTTGACGCCATCGTGGGCAAGATCGCGGAAGATGTCTCCCGTTCACAGCAGGAAGCAGTGAGACTTTCCTCCGGTATCCAAGAGGCCACCGGAGTTGACGTTGATGCCCAGCAACGCGGGCAGGCTAGTGTGGAGCGGCTCATGTCATTCATCAGGAACCGCGTCGTGCCACCCGAGATGCGAGTGGAGGTTGACCTCAACCACCCCACTATGATGTCTGTGGACTCCGAGGCTGGAACCTTGGTCGTAAACCCGCTCATGCTTAGTGGGCTATTGACAGAACTGCGGACTATGAACGGGGGCAGGCCCGTCTCCATGCGGACCCAGATGAACATCATCGCCGTGATCGCAAACGAGGAGATCGCACACGCGGCCTCGGTAGCCACGATCACTAGGGCCGAGCGGGACGAGCTTATCGACGGGATGACCGACGCCGATGCCGAGGAGACCATGAGCAACTACGGCGACGAGGGCAACGTGGCCAACAGGGAGCGCCTCCTTGAAGGGTGGCGGAACGGGGACAGGGCCGCGCAGGTTGAAATAATGGAGGAGATGCTCCGGCAACACGCCCAGAAGGTAACGAGGGGGTTCACTACCGAGGAGGATGTCGCGTTCCTACGCAGGAACCCGAACCTTGTCCAAACTCTCGTCCGTTATTTCCAACGGTTCCTGAAGAAGCTCGGCTACTACAGGTCTCGCCGTAACATCAGCCCGCAGTTGAGGACGGCAGTTGACCGAGTGGTGAACGAGATCAGGGCGCTGGAGGCGGGTTACCGACACTCCACGAACCTCAAGCCGTTCGACCCAAACAACCCCGAGTCTGTCATCGAGCAGTTCAGGAAGCAGGCGAACATGAACAAGCCCATCGAGCGGGCCGATGAGCCGAGGGAAGCCGAACCTGCACTGGCTTCAGGGATCACGGTTGAACAGGCTCAGGTTCCAGCAGATGCGGGCGACGTTCTCGACGCCCGTGACTGGACGAAGGTTGGCCCGCAGCTTGGGTCTAACATGGGTGGGGTGTATGAAGACGGGGAGGGGAATAAATTTTACTTCAAGGAGAGCAAGACGACGGAACACGCCCGTAACGAGGTGCTGGCCACGATTCTTTACGAGACCGCAGGCGCGGACATCCTCCCCATCCGTCTGGCGACGGGCAAGGACGCAGCAGGGCAGGACGTTCTGGGGACCGCCTCCAAGTGGCGGGAGGACTTCACGGACTTTGACCCGCGAGATCCGGCCATGCGTAAGTCGGCCTACCCCGACTTCGCAATCCACGCTTGGCTCGCCAACTGGGACGTAGTCGGGCTGGTGTATGACAACCTCATGGTTGACGGTGACGGGCGCGTGGTTCATGTGGACACGGGGGGCGCACTCAAGTTCAGGGCGCAGGGCGAACCGAAGGGTGGCGCTTGGAACGAAGAGGGTTCCGAGTTTGCAACACTCCGAGTGATGGGGCAGGCAGGCGAAGTGTTCGGTGGCATGTCCACCACTGACCTCCAGAACAGCGCGGCCCAACTCCGCAAAATGACCGACGAGACTATCCAGTCGGCAGTTGAGGGCGTCATGGGAGTGGGTGCCGAGAGCACCGAGATGGCCGACACCCTTATCGCAAGACGCGATAATATACTTAACGTGGCGTTTGATAGAGGGCAGTTCGTGTCCTCCGGTATTACACTACAAGGGCAGCCGCAAGAATCGCCGCAAGAGACGGTAAGCCTTTCCGATTTTGAGTTCGACGGCGTCTTCCCTGAAGACCTCGAATACCTACGGACAAACGATGGTAAATTCAGAGGCGCTCCGCCACGCGTCACGACAGAAAAGGACGTTGAGAATCTGGAAGAACGCCTCAAGAATCTCACCATCGAAGGGGCCGTTGGCCGCTACTGGTATGAAGATGCCGCCGAGAAGATCCTCGAAATAACCAACGGCGACGTTGTCGAGGCCGAGAAGTTAATCGCCCTGTTGGCCATCTACTCCCCGCAAACTGGAGTAGAAGTGAACACTTACTTTGCTGTTCGGGCCTACGAGCAACACGCTAACAACGTCTCGCGTAGAGATTTCTCTGTAAAAACCGCCGTTCAAGATAACAAGGCCCGCGCTGTTCTTTACGACAACAGGGATTGGACCGGAAGAAAAACGGACAATTTCTACAAGAACATCATGTTCCACATCGTGCAACAAGCGACACCGGAACAACTGAGATCCATGCGGATTGACACCGCGTTCTTGGAAAAAATCCAACAGCCCGTCACCGTGGACATGTGGGTCTACAGGGCCATGGGGTATGACACCATTGGGCTGACCGACGAGAAAGGGAAAGGGGCGTTCGGGTTTTCCGAGAAGATGATCAACCGCCTTACCCACTCCTTGAACCAGAACCTTGCGGAAGGGGAGCCACGATACGAGGCCCACCAAGTGCAGGCCATGGTCTGGACTGCGATCAAGGCCCGCTCCGAGCAGAAGGAAGTTAAGCAGAAGACGGAAGCAGAGAGCATTGCGGAAGGGGACATGGTGCGCGAACGGGGGGCGAGAGGGCAACTACAGCGTTCGTTCCCCAACAAAGATGCCGAGCGCAGGCACCAGCGGCGTTGGACCGAAAACGCATTGGCCGCCACCGGAGTTGACTTCGTGGAAGCGTCCCGTTCGTTCGACTACTTCGTGGACTCGATGGGGCTGACGGCCACATGGGAAGTAATTGCATCCACCAAGACTGAAATAGGCCAGAGGTTAGCCGCCATGACCCCCGAAGAGAAAAGGGAATTCACGGAGCAGGCGATGCAACTCATCGTTGACCCTGAGACTGGCGAAGACCTTCTGGCAAAAGAGTTGGGTATTGCTGTTTCCGTCTCCAAGATGTCCGTAGGAGGTTACGAGGGGGGAGTAGCCCCCAACGTCCTGTCCACCCTTTACCCCAATAAGCCAAAGGATGTAGGGGGCAAAGAGACTTACGACGACGACGCCATTCGCGCTTACGCACGGGCGCTGCAATACATCTTCATGCAGGACGCCGTCCCTTGGCTCCGAGTTGTCAAGAAGACGAAGCAAGATGTTTTCTACAGGGTGACCAAAGGCGGGAGGACGGTTTCAGAAGGCGCACACTTTGAGTCACAAGAAGACGCCGAGGCGTGGGCCACCTTGAAGAACGAACGCATTGACACGGGTAAAGTCGTGAAAGTTGACGACGGTTACCAGATACAAACGAACAAGGACAAGCCCTACAGGCTGAAGAACAAGGACACAGGAAAACTAGAGGCGATCCCCACGTTCAAGCAAGAAGAAGAAGCGGAGAACTTCAGGGCGGATAACCTGATACACACCGCCGGAGGGAACGAACAGTCCTACGGGATTCATCTCACGTTCAGTGACGACCTGACCGAGAGCAAATTGCAGGAGATACAGGATGACTTAACGTCCATGCACCCTGACTTGGGCTTCACGCAGGTAGACGCTAACCAGATTATTGTAGTCAACTTTAAGATGGACTACATGAACATGCTTCCTGTGTTGACAGACGACACGTTTGCTGATAAAATTATCAGACAATATGAGCAGGAAGCAGAACTCGAAACAATCACGACAGTTGGAGAATACGGATACCACGACTGGGAAGCGAACCAAGAGGGGGATCAGATCCTTACCTTCTCTCCCAGATTCACACCCACTGTTCAAGAGGGGCTTCGTGATCGGCGGCAGAGGTTTCAGCGGATCTCGGGCAAGCGGACAAGAAAAGGAGCCAAGCTAACTGGTAGAGCTACCAAGCGAGCCAGACAAGCGGCTGAACATTTAGGTCAGATCTCACGGAGAGAGGCCACGCAGAGGACGGGACAGTTAGCTTCCGGTATCACTGTCAGAGAGGGCGACGAAGATGCCGCCCTCGTGAGCGAATCCTTGCGGCAAGTATTTGAGCCGCACAGGGACAGAACCCGTAGGGACAGGGACCGCGTCGATGCGGAAGAAGAAGAACCAGCCGTCATAAAACTACGCGGTTTCCCAGAACAGCAAAGCTGGCTGGACAGGGTCAAGAAAGCCCCGCAGATTGCGAAGGACGAGCGGGTCAAAACCCGTAACCTCCACACTCGGTTGCAGGAGATCGACCGAGAGTTCTTCGCCCTTGAGAGTCGGCGGAAGGAAGCAGGCAGCGTGGAACGTGCTCAAGCTGATGTGCGGCAACGCGAACTGATCTTGGAAGTAGCCCGTCTGAGAGGCTACGCCCCGTCGATGTATCACGGCACCGCTAGGAAGATGAGTGTGAAGGCCCTGTTCGCCAAGCATGGCATCTCCCATGTCAGGGTGTCTTCTCACGGGAAGACAAAGATCGTGATGCAGAAGTGGGAAGACCCTTCCGCATTACCAAGCGGAGTCCGTGAGAACATAGAAAAGTTTGTGCATGAGCACGAGTTCAAGCACAGGTATCCTTTCGAGGTTTACAGGGGGGCCACTGGGGACCATTACACTCCGGCCACTGGTCTGATTTTCCTGTCCCCGAGGGAGATGTCCGCAGAGTCTTTTGCACACTCGAAGCGGGGCCACCTTGAGAGTAAGGAACGGATGATGGGTGCGATAGAGGAGCTTGTCCTGCCGACCTTCGTTAAGGCGGACAAGATCTTTGACCCCCGTGAGGATTGGAGGTTAGTTGAGGATCTTCTCAACAAGTTAAGGCGGGAAGGACACCTGTCAGGTGGGGCCGTGTATGACGCTGACGAACTGGCCAAACCATTCCACCTCCCGCCCAAGTCCGAAACGCGAGACCTGACGGATCACGCAGTCAAGGCGTCGGAACAGGCAGAGGACTACTACAAGCTCACCAACGGTTCGTGGTATTGGTGGGAGAGGCCGGAGGTCATCGATGCCGTGTTCGACATGGGATACGATGCGATACTCGTGTCTGAACACTCCAGCACACACGCGGTGGAGCCGGACGAGAGGATGAATCTCGCGGTGCGAGACCCCGCAAAGATCAAGACCGCACACGCCAGAACCTACGACAAGGACGGGAACCTCATCCCGCCGTCGAAGAGGTTCGAAGAGGGCAAGGACGCACACATGTATTCAGGGATCACGACCCAGTTCGGTTGGACGGGGGCCGAGGAACTGACCGCAGAGCAAACCAAGGAACTGGAGGAGATCCAGAAAGAACACGACAGCATCCTTAACGAGTATAAACATATTCTGGATAAGGGATCGCAGGCGTGGCGGGGCGACGGTGGACGACACAGGCGGGACGTCTTAACGGGGCTAACCCAGACAGAAGAAGTTCGGCAAGGTTACCTGTGGAACTTCGTAGGCGAGGAGGGGTTCGGGTTTACTCCAGACACTGAGGCGTATGAGACTCAAATGGGCGAGTTTCAGGCGATGCCTGACGTAGGCTTGGCAGAATCCACGGTGGCTGAAATCGCACACCGACTGCAACCACTCGTGAACAGGGCGGCAGAAATATCAGGGTGGTCGCAAAGACACATGTATCACGGAACGTCCCACGCTACGGATATCCCTCGTGACGCTGGCACAGAGCGCACCGTGTTTGACGCTGAGACTGGCACAGAGCGCCCCGTGTTTGACACGTTCGACCCCACCCGCTCCGATTACGGTGGGGAAAAAGGACTCGTGTTCTTCTCACCGAGAGTGGCTGGTGCGGGGGCAGCCGAGGAGTTTATCGGGATGCAGGAGGGAGGAGGTGGCCACGCCATGATTTCGGTGGTCACGAAATCAGACATGAACCTCTTCGACCCACGCGTCAACTGGGAAGAGTTCATGGACGAAATGACTATGGCCTACGCCCTCAGATACCTCGGCCCCGAAGCCGAGGGCATGGCGGACGAGGATATCATTCAGCGGTTCACCGACGACAACACGGCACACGGTCCCGCTGGCGTGACGTTCATGGACGCTCACCTCTCGTCGATTAAAGATGGCTACTGGGTTTACTGGGAGAAGTCGTTAGTCACGGACGCGATCTTGGCCAAATACGACGGGATGTTGATCGCCGAGGAGAGCCGCTATGGGGAAGCAGAGAGAACGAATGGACTCGTCAAGGACGAGTATATGAACCTCGCCTTGCGTAACCCCAGCCTAGTCAAGAGCGTGGCACCAGTCACCTTGGACTCGGAGGGGGAGATCGTCCCACTGAGCGAGCGGTTCAACCCAGCCAGCCCCGCGTTCATCCACTCCGGCATCACGTTCGGTGCCGCGTCCGACCTCCCGTCCGAGTTCAATTCGGAGGGCGTGGACTACAGCCAGTTCATCGAGGTTCTGGAGATGCCGTTCATCGAGAAGGGACCGTTCCAGAAAGTGAAGGGAACGTGGAGGAAACTGTTCAAGGGGGAGACCGACCCGACCGTGCAGCGTTACGTCCGGCAGCGGGACTCGTTCATCAGGACAACCGACAAGGTCGTCGAGGAATACCACTCCAAGTATAAGTCTGCTCTGGAGGAGGACTACGATGACCCCAATGACATCCCGTGGGACGACATCCAAGCGGCCACCGGAACCACGGACAACATCGACCCAGACCCAGACAACGTGTTGCTGGATGCACGGAACAAGGAGAAGGATGCAGCACACGCCCAGTATCAGGCCGACCTCGCCACCGAGTATGCGAAGCACAGGCAGGACGAGGATGCCGAGAAGGTGAAGATCGACGCCGCCGAACCAGACCTAGACAAGCGCAAGCCGCTATACAGGGCAGCGGCAGACGCTCGCAGGGCGAAACAAAGAGCGACGAAGGACGCGCTCGGGACTACCAAGGGAGCCGCCGACGAAGCGGCCCAGCAAAAATATGAAGCCGCCAAGGACAAGTCGTTTGAGACGAAGAAGGCGGACATGATCAAGGACAGGAACGAGGCGTTCGACAGGCTACGGGCCACCGCCCCCAACCTGTTCCCCGTCCTGCTCGACCTCCGCAGGCTGACAGATGAGTTGTCCAAGGAAGCCAAGAAGTTGTTCGGGGTGTTCTCCGCGAAAGACCTGAGCGTTAAGTTCGATAACAATATGGGGCTTTACGTCACGCGCAGGTATCACATGTTCTCCGACACCGACTACGTCGAGCGTATACTTACGTCGGAGTCTGCAAACGACAAGGCCATCAGGGACACGGCCATCGACTTCATGCGGGACCAGTTCATCAAGTTTGAGTATGACAAGTTTAGAGCAAGTGGCAGATCAGACTCCGATGCCCGTGCTGCCGCCGAAGCACTATACGACAGCAGGGAACAGGCCGGACAGTCCTTGGGCTACCAGATGGCAAGAGACTTTCTCCAGTCGTATGAAACTGAAACGGGTCCAGTGGACTTCGCGTCGGCGTTCGACTTGGCAGGTAAGCCTGCCTCCCTCCCTGCCAGAATGTCTGATTCTCTCAAGGCACTGACCAAGAATCTTGAGGGCAGGGCTGAGATCCCGAAGCCGCTCGCGGACCTGATGGGTGCAAACAACGTGCCGGAGGACAGCGTAGACTCGTTGCTCTACACGCTGGGAACGGTCTCCAAGATCGCCGCCCACCAGTCATTCCTTAATAAGATGAGGCAGCAAGGTGAAGTTGGCGGGTGGCTTATGACCCACCAGCAGAAGGAAGACGCCCTCAAGAATGCCAAGACGAAGGAGGAGTTCGACCGCATCAGTTCGATGAGGCAAATCATATCCTCCGGTGCTGACAGTGGGCTGAACCCGTTGGCCGGAATGTGGGTGGACAGGGACGTTCACGAAGACATCCGGCCCATGTTCCAGCAGACCATCAGGGAGCCTAACGACGCGTCCTCTCGGGCGCTGCACAACGCGATGACCTACGCCCAGAAGGCGACGGGCTTCGCCATGGCTGCCAAGACGTTGGGTTCGGTAGGATTCTACCTCCGCAACATGCTCAGTAACGTGCTCTTCTTTGGACCCGCGCAAGGATACTGGGGGGCAGGCAAGTCCCTCGTCTCCGGCAACCCCACCGAGGGGACGGGCATGTCCGCGCTCATGGCTACGGGCAGGGCGTTCAAAGGGAACGCGGCCCGTAGCAGTGCATACCTGCGCGAGCTTGAGTCTCTCGGCGTGTTCGGTGACGAGGTCAGGTCCGAGATCATGCTCAAGCTGATGCAAGGCGAGGAGACGTTCGTGTCCCTTGAAGACCAACTACAAAAACTCAACAAGAAGGCAGCGACCGCCAAGGGGTTTAAGGCGTTACAATCTATTCAGAATACCGCCGCTCGCCTCGGGTCCGCAATGGACTCGTTTTACAAGATAGGATATTACGAGCACGAGTTGGCGGTCATCGAGAAAGCAGCCGAAGCTGAGAAGGGGATGCCGAAGGGGGACCGGAAGTATTCCCTCATGTCCCCTATGCAGCGGAAGCAACACGCCGCCGACATCATCTCGGCCACCGCTCAGTCCTACGCCCGTGCTCTCCCAGTCATCAAGAAGATCAGTGGGTCCAGTTGGGGACTCCTCGTCGCACCGTTCATCCGGTTCACGGCGGAGGTTCCACGAATCGCGGTGAACACATTCACGCTGGCAAGGAAGGAGATACATGACGCTAACCCTGTCATCAAGTCTCGTGGTAGGCAGCGCATGTCGGGCCTCGGGTTGGTGGCGGCGTTCTCAACCGCGATGCCTGTTCTACTTCAGAAACTCCTGTCCGACATGGGCGAGGATGAGGACGAGGCGTTCCGCATGTCCCTTCCCCCTTATCTCAGAAATCATACTTTCTATTACTTCAGGGGGGACAAGAAAATACTGGGCGTCAATGTCGCAGCAGGGGCGCGAGCTTTGGCAGGGGGCGAAGAGGGAGACCTCACCACGTTCGACCTCACCTACCTGAACCCGTTCGCCGTGATTGCTGACCCGTTCCTCCGTGGGATGGAGCACCTCGTGAGGGGCGAGCCGATGGTCGCAGCCGAGAAGATCATCACGGCCTCGTTCCTTGAGCCATACCTCGGGGATCAGATCCTTGCCGGATCTATCATCGACGTTAAGGAAAACCGAGACGCCAGATCGGGCAGGCCGATCTACGAGGAGTCGGACCCGCTGTGGCGGAAGACGGCCAAGATGGTGGGCTACGTCGGCAAGGAGGCTTACGGCCCACGGACCCCGATGAAGTTCCACGAGGCGTGGAAGGCAGCGGGAGGAGAGGTGGACAAGTTCGCTGACTCCCCGTTCGGGATAATTATGAGTGAGTTTTATCCGGTAAGGCCCCGCTCAAATGACCCAGCCGACCAGTTCTCTCGGGTTGTATACCAACTGAGGGACGAGCAACGGCGCGTCCAGCAGAGGTTCAACAAGCTCAAGCAGACCAAGGGCATGGGTGAGGGCGAGGTCAGGAGCATCCACAGGGACATCAGGAAGTCCCGCATGAGGATCAACAGCAAACTGGCACAGGCCATGCGCGGGTTCAACGGACTCGGCGTCAACAACTACGACCTCTACCAGCAACTACGCGGGGCGCGATACGGGGAGCGGAGATCCAAGCTACTCTTCGCAGGGTTCATGGAGAATCCGGTCCCAACCACCGACCTCGTCGAGACCCTGATGAAGACACCACAAGGACAGCAAAGACTCAAGTGGCTGATGGATGAACACTCGGAGAACCCAAGGTTCCTGAAGCTGGACGATTAGTCCTCGCCCTCGATGCCGAGCTTGGCAGCCTCCCAGCCGTGCCTCATGCCCATCAGGTAGAGAGCGTCGAGGTTCTTGGCGAGGGTGTCCTTCGACCACTTGCGGTTGGCTACGTTCTTGATGATTTCGTCGGCACGTTTCTGGTGCTCGGTGGCTTGGCGGCTTTGCAGTTTAGATAATGTCATTTTAATTTTTGCGGATAATGTCGGTTAGACGTTGGGGGGTTAACGGGGGGGCATCGGGCCAACATGGACAATCTCCTTCGTGTCGGTGTCATAAGCTAGGGCTTGGTAGCTGTCTAATTCTATTTGGAACGACCCGAAGAGGTCACGGATTTCATTGAGCGCATGGGTATGCATTGGGTGCAATTCCCTCGCCTCTCCGGTCAGACCATCAGTATAAATTTCTCTGCCTTCAAGGAAGTTAAGGATTTCTTCGTTTGTCCAGTTGTCTCTTTTTAGGTTACTCATATTTAATTTTTGCGGATAAGGTCGGTTAGTCTGAGGGCGATCTTGTGCTGAGAGTTGGCGTCGAGGGAGGGGGAAGCAGGGAGCACCGTGTTCCCGATGACCGGATACATCTTGCAGGTATAGGAGTCAACCACTGGACCCTCCTCAAATTCCCCACGGTGCAGTTCCCCTTGAATCAGCATGGGCATCCCGTTCGGGTAGAGTTCGCGGACGATATGTTTATACACCGTGCAGTTCGTTGAGGTTGGAAAGGCGGCGACCGATGGCTCGCATCACATGCTCCTCGATGGAGTCCGTTGCGACCAGCACCTGTTGGAGGGCGTCACTCTTCCCGCCGTTGCGGTGGATGCGACCGAGCACTTGCTTGTAGGTCTTGCAGTTGAAGGTCGGGGAGATCAGCGCCACCCGTGGGCGGTTGCCAAGCGTGTCGTGCAGTGAGATGCCAGTCCCACCAGCGGCGGCGTTGACTGCCACACAATGGGTTTCGTCCCGTTGGAACTCTTCGATCACACGTTGTCGGTCAGCGTCGTCCTGCCGCCCGTCGATCCGGTCGCACTTCAAGCGAAGCCGGAGGGCGTCAATCGTGTCGCTGTAATTGACGAAAAGAACTACCGACTTACCGTTGGCCATGAGATCCTCCGCCATCTCAGCGAGATCCACAACCTTGAACGCCTCGGCCAATCGTCGGGCTGCAGTGATGTTGGCGAGGACATGCTCGGAGTCGGTCACGGTTCCCTTCTCGATGAAGTCCTCGATGATCTGAGGGGTGATGCCGAGACTCTCGTATGCCTTCACAATTTTCTTGTTCTCGCGGAACTGGATCGGGACCGTGAACACACGGTTCTCCTTAAAGGAAGTCGGGAAGTCATCCACTGTGAGTCGGTGAACTCTGGTGGAATACATCTCCTGACGAAGTTGTGGCAAGTGGAAGGGATCTTCCAGAACCCATGAACCCCACTCGTTCTTCTCGCAGCCAAACATCCGCATCCACGGCCACCACCTCTTCAAGCCGTCCGCCTTCTGGTCGCCGGAGTGGAGGCCAAGCATCAAGCCGAGGGGCCGCATCTCGGTGGGGTCTTCGCAACTGGTGCCGGACATGCCATGGATCAGGTAGCCCTGCTTGATGAGGGAGATCAGCAGGGCAGCGTTCTGGGTGAACGGCCCCTTGCACTTGTGGATCTCGTCCACGAACACAAGGGTGTTGGGGTCGAGGAGCCACTTGAATGTCTTCTTGCCTACCTTGGATACGTGGCCGGACTTGCCAGTCCGCAAGGCTTCAAGGTTCAGGATGAAGGTTGCAGTGATGTTGTCCTCGGCCAACTCCTGCTTCCAAGCAGGGATGACCGCCTTGGGGCAGATGACCACGATAGGTTTGCCGAGGGCGGCTGCCAGCTTGACAGCGACCACTGTCTTGCCTGTCCCCATGTCGGACTGGTCGAGGGTGTTGAGTCCAGCGGTTAGACGATTGTAAAAGAAACGGAACGCTTCCAGTTGCTTTGGGAAAAGGGTCTTGCTCATTTTAATGTGGCGCTAGTATACACGATAGGTTGGATTAGGTCAAGGACATTATGATATATTTTTGGGGGGAGCCACTCAGGTGTTTCATTAGGACTAGCTGACCTGTCGCAGGATCTCCCTGCACACCATGCCTGAGCGGCTCGAAAGGATTACGTAAGGAATTCGATCAAGGCTAGGCCCGCGTGGATCAGGATCAGTGTTCCAACGAACGCGGACAGCGCCAGTGTGAACGTCTCGTAAAGTGCTAATTCTTTTTTCACGTTAAAGGGCGTTGTCGAATTCGACCTTCTCGGTGACCTGTCCGATCCGGCAAGCGAACGAGAAATCCAACTCCCCACTCTCCTCGGCTTCCTGAAGGACCGACAAGATTTCACGGGCTTGGGTTTCGTTGTCGGTGCTGATGGTCAGGGTCGCTGAGTTCATAGGTTCGGGGGTTATAGTTTCTTGAGCAGGTAACGGATGGCCTTGATCCTCCGATGGAGGTCATCCTTAAAGACGGGGCTGATGTGTATCTCGGTTACGCGGATCTTCAGGTTGTCGAGTTCCTCGTCGATGAGGAGCAGGGCCGCCTTCTTTTTGAGGGACGGGAGCCACTTATGCACATCAATGATTTTACTCACGGAGAAATTATACACATTTCTAACAGATTGTCCAATGGTTTTAATCAAGGACATCTTACAGTCCTTTCGCGTCGAGTTGTGGGAGAGAGGCACCGACGTAGTCGAGTCCACTGAAGAACCGTAGGTAATCGCCCTTGGTCAGGTCGAAGCCTGTCGGCTCCATGCTCAAGAGTTGGCCTCGGATCTTTTCAGCAAGATCGACAAGCTCCTCGGACAGGTTACGGAAATCTGTTAGTGTGTATTCGCCGTCAGTCATAGTGTTGTTATGGTTTTTGTTTTGGGAAATTGGTGTGAGGAGGGATTGCTTTTATTACCCTCAACTTTTCGCCATCCAGATAAAGTATCAGTTTGGCTACTTCGCGCTCCGCTCTCTCTGCTCATCCATTTGGACATCGCTCAAGACACAGACACTTTTAGACTCTAGACTAATCTATGTTCAGTCACTCACGGTTGGGGAGCTACCCCAAAGATTAAATTGTTAGATGCTGTAATGCTTACGGACTTCTACTTCAGCCTCTTCGTAAGTCTGGCCACTCTTCTGGGCCTTCCACATTGCCTCCCACGCATCGTGCATGTGGTAGTGCATGAGGGACCGGATGGTCTGAGGGATCTCCTCGTTATCCCTATAACTATTCTTGAAGTTATCGTAGTCGATGCCGTCCACCTCGGCGGAGATGACGCTGTCCACCGTGTGCCTCGGGAGGCTGACCCTGAATCGGTAGTCGGAGTCGGTGGTCTCGGAAACTTCAAGATCATAGTGCTTGAGGAATTGACCGAAGACGCGCTCCAAGTCGCCCTTCATCCGAGCACGGACGAGCAGGTTGTATGAATTGTTCCGGTCCTCCACGATGGAGAAGAATCCTTTGTTAGTGAATACCCACATGTTACTGGCCCCCCCTTTCGTCGGACACCTTGGCCTCCAGATCTTGTATGCGAACGCGTGTCCGCCGCCTGTAGACTGACTGCTGCTTCAGAATCTTCTTCCGGTTCTTCCTATAATAGGCCCGTGCGTAAGCAGCATTGCGGCGGCGAACCTCCTTGCGCTTCTCTTCCTCCTTGCGGTTCTCCTCCTCTTCCTCCTTGCGGTTCTCCTCCTCTTCCTCCTTGCGGTTCTCCTCCTCCTCAGTCTGGAAAAGGTCGTCACCACGGATGAGACGGCCAAGAGGGGTTTCACCCGCTCCGCCAGTCGCCCTGAAGAGCTGCCCGTTGGGCCACTCAAAGTCGAGGGCGTCGAGACCTATCTGCACATCCTCCATGGAGGCAGCTCCGAACTGGTGCAAGCTGAGAAGATAGTCAGGGGTTTGACTGATCAACTGTCCGATGCTGTAGATGTTGGCCAGCTCAAGCGCCCTGACCGCGTTCTTGCGGAGACCAAGCCCCCGAACAGAGTCGTGCTGTGAAGCCACCCGCTTAGTGGGGTCAGGCGTCTCGTCCTCCGGTGTAAAAGAGCCGTCGATGTTCTCGGCAATGAGGTCCGCGAGGGATGGGATTTCCTCTTCCTCTTCCTCTTCCGAGGGAGGCACGATGTCCTCGACGGCACTGGCGACACGGGCCTCGGCACGGGCATCCCCACCCTTCGCCAGCATGGCCGCCGCTTCGTCGCGAGCCTCGGCGAACTCATCGAGCAACGCTTCAAGGTGTGCCTTCTTTCCCTTGTAGCCCATCCCCCTCGGGCCTGACCCGATGTGAACCTCACGGAGTCCGGCAACAAGTTCGTCGGCGGACTCGCGCTCCTGTAGTAGGGCGGAGGTCAGTTCGGCGACCTTCTCGCGGTTGTCCAGTTGGTCGTCGGTCATTTCCATGAGGAGATCGAGACCAGCTTGAGTGTTTTCAAAGAGGGAGCGGAGGGAAGATATCTTAGTCATGTGGGTAGTATATTCTATGGGTAGAGTTTAGTCAACAACTTTCTGCAAATAAATTAAGCGGGCGTTAAGTGGAGATTTTATTTTTGAGTTACTCATGGCCCCAGTTCACACACTCCAGATTCAACTGGATTGTGGGGCCGTTCAGGTTTGCTGGTTCTTCAGCATTGAGTTCGCAAGAGAGTTGATAGTTAACTGGGCCTTCCATATGTGAAGGACACGCGTCCGAGAAGCGACCGTCCACTTTCTCGATGTGTGCCATCACATCCTTACGCGTCCCCATGAAGACATCGATGTGTGGTTTGAAGATGTTGATGATATCCACCACATCTTCCATAGTTAACTTGGTTGCATCGATGCGGCCAGTATCTGTTCTGAATTCGTTCATTGGTTCTTGGTAGTTTCTGTGCGTTTCCGCCGGAGGATAATCAGTAGGGTGAGGGGGACAAGGATCAGGAAGAGGGTTGCCGTTGACATGGATCAGTTAAGTAGAAGTTCCTTTTTCTCGTTACCCTCATCGTCCTCCTTGAGGCAGATGTTCAGGCCCTTGAAATCTTCCCACCACCTCTCGTCCACTTGGACAGAGTTGCCCCTGCGATCAGCTTCAAGCAGCTTGCTGGTAGCCGAGACCTCAAAGTAGGTCACCTCCTCGACGTTGCCGATGGAGTGGGTCAGGTCTACAACGTCTTGCGCCGAGACGTATCGCTCGCCACGGGGGGAGGCACAGTCGCAGCCCTCAACGTCACACCGATCAGGGCGGACGATCAGGTCGAAGTTCACAGTGCCGCGCTCGGACTCCTGAAACTTTTCGTCATGCATACAGAACCCCGCATCCTTGACAGCCGCTAACATATTGTCAGAGATTATGTCCGATACACTCGCGTCCGTGTGGGCGCGAAGGTCGAGGGTGATGCTGATGGAAAGGAACTCGGGTTGGAACTGCATGATCAGGATTGGTTGTTGGTTGGTTTGCGACACGCGGTCTTCCGCGCATGTTTCTTCTGGTCTCGGTGGCGTGAGGTTGGAGGGGGCATGGCGTGACGGGCCATGTTCCTCTTCTCAAGGGAGGTCGTCGGGAGTGGTTTGCGTTTGATCTTCACGGCGGTAAGTGGCGTTAAACTTTTCTTGTAGCTCCTCCCCCATTGCTTCCCATACTTCACGGGCATCTTCAACAGGCAGGTTCTCAAGGCTCCGCAAGTCTATCATCCCCTTGAATGGTGAGTTGTCATCCAGCGCCATGCGGACGGTTGCTACTTGTAGTTCTATTTCTTTAGACCTCATGGTTTTCTCTTTCCAGTTCGTCGATTTCTTTTGCGATTTGATGGGCGTCGAAGTCAGCGTAGTCTCGCGGTCCATCGTGAAGGGAGTCCTTGATGTCTTGTAGGACTCGGGCAACTACCTCGGGCCTCGGTCCCTTGGGACGGGCAGCCTCGAAGAGGTCGGTGATGCTTTGGTGGATGCTCGGCATAGCTATCGAATGGTGACGGTGTTCTCCCTGTAGGTATTCAGTTCCTTGACTTCAGCACTCTCCAGAATATCTCCCACCCGCTTCTCGATCTTGCGGGAAAGCTCCCGTCCCGAAGGTGCCTTGATCTTGCCAGTAACCTTGTCGGGCTCGAAATCGAGGCGCAGGAAGCGGTAGGTGGCGCGGTCGCTCGCACGAGAGACGATGGACAGGGAGACGGTGATTTGTTTTGCTTTCATCGTGGGGATACTATAACACAAGGGAAGGATTTAGTCAACAACTTTCTGCAAATAAATTAGGCGGGCGTTAAGTGGAGATTTTATTTTTGGGTTAAGCCTTCTCCCCATCGTTGATGTGGTCGTCGGCTCTCCAGTCTTCCCAGTCTTCCTTCGTCCACTTCTCTTCTTCCTCTTCCTCCTCGGCAGACAGGATCACAGTCTCCGCTTCAGCGAATGCTTTCTTTCTACGTTGCTCCATGTCCACCTCATACTCGGCGATGTAGTCGCGCATGGAGGAGAGCAGGGCGGACTCGGAGATGGCAACATGGACAACCATGTCCTTCTCGTAGGGGGAGATGAGCCGGAAGCCCATCTTGCCTGCTGCTAACACGAACAGTCGCAGCCACATTGTCTGAATTAAATCTCTCATGCGTTTTCTTTTTCCTCTCTTGTTTCAATTAACTTCTCAGTGTCTCCGCGCTCCATTGCGTCGAGCACCAGTTTCCATGCGGCGTGAGGGCCGGAGGCATTCTGACTTAGCACGGCGCAAAAGACTTCATTCTTGATCTTGCGGAAGGCCGCGTCGGAGAGGGAGAGTTGGATTGTTTTCATGGCAGGTTATCCTACGTTGATGGCAACCCGCTCCCCGAAGTGGTAGCAGGTAACACCGATGTCCTCGGGGGAGTGGTAGCCGAAGCAGAGCCACAGCACGGGGCAGTTGGGTTCGACCAGTGCGTTCCAATCGTGCTCCCAAGTGTAGCCGTCAGTCAGGTAGATGATCCCGTCCGCGTTGGGTGCGTTCTCCTCGGCCCAGTCGAAGGCTGGCTTGAAGAGAGTGCCGCCGCCACCGCCGAGGGTATCGGGGAGCTGCCCACCAGCGTCCACCTCATAGGTCTCGTGGACTGTCCGGTCCACTGGCACAACGTGGGTGAGGCGGGGCTGGAACTGGTCGAGCACCTCCTGCACCTTGTCGAGCATTGGACCCATCTTGTCCACGTTGGAGCCGGAGGTATCGACGAGGAACACAAGCTCCCCTGCGACCTTGGACCCACGAGCGCGGCGGACGATACCGTTGCGGTCGAAGGCGCGGTGGCAGAACGGGCGGTCCAACCCCTCCTCGGAGCGGGTCTGAAACCAGTTGGCAAGGTGCTCGGTCCACGGGACACGGTTCGTGGTTCGGTTCAGGTCGCTTGATGCGAACTGGCCTTCGCCACCTCCGAGTCCCTTGGCCTCGTTGACACGGTCCTCGTAGACAGCCTGCTTGGCCTCGGCACGGTTGGCCTCGTGGAATTCCTCAAGGGTCTCGCCGTCCTCCAGCTCAGGCTCACGGAAATCATCGTGACCTCCACCGAACTCTCCGACGGTTGCCCCGCCCCCTGCACTTTCGTCAGAGGACGAGGCTTCACCATTGCCCGAAGAATCACCGTCAAAAGTATCGTCGCCGGAGCCGGAGCCACCGCCGCCCTGCTCATCAGCCTCGTCGCCGGAGTCAGGGTTCGGGGTGCCGGAGCCGGAGCCACCAGCCTCTTCGCCTTCCTCGTCGGACTGCTCCTCGTCGCCACCACTACCACCACCGACGTTGATCGGGGGGACGGGGTGAGTCTTGAGGATCTTCTCGATGAGTTGCTCGGAGGACAGGTCTTCCTTGTTCGGGTTGGTTATCCAGAGGCCCGTGTTAGGGCAGAGGATTTTGTCCCGCGTATCGTAGAGTTCAGGGATGTCGATGAGGATGTCACCGAGTGGAACCATCACATCGTAGGGAGTGAGTCCGGCGTTGATCATCTCCTGACGAGCGCCCTCGTTGAGTTCGCGGAGCCACGGGTTGATGATCACATCGCTCGCCACGTTGGCGGCGGACCAGACCTTGCCATTCCAGAAAATCTTAGCTCCCTTATATCGGGCGAACCTCTCGATGTGGTTCAGCGAGATGTGACCACACTCGTGACCGACTACGTAGGCGGCCTTGGCGGGGGTCAGTTTGTTCAGGACGGGTTCGTTATAGAAGCCATGGCGACCGTCAGTCTGACCGTAGTCGCAGTTGAGATCCAGCTTGAGACCTCGCAGGGCCGCTCGGAAAAGGAACCCACACCAGCGGTGGCCGTCTCGGACTCCGACCTCAAGGGGAGTGGTTCCCCTTGGGCGAAGGTCGATGAATGGTGAAGTGGTGGGCATGATGGTAGTGTAGCAGATGGTTGGTGATTTGTAAAGTATTTTCTTAAAGTTTTTTTAGGCCAGCCCACTCGCGGCGAGCTTGTCCTCGATGGCGGAGGTCACCTTGGTGAACTCCTCGGCCTTCTCCTTGCGCTCGGCGGGGTCGAGACCGACAACGTCGAGTCCCTCGACGAGGCTGGCAGCAGTGGAGGCGGCGGTCTCCAGTTCGGGGAGGTCGAGGAAGTTCTTGCACCGGACCTCGGCGACGAGCTTCTCAACAGCCCTGAACTTCTCGGGGCGGAGCCTTCTCTTCTTCCCGTCCTCGGTCTTCCCGTCAGCGGAGATGAGCCTCGTGATGCACACTCCCAAGGCACTGAGCAGAGCCTCGGCTGGCTTGGCGTGAGCGGCGAGCACCTTGTTCTTGGCGGACTCCTCGGCCTTGGCCTTGATCCGTTGGACCGTCTCGGCCAGCACGGTATCGAAGATTTTACTATTCGAGATAGTGGTCTCGATCTCGAAGCTCAGTTCGGAGCGGCGGAGGAAGCGATCCACGGTGGGGTATTCATAGCCCTCCCCGAACACGAGCATCTCCTCCTTGCCCCTCTCCTTGAGGGACTCCCACTGGTCGCGGATAGTATCGTTGCACTTGTCGATGCGCGGCTTGTAGGATCTGAAGATCTCCTCGAACCTGTCGAAGTCCTGCACTCGGCAGAGGTAGGTGTTCGGGCGACCAGTCTTGGCCAGCCCACGGTAGCCCCGCTTAGGGTCACCCGCCACAATGTCCTTCTTGAACTGGTTGACGAAGGACCGAGCGTTGCCAATGGCAGTGTCGGTGGCAGGGAGGAAGCGGGTGCTGGCTCCGAGGAGGCGCTTCAGTCCGGCCCTCTCTTCAGGGGAGACCTGATCGAGGAGGACTTTCTTGGCGTTGGCGTTGGTCCCACAGATGACATAGCTCGGGGTGCCGAGGCAGATTTCTATGAGGGAGCGGAGGGAGGAAGATTTGATTTCGAGCATGGTGGTAGTGTAGCAGATGGTTGGTAAGTTGTAAAGACTTTTCTTAATTTATTTCTAGGGCTAGGAAACCAGTCCCTTGAGACGTTGGGCGGAGGCGTGGAACATGATGGGGTTGTCCCCGTCTCCCTCGGGCTGAGTGTGAGCGGCGAGGGTAGAGAACACCCACGCACCAAGCTCGGGGCTGCATCCCTCGAAGAGATCGAAGGCCCAGTCCCACTGGCCGGAACTGATGGCAGCAGGGTAGTCCTTCCCGCCCTCGTTCAGAGCGATGCGAGCGGCGGCGAAGGCCAGCGCGGGGTGCTGGTGCTGGGGGATATCGGCTAGGGACTTGCGTCCCTCGCGGATCTCGGTCACCTCCGGCCCCACCTCCAGCACGGTCTTGATCAGGCTGACCATATCCTCAACTACGGGAGCGGGGATGCGGGATGCAGCGTGCAGGGAAAAGGTTTCAGTATCCGCAATGGAATCCCAAGTGGGGAACATCCTCATCACGCCTTCCCATGTCCGGCCAGAGCACACGGCCCCACCAGTGTAGCGGGACGGCTTGTCCTCGCCCTTGATCTTGCCCGTCCACGGGTTGAGTCCCTCGCCCTGAGTCTCTACACCTTGGCGGAAGAAATTCAGGTAGGCCCAGATAGGACTGGCCTTGAAGGTGGGGGCAGTGTGGTTGAGGAAGTCCCCAATCGAAAGCTCGAACCGATACTGGCTGCACCGTGCAGCGTCAGGCTGAGAGAGTTCCCGCCCGTTCTCGACATCGTCGAGGCGACCGTTAAACGTGATCATGAATCTCACGTTAGGACCGACACGGTGGACCCCAATGTATCTGTCCTGACCGTCCGGTGCGTAGAGAGCAGGACGGTATGCCTGCTTGATCTGACCACTCGCGGCCTGCCACTCCTCCAGAATGACGAGGATAGGCTTGTCGCCCACGGTCTCCCAGACCGGAGCCTCCTCGGGCTTGATGCTGACCGAACGGTAGTCACCGTTGCCCTCGTGGTGGGGGACTTGGATGCCACGGGCAGTCTCCTCGTGGACTCCGGCACAATTGAAGGTGACGATCCCGCCTTCGTGGTTCGGGTCACGGGCATCAGCCCACGAGATGAACTGAGCAGGGATGCCGTGGGCCTTGGCAACCTCCTTGCCGGACGAGGACTTGCCGTTTCCGGTGGGGCCACCGACTGCGAGGACCGAGCCGGAGCGATCCGCGAAGGTGGCGGCCTCTCCGACTCGGGAGAAGCTGAGTGATGGTAGCGTTTCGAGCATGGTAGTAGTGTAGCAGATAGACGTTAAGTTGTCAAATGTTTTCTTGATTTATTTTCTGAACTTGAAAGGCACGGCCCTCTGAACAGCGGCCAACAGGCCCTCACTGTAGAGGCCGGACAACTTGCGAGTGGCCTCCTCAAGGTCAGGCACGAGACCGTTCAGGTAAGCGCCCTCGGTCTGGAGTTCATCGACGATGCGGTCGAGTGAGTCGATCACGGCGACGAGTTCCTCGGTCTTGATCTCAAGATACGGGGTGGGGTCGTGGGAATCAGGCATGATGGTAAGTGGGTAAATAATTCTGGGGTTAAGCGGCGGCGACCTTGCCCCACGGGAGACCGTAGTGCTCGGCGCACACTGGCCCGAAGCCAGCGGCAAGGGACTCGGTGGTGGTCAACTCCCGCCTACAGAAACAGCAGTTCCCACTGGCGTGACCGTGTTCCGCCGCCACCTTGGCGGGGTCAGCGGCGAAGTCCTTCACCAACTGGACAACCTCGGGGGTCGCACCTCGGGAGGGATGGAAGGCACCGTCCTTGATCACTCCGAACCAGCCAGCACCGAACTCCGGCGCGGCCACCGTGATGGAACCGTGGTGCTTGGACCGAGGTCCGGCCTTTGCCACCTTCAGGGTGACGGGACCACGAGTCAGGATGAACTTGGGAAACTTCAGCTTGGCCGAAGCGGTGGCAAAGATCGCCTCGATGGCGGAGGCATCAACCTCGACAGGCGGGGCCTGAGCCTCGGGAGTGGCGACTCGGTGGAGCCAGAAGCGGCGAGCCTCGGAGAGGTTCCCCCACTTGTTGAATTTAGCGGCGAGGTCGCGGCCAAAGGAACTGGCCTCGGGGTCAGCGAAGAGGGCAGCGGCGGCCTCGGCATCGGTTGCGAACTTGGAAGTGAATCCGGCGTGGGCTTTGCCGGAGGCGGAGATGATGGAATTGAACTTGAGCATGGTGGTATCTAAGCAGGTTGGGGTTGATTTGTCAAGATGTTTTATTGATTTATTTCTGGGCTTAGGAAACGGTGAGGGATTTGCGGGTTGCAGCGCGGTGCTTGTCCTCGTTCAGGGCGGCGGCGATCTCCTCGGGAGTGAGGTAGTTCTCCAGCCTGACGGTCCCGCCGGAGGAAACGCCGTCACGGCGGCGAGGCGTGGCCGAAAGAAAGGAGGCGCTGTAGCCATTCGGCGAAACGTCCACCTTGAATCCATCAACCTCGGTGATGTTACCGTTCTTGTCGGTGGTGAATATCCCCTTGGCCGCGAGAGCTTCGAAGATGGTTTCGAGTGGGGCGCGACCGCCGAAGCAGTCATTGACGATGCAGGAGTTGCGGAAGGAATCGTTGGGAATGGGCATGGTAGAAGTATAGCAGATGGGTTGCGGTTTGTCAACAGCTT
>Ga0208030_1000089_pt1 | contig 64563 bp, 83 predicted proteins | sample MalvirDeepMed_M9_FD_184246 | JGI IMG/M metagenome (GOLD analysis project Ga0208030, IMG submission 184246) | Marine viral communities from the Global Malaspina Expedition - Malaspina viral metaG DeepMed_M9 (SPAdes) (version 2) | ecosystem: Environmental > Aquatic > Marine > Oceanic | place...
GCATAATTGTCCACGATAGTGTAGAGGGTAGTACCCCCATTATTAACGCCACTGCCAACTTTCCCAACGGGTCTAAACCCAAAGGCCGCGTCAACATTAGCCATGATTTTATCCTCACAGATAAATTGTTATACACACCCCCCATGGGTGTGTAAAAATTGTGTAAATTGTGTGGAGGAAACTAAGTGTTTCTTTTGCCACCAAAACTTACGCGAGTGCTTCTCTCTTTCGAGATCGGCATGCTAGGATGTTGGTCCTTCAAAGGATCGTTTGCGATTGCGTCGTCCTTATCCTGCGTTACTTGTGCAAAATATTTTTTACGCTCCTCTACCGTTTCCTTAGGAATTCGCGCTAGCATTAAACCTCCAACAGCTATGACACCATTATACTTGCCTGAATCAATTTGAGGCCATTCAGTATCAGGATATTCATCCCCTCGGACAAATTCCCAACCTTCGCGCAGTCTAGCGGATACATTTTTTTGATCCATCTGTCCTACGGACTCGGCCCTTATCCAGCGATGGACGAATCCAGCTGGTGCAGGTGGTGCATCTAGTGATGACGGTGGAGTCCATGGTTTCCTTCGAGAAGTTTTCTCTCTGGTTTCAGACTCGCGTGATGGTAGTTTTTTTTCTTTTATATTTTCCATATGCCTACTCCTTCACGTACTTCGCATATTCGCTTAGTGGCACACCTAGTTTTTTTGAAATGGCTACCTGTGATGGTGTGAGTCGCACAGTGCCTTTGCGCCTGATTGGCATACCTCTGTTTGCAGAGGCAACTGCCTGCATAGGCGGTGAACCTTGTTCAAACTTATGAGGAAATGTATCCCTCATCCTTTTGTCTACTTCATTATAGTACGAATCGGATGTGGTGTCAAATCCTTCTTCAACCAGTTTACGATGAATTGAGAAGGATGTCAAGGTCATTGGTTCATCTTCCCCAAACCACTTGTTTTTTTCAGCCCAGTTCTCTGCCTTTGGATCCGGCGGAGGAGGCGCTTGTGGCCGTGGTGGCTGGTACTGGGGCATTTGTGGTTGACGTGGGTCAACCCCCCTTGCCCTCATTTCCTGAGCCAATCTCTCCCTTTGGGCCTTGTGGGATGCCGCACGGTCCTCTTCTATAGCCAAACGGCTAAGTTGAGCCTGTGCATCAACCTGTTTATCAACGTCCCCTAGATCCATCGCGTCCTTCAATGACTTCTTGGCTTCAGCAATCTGCGATGCCACACGGTCACCAAATTCAGCAACATATCCATGGTCCAACGCCTGGGCCTGTTGTCTTATTTTCTGTGATTCACCTTGCACTCCTTGTGCATACTGAATGGCAGCCTGTTCTCGTCTTTCTGTTTCCCTTAATTTCTTGGTCAGCTTGTCAATTCGTGACTGAACTTTCCTGCCGTAGTCCTCAACCTCGGATTCTGAGGCCGCAACTACTTCCTTTTCCCCCACATCTATTATACTGTCATTATCTGACGTGACAGCTGTTGGGGTATCCTTTATCTCAACATCAACGGAAGATCCCTCATTGGGGATATCGACCATTTTTTCATCCGCCTCGGCCTGTGTTTGTACCTTGGTTTCTGCAGGCATAATTTACTCCTGTTATTTGTATTGCAAGATATCCTCCGGGTCCTTTACCACGGCGATTATCTCGTCATCATTAAGTATTCTCACTTCACCACCCTCTATTCCAAAACGGGATCCGGCGTAGCGACCGAATATAATCCAGTCGTTTTTCTTGCACCATGGTCCGTTTGGAAATCTCTCTGTGTCTCTGTATGCATCTGGCCCAACTTTCAAGACTAATGCTGTAACTGTTGTATAGCCCCGCTCCTCGATTGTCTCATCAGACAATATTATTCCACCCTTTGTCTTTCCTTGCCCCTTGTATGGCAGAACGAGTATTCTCCATCCTGTGGGATTTGGTAATCTATCTAAAATTTTATCTGTTGGCAGATGCTTAATCTCATTAAGGGCCTCCTGTTGTATTTTTGCAACAAACCGGTTTTCCTTTTCTTCCGCAATTTTGTTATTTTCATCCGCCTCTATGGATAAGTCTTTTTCTTCCAGGGCGAATCTACGTTTCGGTATCTCCATCTTCTTTTTTCTGCAGGTCCTGTATTTCCTGTTCCATTATGTTATAAGCCTTGAATTCACCAACCGTTTTGTTGTACACGTCCCAGCTGTGAATGCCATTGGCGATAACTGTTTTTATCTGTTCCTTGCGCTCCCTAACCCTCTTTAGGATCAGGTAAATAGCGGTAGTATCTTCCATTAATTATTTTCAATTTCGATAATCTGTTTTTCACATTTATCGGCAACTCCACGAACAGAGGATTTAGCTCCTGGCATAATTGACCAGCCAATTTTTTCCACATATTCATCTCTTTGCCAATAACTTTTCTCTTTCAGTTCCGCGAACCTCTCAACTTTGTTGGGGTCCTTAAGATACTGTGCGACGCAGATCGGTACAAGATTTTCTAGGACAACTTCTTTAGCCATTTTCTTACCTTCTTCTTCGGCAGTACTACTTGTCACTACCCATCCTGTCCAAAAAACAACGATTAGCAATACTATAGATCCAGTCACTATTCCCCATATAAAAGGGGGTTTTATCATTTCTTTCATTAATTTTCCTTTTTTTCTTTATATATTATTTTAATTTAATTACAACTATTTTTTAACCAAACTTCCACCAAAATACAATCCGACGATCGCAGCCATAAGGTGCGTGTCCATTGGCGTTATGACAACACCGGCGAACTGCCTGTCAACAAGCATTTCCTTCTGCTCTATGAGGAACAAGAAACCTCTACTGAACTCCGTCCATGTGAGAAATACCGATACGTCAAAGAAGACCGGCACTATCTTTGGCCATACGATTATGAAGAATACCGCCGTCAGCGCGATTATCCTCCTTGTCCATGTAAATCCTTTGTTATCATATTGTCTTGCCTTTTCAATCGCGTCCATCTGGAATTTTCCGCGTGCGAGAAGCATCTTCTGCTCCGCCTGTTTCGCCTTGATCGACTGTCCCCAGATGGTCATGAAACCACCCAGAAGGGAGGACCCTAGCATTGTGACCATTTCAACGGGCAATCCAAACATTAGCTTAACCTCAGTAAACTTACTATTCCACCGCGTTTGGCGAACTGTGTACTATGCACGTTAATCATCGCCTGCTGCAAGTTGGCCTGTGGGGTATAGTAGTTCGCCATTTGCTCAACTGGATTTCCTCTTCGTGGGTCTCCGTAATATCCGGTGCCTCCACCGCCACCGCCGCCACCGCTATCCCAATACGACGTCGCCGATTGGTCAGTTTTTGCCAGATCCTGCGCAGTGCGTTCGTCCCAGTAGGCATCTTTCGCTGTTCCGTAATCAAAGTCCGTTTGACCTTGGTACTGGTCCATCAACGACTTTCCCAGTCCGGTATATATATATTGTGGGCTTATTTTCTGATCATATTCATCAGTCCTTTTTCCAGTCATAATAGGATCCCCCCCATATGCCGTTGTAACAATGCTGGGCATTCCAAACTGGTCACGCCATGCAGCGCTCCCCAGTATTTCTTCTTCTGTAAATCCTTTTTCTTTATTTACTCTAATAAATTCTTTTCCTTCCCAGCTTTTAGCGTATTTTTCCTGACCTGCTTCCAGGGAAGCTAATTGCTGTATTCTTTCTAGTTCAGTCATTGACTCCCAAGCCTGCTGTTCTGAAGGGGTTGCTGCTGGGGTTGTCGGGGTTGATGGTCCTAATCCCAATTTTTCCCTTCTTACATCAGGAATTCCACTAACATAATCCTTTAATACTTGAGCCGCCGCAGTGTTCCCTTCTCCTTTTGCTTCTAATTCTCTAAGCTTTTTTTCAAACTTATGCTCGCCTGTTCCGCCTGTTTCACCTTTTGGTCCACCATCAGGTGTCGTTGATCCACCATTACCAGAAGAATATGGTGTTCCACCATGAGTGGCTCCAGCAGTGGTTGGGCCACCATAATTAGGTCCTTGTACCCACACCATTTTTAGTACCCCAACCTTTTTCTTCTAAGCCACGCACGATATTCTTCCTCGTTCTCAAATATTTGTTGATCAGGGTTAAATGGATCGTGGGGTCCTCTTGGGGGAAACGGTAAGGAATAATTCTCTCGTGTATAAGGAGCTCGCATAGCTCTCATAATTCCTGCCTCCCTTGCTGAATCGTTATAAGGTATAATTGGTGGTATAGGTTCCCCTCCAAATTCTATTCCTATTTCCGGGTACGGATATTCCTGAAATTTATCAAAATCTCCTTGTGGATTTGGAATTCCCAGAGGAGCTGAAACTGGAGATACATACTCGTTTTGTCTTCTAATATAATCTTCCCTTCCTTCGTCAAAAGAAAGTGGCTCAGCCCATTCGTCTGGTACATCGGCAAATACCATTTCTCCTTGGTTACTCTTAGAGTAATAGTCGTCTTGCTTTTCTTGTGCGCCCCATTGACTTTCAATTGCATCGTCTAAAATATCCGAAGAGATTGTTGTTTCAAAATTATCGATCTTTTTTTGCTCTTCATCAACTAATGCTTGAATTTTTTCTTCACGTGTTAGTTCTTCAGGTACCAATGAAGGTTCCCCTTCTGGATGTGGCCATGGTCCTTCATACTCATACGGAGGTGGTCCTCCATATGGAACATCTTCGAGGTGTGGTCCAAATGTCTTTGCTACGTATTCAGCTTTTTCCTCGGGTGTATCACCTGCAAGAGCACTAGTAATACCACTATAAGCCGAATCACCAAAATCCTTAATTCTCTTCTTTGTCTTTCCAGCCAGTTCTGAAAGCATCGCACCCCATATTCCACCTTTATCCGCATAATCCATAAATCCACCTGTAAGTGGATACATCTGATTGTAAGCGGGCTTGTTTAACTGACGAAAATCTTCCGTACTACGCATGAATGCATCTTGAGCGCCCTGTGGTGTTACAACACCAGCAAGCGACATTCCGGCGTCAGTGTATTTTCTGTTCCTGTTCCAGTCGCGTCTTAGTTCTTTTAGCCTGTCAACATCCGCTCCGCCTAGATTAGGTTGGCGCTGCAAGTCCATCATTTCACGATGGACTATACCGGCGCCACTTGTACGAAGAGCCTGTGCACTACGTGCTGGATGCGTCCTCCTTACTCGAGGAGCCCTAGAAGCTAGATATTTATCTCTTCCTTCTTCAGCCATTATCCACCTATAATTATTACTTTAAGGACCACCAGAACGATAATCACTACAATTCCGGATTTAATCCAATCCTTCAATTTCCAGTCATTCCATTCCTTTAGATGTCCCCAAAGATCTTTCAATAAATTCATATCGACCTCCTTGTTAACATTGTTTATCTTTCATACCACCACTTACTCGACCTCCATGGTGATATTTCTTCTTCATCATTCCACCTTTTTTCTTCTTCACCGTTCCACCTGCTTTATATTTTTTCTTTGTTCCACCCTTCTTGTATCCGGCCATGTTGACCTTCTGTCCTGTGGCACGCGCATGCTTCTGTGCCTGTTGCACTCCAGCTGAAGTGTATGGAAATTTTTTACTTCCTACCTTTGGCATTTGCAGTTCCTCCTTTTTTCTTGTTAATAAGTCCACCTTTTTTTGTGGGCTTACCGCTGTATTTTTCCGTCCATCTCTTGGCGATTGCCGGCTCCTTAGCCCACATGTATTTTCTTTGTTTTTCCGACTTGAATGGCATTAATGTAAGGTTGGTTTCTCGCCTTCCCGAAAAAATTCTATAAGTTCTTCCTGGATATGAAAACTTTGAGCAACGGCCTCGAACATTCGTGAAGCGTCAAAAGGGCCCAATGCCTCAACATACATGTTGCGGGTCACTGCCAACAACGCACCACAAACTTGCAAATAGTCTTCATTGGAACTTATCTCTTCCTTCGCTACCTGTTCAATCTTTTGCATCACTGTGCTAAGTTTTTCAAGTTGTTTTTTTATTCTGTCCGTTTGCTTTTGATCTTGCATTTTCCCTTGCTATTCTTTCAGCTGATTGATTTTTCCTTTCAGCCACTTCATTCTTCATGGCTTCCCTAGTGGCCGCCATGTTCTCTTTCAGAAGCGCCATTGCTTCCGTGGAATCTTCCTTATTAACATCTGCTGACGCTTTCATCAAGTCAATACTTGTTTCCGCTTCCAGCTTGTCCCTTTCAAGGTCAAGTTTTTCAGCGTCCACCATCATGTCCTTCTGCAATTTCATTTGCGTTTCCATTGCCTTTAGGTCAATTTCTTGCTGTTTAAGCTTGATTAGTGGATCTTGAGCTTCTCGTTTCATTCTAGCCTCTTCGTCTTGCGCCAGTTGTTGAGTCATTTGTGCTTCAATTTGTGCCTGTTCAGCAGCCTGCTGATTTACTAATTGATCCTGTTGCTGTTGCAATTGTTGCATTGCTTGTAGATTCTGTTGTGCCTGTTGCATTTGCTGCTGCAACTGTTGCAATTGTTGTTTATATTTTTCTTGTACCTGTTGCCCCGCAATCAATGAGATATGCTCCGATACGTGTGCCTGCAGCATAGCGTACAACTGCGGATTGATCTGCACCATTCTTGTAAACATAAACTCGGCGTGTGCCTGCATATGCGCCATGTGGTCCTGCATTGGAAATGACTTTGGCTCTTTTCCACGCATTGCACCGGCATTCTCCATTGCCGGACTCATGGGTTCCGGAATCTCCGGATCCGGCTTCAGTATCGCTTCAACGTTGTCAACACCCATCGCGTCATACATTCTTCTGTATGCCTCGCGCAAATTATGAAGCTGCGGTGCGGCACTTGCCAATTGCAGTTGCTGCTGCGCCAGCGTAACACGCTGCGCCATTGAGAATATATTCGGATCGGATACTGGAATAACATCAATACGGTCATCAAAATCCGATTGCTTAATTTCCTGATTTCCACCAACAACCATGTAAGGATATTGAGGTGGAAGATAAATCTGAAATACTTTTGCCAGTAACTTGAATTCAATCTTCTGTGCATAGTGCAGTCGCTTGTGTATTGCACTCATGACTTTTGTTCCACGCTCTAAAAGAGCAAGTGTTGTTCCTACAGGATTTTGCTCGTTTCCTTCTCCCATTTTCATGTCCGCAATCGCAGCAAAAGATTTTCCTGCGTCAACTGCAAATCCTAAAAGAGCAAACAGAACCTGTGATGGTTCCTTGTAGGGAAGTGGTAATAGTGATTCCTTGATTGAAACTCCTGTAACATCCACATCACGAAATTCTCCTGGCTGTAAAGGCTCATCATGGTCGCGTATACGCATTCCTCGTGCCTTGAAACCTGCTGGCAGATTGGCAAGAGTACCTGCATCAATTAACTGCCGCAAAACACTTGTTGCAGTTCTTGACAATCCACCTAGCATATGTATTAGACCAAAGCCGTAAAAGCCCAGTCCTGGGAGGAACTTGTAGTGTACAAAATAGTGGTTCTTTACAAAGTTTGGATCATTCTGTTTCCAGTTTCTTCTTATGGAAAGAACCGTCCTTGAAAATTGGTCTATTGAAACTATGTAGGGAAGCTTTACGCCGGACGTGTCCTCAAATCCGGGGATGTCGGCATTAACATGCATCTCCAGTATGACATGCTCGTCATCATCGGATGAATAATTCTTTTCAACACCATGCAATTCATCAACCTTATCAACAGTATCGGATGACTCCGTCTGTCCTGTTGGAAGTTCCACGTCACGGTAGAATCCACCCAGTTGCTGCTTTCTTACATCATTTCCGTTTGTCTTTATGACATGCGTTATTCTATCTGCACTTTCCAGATCCGTTGCCATGTAGTTGATTACCAAATCCTCACTGGTAATGAACTTTGCCACCGCACGTTTTAATAATCCATCATAATATACTTTCTTGAACGCCGATCCTGAAAGTGGAAGATAAAACAGCAGTTGGTCCATGTCCGGATCGTACTCACGCATGACATCAGTAATCTGATAGTTCATGAATTGCTGCACCCTCTTCGCCTGATCTTGAACTTCAGGTGTCGAGAGTCCTACAACTTGGGTACGAACGGGGCCGCTTGGGGGGAGAAGTTCCTTATACGCTTGGGCTTGAAACTGTGTAACAGATTCAGCGAGTAAGGGGTGAACGACCCCGGACGCTCCTTCGAACGGTTGGGTACGGTCTTCATACTTGAAGCCCATCATATCAAGGCCTTTGACATAGGATTCCTCCCAGTCCTTCCTTGAATCCTTATCCGATTCGAATCCTGCAAGCAGGTCGTTTGACAACCTACCTAACTCATTATCTTCAATATAGTCCGCCAGATTCGCATCATGCGGAATATTTGCTGTGTCTATTGGCGCGTTGGGATCAAAATTAACGTCTGCACTTCCATCCTCATTTTCCATCAATTCAATGTCCGGATCAAACTTAACACTTTTATCCAGTTCCAGTTGCACCTCTTCGCCGGCTGGCTCTATGTCCAAAGCCCCCGTCAGCGCCTCTAACGCCTTGTCTATGTTATTTTTTCTATTGTCTGCCATGTGCGGCTATTCCCCCTCTCCTGTACGCCGGAAGTCCTTTCGAAATTTTAAACAACGCCTCGTTATTTCCCTTCAAGTAAATCATCGGAACTTTCCAGCCTACACCTTTATCGTCTATTATAGACGTTTCTATAATTTTTGCACCACTTTTCTTTGAAACTTTTCTCAAGGCGTCCTTTACCATTGGTCCGTACGCTACAAGGTTTCCGTGGAAACTTTGATCCGTTGGCCGAAGTCCCCTGTTCTTGATTGCGGACGTCGCAACGGCAACGCCGTCATATCCCCCTTCCTGCGCCATCTTCGTCGCGTACTTGATGACAAACTCATTGTAGTCCTCCGTCTTGCTGTACGGTCCCTGCGGAATCTTGGTTGTCGCCGGAGTGGCCTTTTTCTTGCTCTCGTCAATTATTTTTCTTATCCTTGTTCTTTCCCTGTTAAGCTTCGCTATTCGTTTTTGAGTTGCCACCGTCTGCGGCTGTGACGCCAAGTCATCAATCTTGGCAACAATCAACTTGAACTGTTCCTCATTTACCTTATCCGATGCACTCACGGGAAGCGGAACGTCTCCGCGTGGAGCATAGCGTGAGTGCATCAGTGTTTGTGGATTAACCGTTTCCCCTCTCTGTAAAGCCTTACTAGCCACCCTCTTCGCCGCGTTGATTGGCTGGTGCATGTCTGACTGTATTTCCTCTATGAAGAGGATCCTGTTTCCTAACTCATCCGTCCTGTCGGTCATTCGCATGTGAACGAAGGCATTTTCCCCTGCCTTATCAGGCATTCTAAAGTCATGCGCATATTTGTAAACAGGCTCGCCCTTCCGCATGCTTCCGGGGGTGTACCTGAAGAGGAGCTCGCGTGGGTTCTCGCCTCCACCCAGTGTCTGCGTTCCTGCAAACTGGGGCTTTCCTGCGTATTCCTTCAGCCCGGCCGTTCTCTTTCCTGCGGCACTGGAAAGCTGCGCAACCATCTTTTTCATGTCAAACGGAAAGTTCTTCGGAACGCCGGCATCGAGTGCGTTAGCGACGCCGTAGTTGTCAAATATGTAATTGTCAACGCTCTTAAGTATTGAATCCGCCTCTGTCCTGAAGAAAGGTTCCGCGCCTTCCTTCAATCCGCGGTTAAGCTGTTCCTCCGCTGATTTCAGGAGCCTGAAGAATCCAGCCTGTTTTTGGTCACGGTATGCCTGTGGGTCGATTTTGGCGAGGCTTTTTGAAAGTTTTTCCATCATTTCCCCTCCAATCTCTCGTCCGGCAACCTCTACGTCCATCTTCGGCGCAATCCTGTCAAACGCGTCCGCGAGTACCTTTTTGGGTATGATCTTGTTCTTGTACTGTGATAATAACGGCGCGAGTGAGGTGTCATTCAGTTCCTCATGCCTGATGGCAGGAAGTTCCTGACTTACCCTTCGCGTTTCATCCGTCACGCCTGCTGACGCACGCTGTTCCAGTTTCAATCTTGCAAGGGTGTCATTCGCCTGCTTAACCTTTAATTTATGTGCCTGAAGTAATTTACTTGCGGCAATAACGTCAGGGTGGGAGCTGTTCCCCCTGTGCATTTTCATCAATCCGCCAAAATTTTCTCTAATACCTTTTCCTTCCGCCATCACCATTCTAAGATTGGTTTCCGCTTCCTTAAACACCGCTTGGGGTTTCATCCCCATCAGATAGTCAAGCCACTGCTGGCCCGTCATGCCCTCCTGCGGGGAAGCGATGATCTTTTCCCTTGAGCCCCAGAATATGGCTCCTGGCTGATCCGGATCCCCGTATTTTGTTCCTTTTGCTATTTTAATTTTTTTACCCACCATTCCAAGATCCACTTCCGGCGCAGGTTCACTTACACCTTCTTTTGTCTTGGGTGGTCGTTTTCCAAATATCTTAAACGTTGAGGCGTCCTGTGTTCTTAGTTTTGCAAGGTCGTCTAAAGCAAGTTGTGCACCCTCAAGTGTTTGAAAATCCCTATCCAATATTCTAACACCACTCTCATCCGTTAATGTGTAAGGACCTTTTGGCGGTTTATACATCCTTGCCTTTGCCGGCCTTGCTCTTGTTGCGTACTGAGTCAACTTTCCTAGAACCTTCGGTGCGAATTTCATCACTATTCCTCCTCCCGCAAAGCTCTGCGGGTTTGCCCTTATCATTGCCACAGCGTCGTCGACGCTGAATTTTTCCGCCATGCCGCCTTTGTTCATTCTGGGTGTTATGCCCCAAAAGGAATGTGGGCCTCCATGTTCAAATTGAGAAGGAGAATAATTCCAATAAGGGTCATCAATAGATTCCGTGTAACCCCTTCCAGGGGGTCCTACTATTCTATTGTATTTATTAGGATCTTTATCAAACATTGTTGCCCCACCAGTAAAATCTTCTACATTACCCCTCAAAATTTCTGCAGCGTATTGATAATATGGATGTTTTTCCGTCATATCAAAATCCCAAAAATTAAGATTCTTTTCGCTACGGAAAGGAGTGAATTGACCTTGTCCAGCAATAACTCTTTTTATTGGAGAATAATTTTCATATCCCTGCAAGCCATAAGTGGTATCAGGTCCTTTATAACTAGCTCTATTTTGAATTACATGTCCAATTGCTTGTGCATCTCTAAAATTACCCCCACCACCAGGTGAACTTTCAGCATACATCATTCTCGCCAATGCTTCCACATCACTCATATTTTTAAGTTTAATCGTGCGTCTACTTTCATCTACTTGAGGTTTATAATCACGCATGCTCGTTCCGCCGCGGTAGTATCCGTGTATGCCTTTTCCTCCACGGAACTGATCTTCCCATTTCATCATAGCGTCCTCATCAATGGTTTTTTGCATCTGATCAATCTCTTTTTTATATTTTTTTGTTATTGATGACTTGCTGAGCATGTTCTTCATCTTCCCCACCGTTCCGAACACATTACCAGAAGGTGAGAACGAGTCAACGAAACTCTCAAATATGTTTGAATACGAATTGTCCATGCCATCAACAGATGCGTAATCAACCATCATATCATCCGCATCACCTTTCAATATGCCTAGTTCTCTCTCAAGCTGTGACTTATTTGTAGTAAAAGGGTATTCAATCCAGTCATCCTTCGCTATGTCCTCTCCGCCGGCCTCCATGTGCCAGTTATCATCAACGAACCTCGTCTCCTTGTTGATCTTGTCAATCACCACGTGCTGGTCGTTGCCGTGGTCGTAAGCCTTGTTCTTCCATGTTATGGTTGTCTGACCCGGTTCCTCCGTCAAGACCACGTCGTCCCACCATTCATCGCCGCCCTTTGATTTAGGAACCAACTCCTCGGCCTTCACCTGATCGCTCGTCTTTATCCTGTAATGGCTTTCCGTTCCCGTCTCTCCCCCGTACAACTTGATTTTCTTAGAACCAAGCTTTTGAACTTGAGAGTTATTGCCCATCCTGAACACGGTTTTCGCGGTTATAGGAACATCCTTCAATGCTGAAAGCATTCCGTTCACCCACGGTGGGGCAAATGACAGTGCCGCTTTCTTCGCGGCTGGTGCCGCAAGTTTCATTGCCGATTTTGGAATCGCCGCGGCGGCGGCCGTCGCTCCTACGCCCTTCATGAATTTTCTTCTTGACATCATTCCAAGGCTCTCACCCAGAAGCTTCTTGATCAGCCCGCCTCCGGCATAGCCGTTGACTATTCCGCCTTCGTTCATTCCGCTAAATTTAATCTTTTCCATTTTCTGTGTTTCGGGGTTTAAAAACTTCATTTGTTTTGTAGGATACTGCCTTGGAAGATCCTCCACAAGAGGACGTATAAAACTTTTACTCTGATCATACCATTTTCCATAAATTACGTCATCAATATTTGACTGCACCCCTATCGCACGCATGTCATCATCCCATCCTGCCAATTCAAACTCAATTTCCCATCTTCTATCAGGATCCGTCGTCTCCTTCCTCATCTTTCGCAATTTTCTTACATTAAACTCCGCGGTGCTGTGTTTCATGTTCCTTACCCATGTGGAAAGGGCTTTCGCCATTTCAGGACTTCTATGCATGCTGAAAGTTTCATGAAGAGCCTGCATGAACGTCCTTCCATGCTTTAAAAGACCCTCCGCCGTCTTCTTTAATTCAGGGGTTAGGTTACTTAAAACAATATTATTTAGCTGTTGTTCCCTTTTCTTCCTTCTTGATTTTATTAAGGTAAATTTTTGACTTTGCCTGCTCTTAGCTTGGGTAAAATGATCCACTGCTTGTCTTAGCCTCCCAGTGGGGGAGACGCTTGATGTAGTTATATCGGTTCCCTTTGGAGTGCCATAACGGCTGATTGTCTTTTCCAAAGGGGGATTGTGGGCTTTTCTTATACGACTAATTATCGCCTCATTAACTGACGGAATACCTTGAGGGCTGAGACTAGAAAATCTTGGATCCTTCGCCATGTCGCGCGTGTGAGTGGTTAGATACCTGGGCTGTTTGGTTACTGGGTCTATTTCCTTTAAATAATTTTCAACATCAATTTCTTTTTTTACCCTGCCTCTAGTCAGTGGATATCTATTTAAGTTTGTTCTTAATGGAAAATCTGGAACAGCTGCTTTAATAGTTCCTGACAGAGTTCCACTTGGTTGTGTAGCTACTGAAATAGGCCCATACCCTTTCTTAGTTCTTTCCTTGTTAATTAGCCGTGCCAACAATGGGTTAGTAAGCCTGTCCATTCCCATGGGCCTACCCATGAATTCATAATCACCATATTTTGAATACAAGTTCTTTATAATGGGAATATCTATCAATTGACGCGCATAGTAATCGGTATAAAGAGGCTTATATTCGTCTTTAATTGTTCTACGTTTACGGCCGGGGATATGCTCTGTGTGTTCTCTAGGAACTTTGACGTTTCCAACATAATAATGTGTTCCTTTTGGCTTTGGTACTGTATTTGCTACATATTTATTAACCCCTTTATGTTTCTTTATTTTTACATGGGGTGAATCCCTGTCAAAATAACGCATAGGCCTAGCGCCTGTTTCATCACGCGACACTCTAACAGCAACATCATTAGGTCTCTTGTTCTTTTGTGTTCTCCCTAATTTAGATAGCTGTTTTAAAGTTAACTCTGCTGCTTTTTTAACTACCATCTACGGACCTTCCTGGCGCATCCGTAAATATTGATCAAGAAGTTCCAGGCCAGCAGGCGGCACGAAATACTGCCCTCCTAGTTTTCTGGTAAGGTTTATATTCTTAGCTCCTTGGCCTATTAATGACGGTGAAATTTGGCTCATGTAGTTCAACATTTTAGGTGAATTTTTTAATGAATATCTAGCTGCAGCTGGAAGTCCCATAGTTGCAATTGCATCCCCTATTGTATCAAGCCCATGCAGAAATCCTGCGTTCTCCGGATCGGAATATTTAAGCAACCCACGATCCTCCCAGTTTACAAGTAATTCAACAAGGGGGTCGTAGGCGCCGAATGAAAATTCATCACTGTATGGAATTCCAAATCCAGTCATTACATCAGGCGACATGTGGAATCCGTACTCGTCCATCATTTCACGCTCATACTCCTTCATGACATATTCACTTACCTGCTCCCCATATCTATCACTGACTTTGTCTGTAAATATATTTGCTACGTCATCAGCGTATGCTTTATTCCACTGCTCATATGTCCTGTTCCCTTGCGGATTGTCCATTTCCCATTTTTCTTTGTCCAATTCTTTTTCTGATTTTTTCCACAGATCTTCCTCAGCGGCTTGTGTCATGAGGTCACTGATATGCCCTTCTTCCCAGTCCCATCCTTTGTCAATCCACTTATTAAGGATATCGTCGCTTAATTTTGGATCGCGCAATGGGTTTTCATTGTAGCCCGGCCACCATCCCTGAGTTAGATAGTCAAGGTAATACCCCGTCGCACCCGTTCCGGAATGTTCTGACGGATCAAAATGTATTCCCATTGGATTGTACCATGATGCGTGCTTTGCCTTTCTGTCTGGATCATCATAGTCCCATAATGCTTCTGTTTCTACGTCCAGCCCAGCTAATCTTGGAATTGAGCGAGCTGCCTCCTGAATACCCTGTGCCACATACCCCAAGGTATTGACTGGAACTTTCCACATGTCACCTATTTGTCGTTTCCAGTCACGTTCAGTGTCACCAGCAACGGGAGTTCCTGTCTCATATGATCTGTGCCATTTCTTAAAAGATTCAGGAACTGTTTCTGTTCCCCAATTAACAATCGCTTCATTTACTGGATCTAGCCAACGGCTAGCTTCTGGATAAATTGACTCGATGACATTCATCGTTGGGCTAATATAATTTCTATCTTTATTACTTTGGCTATATAAGTCTACACCCACACGTTCAGGTTTTTCCTTAAAAAATCTGTCTGAGACATAATCCTTAATTCCACTGGCCAGGGACACTATTCCGCTGCCAGGAACTCCCCATATTGCATCACCAAACTCCGGTTTTGATCTTTCCTTATATTTTTTTTTGCTATACTCTTCTATGCCCATCAGTAGTATTCTCTCCCCAGTTGCGCGTGTTCAGTCTTATCATCCTTGAAGTCATCTTTCAAGGAAACATAGTATCCTTGACGATAACGCATCAACGCCTGCGTGGTAGAATCCACGTAGTCATCATTGTCTCCGAAGGGGAAGGCCGCGCATTCCTCGATCACTTCCTCAGCGAATTTTTTATTGGGCGCCCATATCGCCCCCGACTCAAAGAGCGGGGCTACGCTGTTTACCCTCGAGTGCTTATCGTTGCCTCTTGAGGGTGTGTAATTTATAACAGGTATTCCTGCCTTTTGCAACTCATGAGTTAACGGAAGGCCGGATGCCTTCGCCTCTATCAATATCATCTCCGGCTCCCAGTACTTGTACTCCTCCATCGCCTTCTTTTTCAGCTCAGGAAAGTTCCATCGCCCCCTTTTTGCGTCAAGGAGTATAAGGGACTCCCGGTCGTCCTCCGACGGCGAAAATACGCCCCATGTCGTGATTGCCGAGAAATCGGCCGTCTCTTTTTTCGAATACGCCGTGTCATAGGACTGAATTATGTATTTCAATTCAGGAATATCGTCTTTTTCCCATTTTTTCCACCATTCACGCTTAATTAGGGCTCCTTCCTCGGAAGTTGGGTTCTGCATCCACTGCGCGTTCCATTTTGTGAGCGGAATGGACGCTTTTACCTTATTCAGGTTGTCCATGTCCCAAAAATTTCCCCACATTGGCTTTTCGTTCAAAATAGCCGGAAATTCGACGATTTCCCACTGGTCAGCCATCGCTTCCTTGCCCTGTTCCACCAAAAGCCGTCCTGTTAGGTCCTTTACGGACCATCTTGTCATTACAAGGACTATGGCACCGCCAGGTTGAAGACGCTGGCGAGGACCAGAAGTATACCACTCATAATGACCGTCCAGCACAGTAGGAGACAGAGCATCCTGTTCTGAGTGAGGATCATCAATAACCAGCAAATCGGCACCACGGCCAGTAATAGCGCCCCCGACACCAGCAGCAAAATACTCCCCGCCATGATTCGACTCCCAACGCCCAGCAGCCTTAGAATCCGCCGCCAAATGGACACCAGGAAAGACTTTAGCATATTCATCCGACTCCAATAAGTTCTTTGTCTTGCGACCGAAGCGAATTGATAGCTCTCCGGTGTGTGTTGTTTGTATCAGCTTTGCCTTTGGGTGTCTACCCATGAAAAATGCGGGGAACAAATGTGACGCGAACTCCGATTTTGTGTGCCTTGGCGGCATGTTTACGATTAACCGCTTCAATTCGCCATTTGCAACGCGGTTCAGCTTCTCAGCATAGATTCTGTGGTGATATCCCTCGATAAAATCGGGCCAAACGGACTTTACAAAGGTCAAAAAGTCCTTTTGTGTTGCTTCCTGCTTATCTAATATTGCGTTTTTAAGGATATATTTCAAAGTTTGGGTGTCCAAACTTTCCAATTTAGAAATGTTTTGCATTTTTTAAAAATTTTTCTCCCTGGAGTCCCTTTATAACGTTTTTACACGTAATTGTCACTCTCAAACTCACCTTTAGATTTTTCAAAGCATGCTTATTGAAAAAGGGGGGGGATAGGGGTCGGAGCTTGGAGCTTCCAGACCGGGCGGCGAGTTTACGAGCCGCATAAACACCCGGGCGCGCGACTTGTGTTGTATTTATGCAACACCACTACATCTAGTATGCTTCGACCCACTACATCTTGTACCTGGGCACAAAAAAAGGGCTACTCCTTGATGTAGCCCTTTGATCGTTGATATCAACTAGGAGAACTCTATTGAGCTAAACCCAATCTCTTAAGTAAATAACCAATGTCCTTTTGCAAGTGCTGAATTAACTCTAATGATTTAGTATTATCATTGTCTTTGTTTTCAACAACCCATTCAACAAGGCTATTCATAATAACACCACTTACTAGCTTCCAATCCATGCTGTTAGCTTTTGGAACTGAAGCAATAGCAGACTTGATGTCTGTTATTGTTGCTTGATCTTTGGTGTATTCAATTACTTCATTAATAACTGAACTAATGTCCACATTACTGACTGAAGTCGGTTTTTCGTTTCTTGGATCGTTTGTAGTCGTTACTTCTTTCGTCATTTCTATTTCTCCTTTAAAATATTACTATCATTATTAATATGATAAGTAAAGCATAAAACCAAAATTTATAAGACATAATGTGTATAACTCCCGGGCATTAAACTAAAAATACATTGTAAGCAAAGTAAAACATAACACCCCAAAAGATAGCAATATAAATAGCTAGAACAATCAAGTTCATTGTGTGTCTTTTGGTGTGGCATTTTGCCACACCAACCTGAATGATATTCTCCAAATTCTAATTTCAATTACTATCATTGTACAACTCCGTTCACATGAGTAATGGTATTTGGGTTTACATTTGCCCAACGACTTTGTTCACCATAACCATTACCAACCTTGTAAACTAGAACATAATCATTATGCTCTCTGTGTTCTCCATCAATATGTTTAGTCAAGCCTAAAATACCTCGATGGATATAACCCTCTTCTCCACTATTCTTTAACCAACGAACAGAGAAAAGACCTTTAACTCTTGATTTAAAATCGTTCTTTGTCATTTCTAATTCTCCTTATACTTACAATATAAGCATTTATTAGGGTATTTCAAGAAAACAATTAAGGTAATACTAAGGCATTTTCAAATGTGGCTGGAAGGAGGCTGCGTCCCGTGCGACCCGGGCGAACAATAAATGTCCTATCATCATGGAGTTTGAGAATGGGAGTTTGCAGGAGTTTGGGAGCTTAGAATGGCCTACTGATCAACCGAGGAAAGACTAAACTCCATTGCCATCTCCTTTAACGAGAGGACTTACAGATATGACTACCATGCCTCTCTATTGGGTGGAATATTCTTATCTAAAGCACCCAAATTCTTATGCTCGAATTGTGGTAAAGACCACGCTTCTGGTCAGTTTCCTAACTGTTCCGCAAAAAGAGAAACAGAGTGATTGATATCCCGACTTAAAAAACATCAATCAGTAGTATCAAATACCTTTACTCTATTTCTACTCTCATTATACTACGAATCCGATTCATAGTCAATGGCTGTTTATGTGGATAACTTTCCAGTCAGGAGGAACTTAAACGCCCGGCGCCCGGTGCGAACATCGACAGGATGCTCATCAAAATAAAACTGCGGTAAATAAGGGAGTTTGGGAGTTTTGGGGCGAGTATTGAGCTCGCCCCTTGAGGTGTAAATTTTATGAGTCATCATTATAACACAAACAGTTCAGGAAAGCAAGGACTGTTTTGGGAGGGAAATCCCAGGCGCCCGGTGCGTCATCACCAGGATTCTTGGACCAAAATAAAACTGCGGAAAATAAGGGAGTTTGGGAGTTTTGAGGCGACCAGCAACCTGCTGCGCCTGGGAACCAGCTGCATCAGTTCAGGCCGAAGCAGCCAGTTATATCCCGGGAGCTTGATGGAGTTTTAACCCCACCAATAGTTAAAGCCATACCATAAAAAGAAGCAGAAAACCGCCAATTTTATAGGTATGAGTAATGTAAGTCAATCCATACTACCTTCTCTTTCTACCTGCAATTACAGGTGATTACAATCATACCAGGTGACATCAGGATCGTCAACAGGAAAATAATGGCGGAAATCAGCCATTCATCTCCGTGAGAAACCCCGCGGGCGCCCCGGTGCGCAAACTGTCCTGAATACGAAATCCCAGAAAAGTCCCATTTATAGTGGGAGTTTGGGAGTTCTGCCCTTGACAACGCTGCCGGGATCGCCCCGGGCGCCCAGTTAACCCTCCCGCAACCACCAATAAAAATCGGTAATATGCGGGAGTTTGGGAGTTCTAGTTCGTTTGGGGTTTGAAGATGTTCCTCACTTGGTGACCGAAACTGTCCTCTGCCTCTTTGTGTGCTTCCTCTACACGCTTGGCATTACGAGTCATAACGGGAACAACCCCGTCATAATGATTCGCAATCCTAGTTAATATTGAATTCATTTCTTCTTGATTCTCAGCAATGCGATTCAATGCTTCAGTAATCGATTGGTCTACTACCATATATACCTTTCTACTTTCTGAGTCTGTTATGAATCACTTCAAAGGGACTCAATCTACTGTCTTTTTTTATATGTGCTACAGCTACACATAATAGTATTATACCATAAACTTATCCACAATGCAAGACATCATTTCAACTATTTTCAGGAGGGGAAATCCCGGGCTCTCTTTCTATTTATAGAAACAGAGAGGGCTGTGCCCTGAACTTGTAAACTGCGAGTACTACGAGCCAAGCGTTCATTCGTATGCCTCATCTCTATTTCTATTTGTATTATAACATAAAGTTATCCACAATGCAAGACATCATTTGAACTATTTTCCTGTCAGGAACGCCCGGCGCGCCCGGTGCGGGCACTGGCCACAGGCCACCATCTAAAAAAATTTGCGCATTAACGGGAGTTTGGGAGTTTCAGGAGCTTGTGCAGCGTCATCCCTGACAGGGGACCTTCGTACAATGCCCCGGGCACGGAATCATAGTCCATATCCCGGAGTTCTTGGAGTTTTGCGCTTGAGAAAAGCTTTACGGTCCTATGGCCTTGGTCGAGTATGAGAGTATAAACTGGTGCTCCGGATATTACATGAATGGTATTCCATGCCAATTGAAGGGGTGAAATCAATACCTTTCCAATACCCTTTTTATTACGTCTTGCAATTTTTAATTCTAAAGTAAAAAATCCTGTATCTTTATGAAACACAACACAATCTGGAAATCCAGGAGTAGCGTAGCTCTCAATGCGTGATACTAGGTAATGTTCCTTACCACTTGTCAATAATTTCTTTAAATTCTTCCAGAAGTTTGTTTCCGGTTTTACGGTCATACTTCTTTCTGTCCCTCACTACTCGTGGTTTGTACTTCTGTGATGTCCTTAATTCCTTCGCCACTGGATTTCTCTTCGACCGAAAGGACAGTTTGATTACCTTCTTTTCTAAATTTTCCATCTAATCCTAATTCCTTTAACTGTTTAAGAACGTCATCCCTTGACATGTCATCAATTGATCCTGTCCTAATTTCTCTTCTCTCAATATACAGTCCTGCAGCCTGTCCACGCAGCCTTTCGGCATTGACAGCTGCACTGTATGACTTCTCTCTTAGAGCCCTCTCTCGGAGTCTTGCCAATTCCTGTACATGCTTGCCCATTTGTACTCTGTGTGTATCCGTAATTTCTTCCCTTCTTTTCAACACTGCAGCAACAACACGGGGAAATTTCTTTATGTTTAACAGCTCGGAAGCTGTAACATGTGCACGGTCAACATTATATCCAGCTTGCCTGGCACATGCTGTTGGAGTCATTCTACCCTCATTATCCGTATATATTTCAACAAAAACCCTTTGTTTATCAGTCAATCCATCGTTCCCTTTAGGGTATTTAAGGGACATATCCCTCTTCACAATGGTATTGGCTGAGGTATTGGCTGGAAGCTTTTTTTGAATCTTGCTTAACTCTTTGTTTATACTGGTTTTTTTAACCATTTTGACCTTATTTTCACTGTTTTTCTCCACTTTTTTCATCCTTGCCAATACCTTGCCAATACCCGGTATCCCTTATCCCATAACGAGAATCGCAAAAGGTATTGCGGTATTGGCTGAAAACTACTTTTCGTAAAAGTAAAAATTGATTTGAGCATCACAGCGCAATACCAATACCTTTACTAGTAATGATGATTGACCTCTTCATATATGGAATTAACCTAACATATCCGCGCTTTTTTAAGCTATGCACGAAGGCATGTATACGACTTTTCGACTTATAGTTCAATACCTGTTTCATCTCCTCATAGGAGGGTGAATACCCATTTTGGTCCATAAAATCGGCTAAAAACTTGAGAAATTTGGCCTGCTTGGGGGTCAATCCAAACTGATCCTTGCCAATACCTTTGCCAATACCTTCCTGGTTTACGTATTTTATTTCATTTTCCGTTAATTTTACCATTTTAATACGCTCCGCATGTGCTTAAAAGAATCAGCACTAATAATATAATAAGCACTAATAATGTAACTACTTCTATCTTAGATATCATTTTTTGTCCTCATATCCTGTTGTATCCGGGTGTCCATAATAATCCTTGCGTAACTTAGTGGTCATCTCCCATTTACCCCATTCACCAATGGATTCCGGCGTAAATGATTTTCTCAAGTCTTTTTTCATCTGCACTTCCTCATCGCTGAGAGGGATCCGCACTGGAGCCTTATCATTATACTTATAACCCGTAAGTGGTGCCCATGTGAAGAGGAGATTTTTGTCCTTCCACTTTTCATTGATGAAAGCGGAAGCGCCCTCATCGTTACTGAACTCCCTTACGATTTTTTCCTTTAGGGTTTGCTTGTCCCACAAGTTGAACTCGTACATTCTCATATTCTTTTCCTTTATCCAAATACCAAATTTTATCTATCCAACTCCTTGGAATTGAACAGAACCTTCCGCCGTCCAGTTCTTTTTTCTCCGCACCTTCCCAGCAGATGCTACCCATGATGACAATCTTTTCCTTGTCCTCATGGACAATCCATCCGACATCATAAACCTGTGCCAACCCGTGTTTAAGTACCTGGGCAATCGGCGTCCAGCCACCTTCACCGTCCTGCGCGTCAAGCCAGTGTATTACAGCCAGACGTGCCTTACTCGGCGTAAAAACCGGCTTCTTCGACTTCTTCTTTTGCAGTGCTTTCATCCGTTGATTCCCTCTCTATGTTCCTGTGTCCGTCCGTGATAATCTTCATTATTTCCACGTTTGTCTGAAGCCTTACCTCGTAGTCCTGGAACACAACAATCCAAAATGATGCCTGTCCACCAGTGTTGGTGGTCACATCGCCACGCCTGAAGTTTTCCACAGTCTTGTGGTATCCTCTAGACAGCAATTCCAGCATCTTGGATCTGAAAAGAATATCGGCGGTATGATCCTCAAACCCCAGCTGCCACGCCGGCTTTTCCATCAACTCCGTCTTGGGATTGACCTTGCCGTCGGACATTTGGGCTATTGTAACGATTGTTTTCGTCATTAGTTCACCTTATTCCTGTTGTTCCAATTCATATTCACCCGGTCGTAATTGTCCCGCACGACAGTCTCGTCAAATCCTGCCATTGCGGCGTCCTTCTTCATCTCCTCCGTATGCTTGATGAACTCCTCTATGATCCCCAGCACAATGTGGATTCCAAGCGGCTGTCCATAAACGGTAACGGCGGAGATTTTCCCCACTAGCGCGGGAAACTCTATGTCGGCCTTCTCGGCCTTCCCAAGAATCTTACTTATCTCTGCGTTTGCTTTTAATAATTCCTTTATCACGTATCCTTACTCCTTTCACTAATGCTTCCTTGCTGATAATGTGCATCATTTCCTGTCCCGGTCCACGATGCTTCGTCCTCCCCATACGGACCAATGCATCGTAGTACGGTATCTTTATCGCCACACTCTTGTATTTCGTGGTGTCAACCATTCACTGCGCGTGGGTATGTTGGTTTAATGTAGGCCCCATTGCCTTGTTGCGCCACATTGAAGTAGGCTTTCTCATGACTGCTTACGCCGCGGTTGAAGATAAAATTAAATACCTCCACGTACAACGCCGCCGTGCGCTTTGTCTGCTGCAGTTCGCCGGCGTATTTGTCCACTTGCCTCATGAACCGTTTGGCATCCCAAATTGGCTGGCGCATCACCATCACCATCCCCATCACGAATCTTTCATGCTTGTAGAGTGGTGTGTATTCTTTCAGGGATGTAAGAAAATCGGCCTTTTCAATGGCATCATGCAGGTTATCGATGGTTATATTACCATCCCTGAATATTCCCTGCGAAGTTCTTCCCAACGGAATGTTGCATAGCAAGTCAATGTTCGCCTGAAACGTAAAACCGTATTTTCTCTTGAACCAGTCAAACGTATGGTAAGGGCCAGTTGCATCCTTCTCCGCCACCACGTTGGAATGCAGATAGTCATCATTTGTCCATTTCTTGTCAACCTGGTTGATGTCCCTGATTTGTTCCAGCGACATGGCAGGCACAATCATGTAGTACACAGGATAGCCGCATATCTCGGCCGCCTTGAGACGGTGCTGTCCGTCATTGACCACTAGGCATGGAAAAATAATGTTTTTTTCCGATACCACTATGGGCATAGGAACATGTCCTTTTCGCATGGACTTAACCAGCTTCTTCACGTGTTTCGGGTCAATTGGGCGATTTCCCTCTATAAACTTAAATTGACCATAGTCTGTTGTTTTGTGGATTTTATTGTCCATAATTTATTTCTCTCACTTTCATTTCTTCCACGAAAAGAATCTTCCTTCCGCATTTATCCACACGCACACTAACGCGCGCGAGGAAACTCTTTAATGTAATTTTTTTATGCATTGATCCCCTTCACCGGTCCGTCCAGCTTGAAGTGCACGTTGAATGACATTGATCTTCTTTCACCCTCAGACCTAAACGGGTAGACCTGGTGTGCCAGCCATGACGGAAACAAATAAAAGTCCCCAACCACGGGCTTCACCACATAGCTGTGTCGCGCAAAATGGTTTGGAATTGATCCCAGGAATTCCAAACATCCCGCCGTTGGATGGTGGTCCTCCTTCTCATACTCTTCCTTAAATCCTGGTGGGATCTTAAGAAACGCCACCCCGGAGAGGTTAGCGTCATGTATGTGTATGGGATTGAAGTCACCAGCATACTGTGATACCACCCACACGCTGAAGGATACCTTCGCCTTGTCACTCAATCCTTCCGGGAGAACGCGCTTGATGTACTCATGCGCCATCGTGATGAGAAACTCGGGAAAACCCTTGATCTCGTTGTGGTTGATCGCAACCTCCTTCTTGACGTTGCCGGCGAGGTTATGGGACCAGTCCCTTTCCTTGCTCAGCTTCTCGTCATGCAGGATTTCGTCCGCCTGCACGTTGAGAAGGTTGACATAGCCCTGCGGCATGTTGACCTTCAGGATGCTCGGCCCAAACGGCTGGTAGATGTCGTACTGTATCTCTTTCTCAGCCAGGGTCTGTTCCCTCCCATTTGTCGAAGTCATATCCTGCGTCTTCAAATTCCTCGTCGTCAATTATCTCGTCGATCCTCTCAACGATCGCTTCTTCTTTTGCGTGAAGCGCCTCTAGTTTACCAAGCTCTTTCTTGATTTTTTGCAGAGGTGTTAGTTTCTTTCTTGCTTTTTTCTTTGTTTTCTTTGCCATAATTACCTCCTATAGCTTTTCAATCTTGTCAACCCACTCCCTAATGAGTGGCTTTCCCAGTTGCAGTGGCCCTTGCAGATATTGTCCGCTTCCGTCACTGCCAACAAACTTTAGTGTCCTTATCATCGCATCCTCTTCATTCTTAGCGCGTATCGTATAAGCGAATGTATATTCCCTTTTCGTAACAATGCGGTAAGTGTTCTTTTCCTCGCCCTTTTCAACATGGAACGTATCCATCCCGCCAATGCGTTTTTCAATCTTGCCTTCCTGCGGACGCTCGAAGGCGACCTTGGGCTGCTTGTATTTCCTTGAGTCCTTGATCGCTTGTTCAGCTCGTTTCGCACGAATCTTGTTTCGCTGCTCCTGTATGTGTTTTTCTTTTTGTTCATTCATCCTCAAAATCTTTTGACCGACGCAATTTCGTCCCTGAAATCACCCCACCTGTATTCCTCCATGTCATCAACTCCGTAGCCGTAGCGGCGCATGAGAATTGACATGACGCGTCTAAGCCTGGGACGCTCCTCGGGTTTGTCCTTCAATTCATCCTTTAATTTCAGTAACTTGTTGTACGTGCTCATTTTCTCATGGTCCAGAACATTATAATTAGTCCCACTGATATGATCACTGCGTACAGAAAAATGTTGAATGGGTCCATTACATTCCCAACCATGTTGTGTACACCCAGATCAAGATTTGGAACGCTATCCAAACCTTGATTGGGATCACAAGCAACCAGAAAAGCGACCAGATCATTTTCTTACACCGTTAATCACTTTTGCAAGTGTCCCAATGCGGACTTTCTCCACTTCCTTTGGTGTGAGAGAATTTTTCCTTATCGCTATGTATTCATAATCCAAGTTACCGTGCTTTTTTTGAACGAGGGTGACGAGGTTGTTGTCATAGGCACTCAATACATGCCTTCTGAACTTGTCCACGCGCACCCTGTCGTTCGTTGGCGCGATCCGCTGGATTGTCGGATCCACGATATATCCACGGTAGTAGGATAACTTTTCTCCACTCCTGGATTTGTTGATCCAGTTTTGGAATGCTTTTGCACTCATCATAATGTTATTAAGCTCCCCATCAGTGAGGTAGCTTCTCTTGTCCTTGGAATAAATTCCTGTCTTGTTATAAACTCTTGTCATCTCATCTCTTTTTTTAGGTGGGCCACACCCAGATGGCCCACCCTTAGGAAATCATAATATGTCTAACTATATTATAACAGCCCATATTATAGGGTAAATAATGGGATAAGTCAAGTAAATAATTATGGCGGAAATCAGCCAAAAAACCTTGTCAAGTAAAAAATCACTTTGTTGTTGCATAAATACAACAGGTATTGTATAACAAAATCCTCAACTTCATTTCATCTCGGTGGACCTTGTGAGCACATTCGTTGCTCCAAGGTCCCTTTTTAAGGACAATTAGCGTGACACGTAGAATCAGAAATATCTGGTATAAATTTAAAAAATGGTTAAGATATCAACCTCATAAAACATACTTACGAGGAAAATAATGGTCAAGATATGGCTTCTGTTGATGCTAATGTCTACCCCAAACCAACCATCAGTCAAGTACAACGCGGCGATCTATCCAACGGAAGATCAATGCATACAGGCACGGGAGGGATTTATGGAGTCATTTGAAGCAAAACCACAGGAATACAAGGATACAATGAGGACGGAAGCTATCTGCATCCCCTTTGAATCATTCCCCATTAAGGGAATGCCTTCACCTATTGGTGTATGAGAATTATCATTTTACTGTTGGCGCTACTTATGGTAGGGTGCTATGACATGAATACTTTAAGCGTCAAGCCGTCAACAACCACAGTTACATATGGACAAGACAGGAGCACGGGTGAAAAGGACGCAAAGAATGATGTCTTGACGAATAATAGAAAGCAGTCATGGACAATTAAACAGGTGTTCAAATGGGAGTAGATTATGAACGGACTTAAAATATCATTCGCCGTCGTGGCCTTTGTCCTCGTTCAGGGGATAGGAGTCATATGGTACATTTCAAAATTGGATTCTCGGGTCGACCAAATGTACGCAAGCTTCGAGGAAGAGAATAAGAAAGAAGTAATAGAGAATCAGGTCAAGATGAAAATAGATCTGCAAAATTTAATCGCTGATGTCAAGACACTGCAAAAAGAAATGAAGCGAATGAACCAGAAAGACAAGGAGATCGTAAAGCAAAACCGTTCCATAGAGAAGCAGCACAAGGATCTGTTTAAGTTCCTGAAACAGCAACAACAGGGAATGAACCAGCAGAACGAACAGAAAGGTGGTTATAGCTATGGTGACTAATGGACTGGTTTGATAAGTTGATTATAGCCATAGGAATCATAACAGTGATAATATTTGTAATTGTGGTGGTATAATGACTGACAGACTCGATGTATCGGATAAAACAGCGATCAGCATGCCTATGCGCAACCTTTTGGCCATCCTATCGGCCACAGCGGTAGGCGTGTGGGCCTTCTTCGGGATCCAGGAGCGCTTGAATAACGTAGAAACTCGGGTAACTCTATCCGAATCAGACCTCACGAAAAATACAGAATTTAGAATCAAATGGCCTCGTGGTGAATTAGGCAGTTTGCCCGCGGACGCTCAGCAGGATCTCCTAATTGAATTTCTTAGTTCTCAAATTGAGTCCATGATGGAAGATATGGAGTCCATGATGAGCAATTCAGTGAACATAAAGAGAGCGCAGCAGGATATAGAACGATTGCTTAATGATGTAGAAAAGCTTAAAGATAAATTGAGGGAGTCAAATGGAAGTAATTAGCGTAATCGTCATGTTCATATTTGGAAATATGGATGACCAGGAGCACAGGATGACGCAATACGTTCCAATGGAATCACTGTCATCATGCATGAAGGAAGTAAGAATACTCAAGAAAAAGGAAACAGACTATACAAAGAACGCATTCTGCGGACCGGCACTCGTGGAACTGAGTGATGACGGGGAAATATTGACATTACATACGGAGCTCCCTGAAGGAGCGAAGATGGTGAGGAAAGAAATAAGTAGAGAAGCATTTGAGAGATGGACACTTAGGTCCAAGGAGAAATGGAATAACAAGTAACTATAAGGAAACTAAATGACTACAGGAAAAATTAAATGGTTTAATCCAGCCAAAGGATATGGATTTATTGAAAACGGAACAGGAGGCAAGGATGTCTTTCTGCATGTATCGGCTTTGGAAAAGGCGGGTATTGACACACTAAAAGAAGGAGAAGAGATAGAATTCGATATAGGGGAGAACAAGGGAAAAGAAAACGCCATTAACATTAAAAAGATGTAGGTTTTAGGGTGTTTAGTCTTTGCGTGATCCGTACGATTGAATTACTTTCAGCATCGAATGAACGCCATTTCTCCTACCAGGAGTCAAAAGATTATCAAGGCTCAAACCGTCTAATTCTTTTTCTTCAAAGGATGCTATATCGCTTCTTGTAGAATTACTGAAAACATCAGCAAGAAGGCATACCATTCCCTTTGATATCAACGCAGCTGAATCGGCCGTAAAATAAATCTTGTCATCATATGTAAAATGTGGAACCAGCCATGTCTGTGACTGGCAACCTGGGACCTCAAACTCCGGTAATTTGAACCGCTCCGGCACGATCGCCGACTTCTTCCCGAAGTCCATCAGCCACGTGTAGCGGTCTATCATCTCATCCATGTCATTGAGCAGGTCTATGTAGGTTTTCAGCTTGCTTTGAATGGTGGATACAGGATCGACATTGGTAATCTTGCAATCCCCCAGAATCTTCATTACCTCTTCAGTCTTCATTACCCACTTCCTTTCAAAATTTTATTTACATAATCGTTAATGGGCTCAAGCTTGTCCTGCATCTCTTCAGATGGGGTTCTCTCTTCCTTCTGCCTGATGGAATCTTTTAACCCCATATCAAGTAACTCCTTTTCCTCCAGCATTTTGGTATAAAAATCTTTTGGCTCATATAAAAATTTTGTGTAGCAGTATTCACATACGGCCTTGTTCTCCTTGTCCACTGTGTACCACACAATAGGATGGTCATCGCCGCATGAAAATGTTTTGGTATGAATTACTTTGGGTTTCATTTTTAATATCCGGTGAGAAAATGATTAGGATATTTAATCTGCATGTATGTGACAAATACCATGTATGATACAACGGCAAGAAATAAAACTAGAATAAAATATTTCATTTTTTATTTTTCTGTTTGTACCACTTTGTGTTTTTTTTGTTCCATCGTTTGTGCCATGCCCAGCAGCTTAGCATGCCCCCATAATGCTCGCATAGGTAATAAAAATAATTTTTAATTTTCTTGATCATAGTTACACTCCGGTTCCATTTTTATGCACGCAATTGTGTTCTGTGAATCATTAAAACCATCAGGCGGAATTACAAGTGGGTTTGATTTCGCCACCACTTCCTTATCTTTCCATGGCCAGTTCAACGTTGTGCACCCAGCCAGTAGGCCAAAGAGCAAAAACACTAAAATGAGTAAAATACCCGGGTACAACAGGTACCGGGAACCCCTTAAACCCCGATATAGGCGAGATATGAGCTTTTTTATTTGGCTCAATACGGTCTTTTCTTCCCCTGGGTCCCAAACGTCCATTACTCGTCTTTCTTCTCCTTGAACAGTTCCAAAGTCCAATTGCACTGCTGGATTGCTCCTTGTAAACCATTTATAGTGGCTTCCATGTTTCTTATTGCGTCTCTCCCCTGGCTTATTTTTGCCGTAAGATCATCAAGCTGCTTTTGCAGTTCTGATTTTCTTTTTTCAACGTCTTCTTTTTCCGGTCTCATTATTTCCTCCTCAGTTTTAATCCCAAGCGGGCACGCCTTCGGTTCTTTCTCTTATTAGATCCAACCTTGCGTCTCCCCTTGTGTCTCTTTCTTTTCAGGTCCGCCTTGCTCACGGTCCTACGTATTTCTCCTTATACTTCTCAGAAATCTCCGTAGAGCAATACGGACCGCATAAAAAGTTAATCTTATATTCAAGAGAAGGATACCACGCCTTAGAGAGCGTATACTTCCATTCATTCCCGTCAAACCATGTATTGCAGTTGAAGCATTTGAACTCCGGCGCCGTGCCACCTTCAGGACCCGGTCGTACATGTTTTGTATCATAGTCAACACCTTTCTTATACCCCACAGAGGCCTTCGCATTCATCCGCAAACTCCTCATCAAAGGTATTAAACAATTCCTTTTGCTTGGGTGGTTCTAGAAAATTCATGCTTCGAAGTGGAACAGCTTTCTTGTGCAAAAACAGTTCAGCTGTTGTATTTTTTAATCCATGTCTTATGGCGTCATCAACCTCGCATGCGTCCTCCCAATCCTTGGGGTAGTTCTTCTGCATGTTCTTCCACTGATCATTGTGGTGATAAGGACACCCTATGCACGAGGACTTGCCTGGCATAGGATGCTTTTTAATGTCACGGTACCACTGTAAGCAGTCCGCTCTTGACATCTTCATCTCGATCAATGGCCAACGGGATTCCAACCATGGAAGCCTAGCTTTCTTCATTCTCATTGCTTCATCTGTGGATATGCCAATCCATTGTTCGACGATTGTTCCTTTCTTAACCCGGTGTCGTGGTTTGATACCGAGCAACTCCCTCATCTTTTTCTGGATGGGGATAACTTTATAATCATGTGTACATTGCCTGTAGAGCATTCCAACCTTTCCACCTGGACGTGCCGCAAACAGTGGTGGATTTGGAACCCTTCCGGCAAAAGACTTCCATTCCTCGTTGGATCCTTTCACTGGATTGGCTGCTCTAATGAGGTCTTCTCTTAAATTGCTTCTTTCCACCGTGTAAATGGGGCAAATCGTGATGGCTTTTTTGAGATATTCCACGTGCTCATAGACAAAGGATGGTTCCCATCCAGTGTCAGCGAATATCATGCAGTCCGGTTTGTGCTTTGTCAGTCCTTCTTGAGCCATGAGTGCGAGACAGGAAGACTGTACCCCTGCGCCGAGCGATAATACACGCATTGTGGGCTCTTTTTCTTTTCCTTCCTCGTCTTTGTATACTGGCTCATGCGTTGCCGCAACCGCTGCCATGTTATTGAGCTTTCTGCGGTCAACCTTGTGAGACATTTCTTCCAAAAGCTTACGCCTTTCATATTCCATCTGCTCCTGGTTTATAGCGAATCCTGGCTTAGTGGGGCTATTGGTATAGCCTTTTTTCTTCCCTTGTTCCCTATAACCTACTTTTCTATTCATTATTTCTTCCTATATTGTATACTATTTTATGGCTTAAATCAATCATTTTGCGTGACCCCAACTTTGGTCAATCTTATACTCTACTTTGGAAGGAACTTCAAGCGCTACGCAGGTCTCCATAATTTCCTTTATTTTTTCCCCTTCTTCTTTACTTTTGACGCTGCAATTCAGCTCATCATGAACCTGTATTAGGGGAACAGCCCCCAATTTCTCATATATATCAACCATTGCCTTTTTGGTTTGGTCCGCAGCGGAACCTTGAATCAATCTGTTAAGGGCCTTATAGGTTCCCGCTCTCTTGACTGTGGTATATTCAGCTTGCGCCTGCTTCAGTGGCAATGCTCGGTTAAATTCCCTAGTGAACCAAGCTGGTTCGTAAAGATCGAATCGGCATTTTCTTCCAAGAAGGGTTCTGATGGTTCCAACGGCACTTGCTCTATTCATCACATCTTCCAGCATTTCCTGCATGAAAGGAACCTTTATTCTAAATTCCTTTAAAATATTCTTTGCTTCCATTGGTGTAATGTCCAAATCAACTGCCATTTTCTTGTACCCCATTCCATACATTACCCCTAGACCTATAGTCTTTGCCAATTTTCTAGGAATATCAGCCATATCAGCTGTTTGCTGATGGAAATCAAGATCCTTTTCCCTGTAGGCTTCCTGTACCTCAACAGCTCCATCATTCTTGTTAAGAACAGCGAAGTGGGTTAAAAGCCTAGGTTCCTGCTGTGAATAATCAGCTGAAAGCCACTGTTCCCCCTCCTCAGGAATGAAAATCTTTCTTATTTCTATACCCATTTCCCCCCTGATTGGAATCTGCTGTAAGTTGGGACAGTACATGGAGAATCTTCCAGTAACCGTTCCCCCACTATCCCCCCTAATTTGATTTATATGTGCGTGTATCCTGTCATTGTGTATATATTTGGCTATACCATCTATGAATGTACCCTGTAACTTGTTGAATATCCTCGCCTTGGTAATAAGACGTGGAAGCTCATGCTCGTGGGTTTCCAAGAATGTCTGGGTAAAACTGGGTGCCTTTGTTTTTTCCGTCATTGGATATTCCAAATTAAGGGAATTAAACGCCTTCGCGACTGACCTCGCTGACCACAAATCCACATAAGATCCTGTTAAGTCTTTCACTCTTTTTAAAATTTTTTTCTCTTTGTTTCTAAGCTTATTCTTTAGAGCAAAGGCTTTTGTCATGTCAACCCTCACTCCTTTCTTTGTCATATTGAATATGACGTTAATAAGGCGGCATTCTATGTCATAGATGCTCTGAAGAGATTCTTTTTCTATTTCAATCTTTAATCTTTCATGCAGTTGCAAAGTCAACCTTGCATCCGCTTCAGCGTATTCCCCCACAAATTGCGCGTTCATTTTGTACATCTCACTCTTGGGATCCAGTCCCAATTCAGCCGCAGCTTTCTTGAGTGTTGCTTCGTTTTTGTACTCTCCTAGGTATTGGGACACTATGCTATTAAGTGTATATGAAAATCTATTCTCATCAATAAGGGCTGACGCAATCATTGTATCATGTATGTATCCTTTTACTTCTATTCCTATTCTCCACAGCCACCCAATGTCATACTGCGCATTATGAAACACTTTGTCTATTGAATCGTCTTCACATACAGATTTAATGTATTTTAGGACAGCTTCCTTGTCCATGTTTCCGCCACCATCATGATCAATGGGATAATAGGCACTGAAATGTCCATCAGATATGGCAATACCTATAACCTTTCCTATGCCTCGTGGCCAACCTGGGCCCATTTTCTTCAGATCTGTATCGCAAGTCTCCAAGTCCACAGCCACTACGGGTCTTTCCTTCATGGATGGAAATTCAGTAGGATGAACCCACTCTGATTTTATAGTGTTAGCAAAGATAAATTCATTTTGTTTCATTTTTTTCCTTATTGAGTTTTTTGATATGTTTTCTGGTCACTTCTCCCATTAGCTCACCGCGAGATTTCTTGGGGGTGTACTGATCTTCCAAGAGCAATTCAGCATAGTGGATAACTTTTTCCACGTCCTGTTTTCCCCCCTTGATACTGTGCCTGGTGATATACTTGACAATGTTTCCTTCATACCAACCAAGCTTATTCTTAACGATATAGTGGCTAGGCTGGATTGCCATTCTTTTATAATGGTCTCCTCCTATCTGTTTTTTATGGGCACTCATATTTTGAATCCCCCATAGTTTTGTGGTTCTATTATATGCAGTTGTTCTTTTGCGCGTGTTACCCCCACATAAAAGACTCTGTGCGTATCGTCTGGATTGACTTCCATTTCCTCCCTGTTGGCGCGGGAAAGATCCGTGAACAGCATAACGTTATCACACTCTCCACCCTTGGCCATGTGAATGGTGCTTAAGTTAATGAGAGGATCAGAGGATAAAGTCTTGTTAACCTTTTCCAACGATCGTATGTACTCTATATTTCTATTTCCTATTTTCTCAAACACCACATCCCAAGGCGTGCCGGACGCACACAATCCATGGTGCATCGTTAATTCTTCAACACCATACATTTTATCTTCACTTAATGTGTTCAAATTCTTATAGCCCCTTTCAACACCAATCTTGGTTGGTAGGTAACTGTATATGTAAGATACCTCATCATAGGAAAGTTCATCACCCTCGTTCAGTTTTTTCCATGCATCTATGGCTGACAGTATTTCTTTCTTGACTGGAAGCTTATTATTTTTCTTGTATGCCAATCCCTGTTGTCTTAGGTTTTCCTCAATCTCATTCAACATATATCCGCACGGAGCCAGGACAAGCCATTTTCCTATGCTTAAATCAATGGGATCAGGATATGCATGTAATTCAGCTACACCATGTACATTTCTTGGCAGCCATTCCTTATCCCTTCTATTGTCTATTCTTTTTACTATCGAGTCCGCAATTCTGTGAACAGCGCGAGGACATCTATAAGAGTGTTTAAGGATGGTTACATTCCCTTCCATATTTATGAAATGTTCAATACTAGCGCCTGCCCACCTAAAGATGGCTTGGTCATCATCCCCGCTTATGTAAACTCTCTTGGCATTCTTCCATATTTTGGAGCACATTTTCCACTGTAAATTGGTTAGATCCTGTGCTTCATCAATGAATACCACTTCCAACTTTGGGGTAGGTCCCGTCTCGATCCACAGAGAAAGCATGTCAGTGAAATCATGCTTGTTATTACCATGTTTATAATCCTCTAACGCCCTGTAAGCCATTAATAGCTCATACCAGTTAAAATTAAAATTATGTTTATTATAGAATTCTTCCAGTTCCATGCATTGATTTCTGCATTTATTTATTTCCCTTAATAGCTTGTTGTCTGTTGTAATTATTCCTGTATCTTCCCAGTCCTGAGTGACAAATTCCAGGTCAACACCAGACTCAGCCGAGAATGATTTGTAATCTTTTGGGTTCATTATTTCCGTTTTTGCCATTCCTAGTTGCCTTTTTCCAAATGCGTGTAGTGTACAGAAGTAAGGCAAGTCATCATCAGTCAAGCTAAATTTTTCTTTGGCCCTATCACGTGCTTCATTAGTAGCTTTGGTAGTAAAACTGAAGAATCCAATTTCATTTGAATCAGCAGTCTTCTCCTTTAGCTCCCGGTCCACTATCCGCAGAAGTTCCTCAGTTTTCCCCGTGCCGGGTGGGCCTAGTATGATGTTAATTTCTGGCATCTCTAATTCTTTTCTCCTCCGTTCTATGACAATTGGCGCATAGTACAATGCATTTCATCCATTCTTTTTTCATTTTCTTAAACTGTTGCCAACTTGTTCTCCAAAAAGAAGAGACAGGTCTTTCTTTTTTTTCTGGATTTATATGGTGATAGTCTAACCTTTCTGGATATTTTTTAAATTTTTTATTGCAGTGAGAACACCCAAGTTTGGTTTTGGATGCATTATACAAAGCTGTTATTGCATCATAAACTTTTTTCTTATTAGCTTTGTGATATGACCTTTGCCTTTCAAATGCTTCAGGACTTCTAAAATCTGCATACTTCTTTCCTCTTTTCATAGTGTATCCAACAAATATATATCCATCTTCTCTTTTATCACCGTATTTTAAGTTAGAACGGTATGTCATCTTTTTCCTCCCTATCAAACTCTGAGTCCTGTTTAGGAAAGGCCGGAATGCCCCATACGTTCACGCCCTTGCCCTTGATCTTGAAGAATTCCGATCTGAATCCTTTTATGTTTTGTATTTCCGCTATGATCTGTCCTGTGTTGCTGAAATGGTTGAATTTCTGCCTGATAAGATAGGCGTGGAGGTCCTGAAGCCTGAAATAGGTTATATTGTAGTCCTTCGCTTCGGAATCGTCCTGTGTCCACGGTCTTCTTATGAGTATTTGTCCTTTGTTTTTTGCCTGCGCCCGATCAGTACAGAACTCCTGGAGGTGAGCCATGAACTGTCCGGACACAGATCCGTCACTGGAAACTTTGGTAATTTGAGCCTTTTTCATTTTCTCATTTACGAGTTTTTGCCAGTCAGACGTCTTCATCAACGGAGGCATAATGGTCAATACGTCCATTGCGCGCCGCTGAAACTTTGTTTGTATCTGTAATTCCTCAGTGCTTAATTGAATCTTGTAGTCATCTTCATCAGGCTTATCATTGGGAATTTCAAGGAACCACTGTGGGGGCTTCGTATCCAGCTTGGTCAGTTCCCCCAATGCCTGGGCCAAATCGCTGCCATCTATTCCGTATTTCCTGAGCTTGCATATGATGGAATTGCAGTAGGAAACTATTGGCTGATCCTTGCACTTATAGTTATAATCTTTCTTGTTGAGTTGTGATACTACAACGGTTACTTCCTTGTGATCCAATGGTGGTTCCATATATTTCTGATTATATTTTTCCAGTAAATTCTCCCAATTTGTGGGGTCGAACTTTCTCAGGTAAACTCCAATGTTAAATAGACCGTTGTTGCGTGTTCCTTCCGGAAATCCTTGATCACACAGTGCCTGCAGGCACGGTGGTCCATCCTTGATGGCCTCGTCATCAACACTCACTTTTACCTTGTCTATGTCTTCCACGCTGTACTTGTCGTACATCGCATAAAATTCCTTTAACGTTGCTGGCTCCCCATTATTCTTGATGGCAAACCTAACTGTCTTTCTTGCATGGTAATAGGGAAGATTAAGGAAATTTCCCACGTCCCCCTTTTCCGGCTGAATGCCGGATTGTTTTGGAAATATTTCTGATTTTGATTGACCTAGTAGCGCCGCAATTGCGGAAAGCTTATTTTTCATGGTCTTGGATGCAATCGTATTTTTCATAAAGAGGAAGATGTGAGCTCCTCCACTCTTTGACTTGCAGTGCACTAATGGTAATTTTAATTTTCTGATTTTGATAATAAGACTATGGTGATCAATAGGATAATCATCAATATCAATGCATCCCCACTTAGTAGTATTATCAGCCCTAATAGGAATAATCCCAAGAGACGGACCCTCACCCTTGAGGTGTTTTTCCCAGAGTTCATCGGTTACCTCCCTTCTGACAACAGAAGATTTGCCTTGTTGCTTACCGTCAGCACGTGCCCCATTGGGTTGGTGCTGACCGTAAGCTATATCCAAACCTTCAAATATGAACTTGAATTTCTCAACTTCCACAAAACCTCCAATAGATATCCCTTAAAAAGGAATATCTACGTTGCTTTCAGTTGTCTGCGGTTTTGCGATTGATTTTGGTTCTTCCGGTTTTGCTTCTACTGCACCACTTGATGCGGCAGTAGAAAATGCTTTACCTTCACCGTAAACGGAAGCGTCAGTTACCTGATCCCCCTTTTCTACTTGGAAGCCAAACCAGCTACCTCGATCATTTGATTCACCTACCGTTGTTATTTTGTAGGTAAAGGCATATGTTGGAGGCGTAAACATCCCAGATGGACCCTTAATTTTTTGTGACAGCATCAGGCTGTTCCAACGTCTGCTTTTCTTAAGCTGACTTGAAGCCATGCTGATCACGGCATTTTGGTATCCACCATTTATTTTAGCCAATACATAATGATAAGCTGTTTGAACAATATGGTTGCCGTTGTCAAGTACATATCTTCCGGTCATTGGATCCCTAGCTGCTTTTCCTAGAATGCCACTGTCGGCACTATGGGAAGCAATAAATCCTCCACCCTGTTCACGAGCTTTCCATTCAACATATCTTAGGTGATAAAAAACGGGAATGACAGTTAATTCAGGAAATGTTTCCTGGGTAACTGTATTATACAGTTGACCAGCTTTTGCTGTTTCAATGTATTCCGCTTTTGATGGGTTTATTTGAGGGCTTCCGGATTGAAGGATAGTTATGTAGGGGATAGCTGTATCCCTTGAAAGATCCAACGCTCCAAAGCCACTTGTGATTTTAGAGTCCGCGGCAATTGTTGCCACGTCGACTGAATTATTAGTTTTTTTATTCATTAGTATTTCCTCTTTAAGTTATTAAGATTTAATAGTTGTTTTTTGTCCTACATACGCCCCTAACAGATCCATCGGTAATTTCTTACCGGATTCATGTTGTTCACGTACAAAGGCGCGAAGGGTGGAAGGTTCGACCCACTCGCGTTGTGAAGACTCATATCCCTCTTTATTCAAGTGTTCCAAAAGTCCTCTAGCTTTCTCATCTTCATTCCTCCCAAAGCTACAAGAGACTTGGTTCTTTACTAAATCACCAAATCCGTTGTTCCTTAACCAAGCATAAGCCATTGCCTTTTTTTCTGGCTTGATGGAAGCGCCATAATAGTCCTTAACGGATATTAACCTTCCATCTGCTAGTTTTAATTCTGATAAACCTACTTCCGCAAAAAGACTAGGAAGAACTTCTTCCGATAGTTTTTTCTTATAGTCTTCTTTCTTTTTTAATTGTTCCTTTATATCGTTTATTTCTTTATCTGTTTCTGCAACATCCGTTGCAACTGCACCAATCCTGCCTAAATTATCTTGGGGTACACCCTCGACATCCTTTGCCATTTGATTTACTAAATTATTCATGTTTTCCTTTCAAGTCTATTTCTATATCATAATATCTTGTTTCGTTGCGGTCCCACTTCAGTACCTTGAAGCGTCCGTTGTTGTGTTCTGCAGCAATTGCTCCTGCAACCGCTATTATAGCAGGATCTCCGATTAAAAGCAAGTAGTCATTATCATTAAAATCCCTCAATTCTTTTTGAAGCTTAAATGTTAAAGGACTGGATGATAAAATCATCTGTTTATTGTCAGGAAGAACAATTTTTAAATCACCAAACTTTTCAGCTGACCTTATATTTCTTCCCATTTCTTGCAAAACGTAAACTGTCATAATTTTATTTCTTGATTTGTATTATATCATATGTTATAATACGAGTCAACATTAGAAATAGGAATGTACAAATTTAAAACAGAGCCATACGAGCATCAAAAGGATGCACTAAAAAAATGCTGGAACAAGGAGTCATTTGCAGTGTTCGCAGAAATGGGAACAGGCAAGACCAAGATAGCGTTGGACAACGCTTGCATATTATACAACAAGGGAAAGATTGATCGTGTTCTTGTGATAGCTCCCAAGGGAGCCTACATGACATGGGTGGAACAAGAAATTCCAGCACACGTTCCGGATTATATAGAAAAGAAAGTACTCGCCTGGAAACAGTCCACGAGCCAGAAATACAAAGCGCAATTGAAGGACATAATGGATATTCAGGATTATAAATTAAAAATTATGGTCATGAACGTGGAAGCTTTTTCCACGAAAAAAGGGACTGACTTTGCCAGATTATTCCTGATTGGTCGTTCAATGATGATCGTGGATGAAAGCACTACCATAAAAAATCCACAGGCAAAAAGAACCAAATCAATATTGAAATTGGGAAAGGATACCAAATACAGAAGAATACTGACTGGATCCCCAGTTACCCGGTCGCCCATGGATCTCTGGTCACAGATGGATTTCCTGAACCCGGAAATACTGGAGCAATCAAGCTATTATGCATTCAGGACTCGCTATGCAATCATGGTCACGTCAAATGCAGCCGGCGGAACGCATACATACCAGCGTATCGTCAAGTTTCAGAACCTAAAGCAACTGGGGGAGCTAGTAGCACCCCATTCATACCGCATATTGAAGAAGGACTGTCTTGACTTACCAGATAAGGTATATACCAAACGTGAGATAGAATTAAGTGATGAACAAAAAGAGGCGTATGTGGATATGAAAGCTAACGCTATAGCTACCCTTAAAGGGCAATCCATGACTGCAGTTAACGTCCTTACCCAACTGATAAGGCTTCACCAGATAACGTGCGGTCATATGAAAACAGATGCCGGCCATACCATAGATCTTAGAAGCAACAGAATAGATGAACTAATGCAGATTTTGGGTGAGACAACCGGAAAGGTGATTATATGGGCAAATTACATACATGACATTGAAAAGATTGAAGCTAATATAGCCTTAAGCGATTTCGGAGCAGATTCTCTGTGCACTTATTACGGCGCAACACCAGCCGATAAAAGGCAGGAATGCATCCGAAAGTTCCAGGACCCAGATTCAAAGGTAAGATTTTTTATTGGTAACACCCAAACTGGCGGATACGGTATTACCCTTACCGCCGCAAGCACGGTGATCTACTATTCAAACAATTATGATCTGGAAAAGAGAATACAGTCAGAGGATCGTGCTCACCGCATAGGGCAGAAGAACAAGGTACTGTACATTGATCTAATGTCAAAAGGGACTGTGGATGAAAAAATCATACAGTCCCTTCGAAGCAAGGTTAACATCGCCAAAGAAATCAGTGGCGAGGAACTTATTGCTTGGATTTAATTTTTATTTGTTTTGGTTTTTCGGATTCCGGAATTTCCCGTTTATAAGTAACTTTAAGAAGTCCATCCTTTAGCTCCGCTCCATTAATCATAATGTGTTCATGAAGCTGGAATTTTTTGATAAAACTCCTATCAGAAATTCCTTTATGCCAAAAATCTTCTGAGGTTTTTTCTTCTTTACACCCAGAAACATGTAAAGTTTGCTCTTTTACTTCAACTTTCAAATCTTTCTCAGCGAACCCTGCAACAGCAAATTCAATGACGCCTAAGTCATCTTTTTCTTTAATGTTGTATGGGGGATAAGTTGAGACTCTTTTGAAACCGTCAAAAAAGTCGTTGTGGAAACCAAGAAAATGGTTACGTATAATATCTAGCTCGTTCATATGTACCTCCTATTAAAGCAAGATTTAGCAGGACCCATTACGGCATCCTAGGTACTATATAACACTTTCTGAATATTTTTCAAGTCTTTTCATGAAGGAATCTGATGCCCTCGTGAAATTCTCACCATCAAGCTCGAATCGCTGAAACAGCATTCCCCTGGAACACATCAGCACTACTCCTTGGTCAATTTCCGTTCCAAAGAGGTGGTTATGTGCCTGGGCATAGGCGGCGAGCTGCATGAGGTAATCCTGTACCCACTCTCTCTTCTTGGGCTTGTTTGTCTGCTTAAAGTCGATAATGGCAGGCCTTCCCTTATATAGTCCAACCATGTCAGTAGTCCCAGCGTACTTGCCAGGCAAATACAGATGAACTTCAGAACCCCATACCTCGTCAACATCCTTCAATCCCTCCTCTATTATCTTTTTCGCCATCAGCTCCGCTTGCACGCCAACGTCCGTGAGATCCTTGTATGGTTTTCCGTTCACATAATGTTCTATGTATAGGTGGAGCGCGGTTCCAATCTGGGCCGCGTCCGTCATAATTTTTTCGGCTTTTTTCTCCCCCACGCGCTTTCGCCATGCGTGAAGGCCACTCTTGTCCTTTGTCTTGGAGAGGACTGAGGTTACGGACGGTAAACTTTCCCCGTCGGGTGTAAGGTATATTCTATATTCTCCGTCTTGCCTCTTGAGAGAGGCGTAGTCATACTTCTTTATAAATTTCACGCATGCATTATAGCACAAGTGAGACCAATCCGCCAGTGTTATAATTGTATCCAGGAGGCCCTTGATTTGGATATCTATGGGGGTGTTGATCATGCTGGAGGAAAGCCCCAGTATGCTTACCAGGAAGCATGCCGGCACGCTCTGCTTCATGTTTAGCGGTCCTCATCAAGTTTCCTCCCCATCCAAGTTCTTTTTGACCCATATTTCCTACCATCTCATAAGCATTCCGCACTGTTTGTGGGTTTTGACCGTACACGGCTCCTGTGGCGTATATGGGTATATGCTGTACCTCACCTGGAGAATACTGTATAGTTGCTTGACGGTTGGGGTCATAGGCTTGGTATTTATCCGTAAAAGCCTTCCATGTTTTTGATTTGCTTGGAACACCTGTATCTCTCCCCGTAAACCAGTGTTTTTTATTTTCTCTAATCCCTAAGTACTGATCCCACAATGGATGCTTATACTCGTGCCTGTAGACGTCGGAGATAAAGCTCTGAAGAGACCCCTTACTTGGATCCCAATCACCAATTATCTCGCTTAAATTAATATCCATTCTAGTCCTTGGATCATCATCAGGATCAAAGGGGTCATCGACATCCACTTGCCCCCAATAACGGTTTCCTTCTGGGGATTCTTTCAATCTTCCTTTCTTTTGCTCCTCATCATAGAGGTATCTCATGGGTCCTTCCATGGTGTGCTTTCTTAATCCCATGAGGGCCATCTCATCATAATCATAGAGTGATGTACCCAATCCTTCCATCAGTTTCGATCGTTCAGTAGCACTAAGTTCATCGGAAGGTTTTCCATACATGATGTCATCGTACATGTCCTGTTCGAACTCGATGTCACCCAGTCCGGCTTGCAATAGCCAGTCTGGGTCGTTGTATAAATGATCTATGACAGATGAACTACTGAGATTTGAGGTTCTGTTTGCCATTATCTCTTACCTCCAGGAAATGGTATCACGTTGGCCCCACTCGCCGCGTCCTGCCTTCGCTGTCTCGCGAGGGCGATCATGTATTTCTCGTAGTCGGTGAGTCCACGCACGCGCATGTTTCTTTTCGCCATCTGCGCGATCGCGTTCTGTGCCAGCTCGTCCACGTATTCCTGTCCCCCGAACTCACCCCAGTAGGTCCTTCCCGCCTCGTTCATCTTGGCGTACTCATCTGGGTTCGCGCGGTACCAGTTGATGAGGTCCTTTGTCGTTCTTTCACTGTTGAGTCTCGCCTTCATCGTCTGCATTATTCCGCTGTAGGGCGTCGCCTTGTTCTCCGGTGTTACATACTTTGACGCGTTTCGCAGAAGCCCTTCCGCCGCACCCATCCTTGATGAAAGCGCCACTCCATAAGGATACCACGCTTCATACGCGGTTTCATTCTTCAATGTCTGGACGTGACGGTCCTTTGGATATTGCTTAGCTATGGCAAGGACGCGACGCATCGCCTCCTTGCCATACTTTTTGCCGATCAGTGATAGTACTCCGTACATTCTCCCCCCAAGCGGCCCCCTATCCTATTAAACCTGTGTAAACTGCCCTCAACAACAACCCCAAGACCATGAACGAAACCATCCAGACAATCTTAAAGATCGTATCAATCTTGGAACTCATGTGTGTAATATGATTGTCCAGCTTCTGATGGATCAACCGAAGCTCTCCCTCAATCCTGATGATGTCCTCGCGGTTCGCTGTTATTTTTTCTTCGGCCATTACCAATTAGTCCCCCAATTTATGTAAGCATTGTAATCTTCATCATCAATATCATATCCACCGCCAAATCCTAAAGTTCCACCCCATAAATTTTTATCAAAATCATAGCCAATTTGTTGATCATTTATGTCAACATCAGGGAAAAAAGGATCAAATTGACTGTAAATGTTTTTCATTTTATTAACTGCAGGACTGTTTGCCATTGCCAACATAAGACCTGAATTATTTCGAGGTTGATCTGCCTTGACATTCCAGAAGGAACCTTCGCCGCCACCAACATTATTTTGATACCAAGGGGGTAAGTTTGGATCTCTATTTCTAAGTAAACCTTCACCTGGAGGTGTTTCATCCCTGATCAGTCTGTCAATGACTCCAGGAGCCTGTTGTAAATGTCTTAAAAAATCTAAATCCATACCAGGCGAAGACCTAATAGTATTATCCTGAAGTATGCGTTCAATTTCAGTTGGTCCTGCACGGTCATATCCAATGTTTGGTCTGTCAACTCTTGGTTGTAATTTTTGTCTCTCTCTTGGTGGCATTATAATACTCCCATTATTCCCTTGTTCTGTGCATTCTGAAAAGGATTGTCATTGATTCCTGTCTGTATGTCCGTGTACTTTCCCTGATTGTTCATCACGGGGTTCATCTCCATCAGTCCGCCTCCGGCAGCATACTGTGTTCCGCCGCCGTACTGCGCAGCCAACGCCGCGTCAGTGTTTCCTGTATACAACGCTCCAGCTGCCGCCGGATTCATTGTCGGATTGCTCATTATTGAAGCGCCAACACGTGATGTGTCATACGCTCCTCCCGCCGCCTCAGGCGCGTAGTCAACCGCTCCTTCCGGTGCCCCAATTTTTGGACTTAGGAGAGACGGTGTTGGATCTATATCAGCTCCCTTTTTAATAGCATCATATCCTGCTCCAAGCGTGTCAAGCGGATTCATGACAGCCTCGCCCACTCTGGCGCCAGTTGTCAGTAAGGCATCCTTGGCTTTTTCATTGAATGTTTGTGCCTGCTGGAATCTTTGTCCTGACTGGTCAAACATTTTTTGATCTTCCTCAAGTTCATGCAAATCACGGTCAAACGCAATCCATTCCTCCGGGTACATACGAACCAGTCTGGCAAAGTTTGCAAGCCTAATTGTCTCCGGCAGGTTTGCATCTACCATGTTTTTAAGTACCCTGTGCGATACTGGATTGGTTAGAACCTTTCCGCCATAGTTGATCATGAACGCCGCGGCACTCATCATCAACGGTCCAATTCCTATAAGGGTGCCAGCCTCGGCGGCTCCTTTTCCCATCGCTCCTGGACCCAATGCCGCACCAGGAATAAACGCTCTTACAGCTGACCTAGTGGAACCCATGACTGCACGACGCATCATGAACTTCGCTCCGCTAGGAACGCCGTTCTCGAAAAGCTTCGCGAGAACCATTGATAGGTCATCAAAGTCCTTCTGGGTTGGCATCTTTGTTCTTTCTCCCCTTATGAATCCTTCCGGCAATTCCTCGCCGAAGATTTCCTTCAGTCCCTTGCCAACTCCCGTTTCATATACCTGGTCATCAAAATGGGTCCATCCAACTCCAGGCTCCCAAATCCTGAGCTTTGTTACTTCCGGTGACTCATCAAGCGCGTGACTGAACAGTGATTTTAACTTGGATCCTTCCTTTCCAAGTCCAAGTCCGGCCCTGAATCCTGCCGCGTCAAAATATTGCAGTCCTTCCTTTTCAACAATGGATGCATTGAACAGGTCATCAACGTATGTTCCTAATCCGTTGTGGTATCCACGGTCGCCCACAATTCTTCTGATTGCAGCCAGTTCCGCCTTTCCGTCTATGGCATGTGCCTTTGATGCATTAATAATGGTATCAAATAGAGTATGAGAAGCACGTGTTGTACTGTTGTCAAGAATAATGTTGAATCCCCTTTGCTTTACTTCCCCTCTCGCCGCTGTCTTGCCAACATTCGTTCCCCAAAGCATCAGCCCTGAAGAGACAAACTTGTCATACTCATCAAACGCCTTGGCAATATCCGGGTATCCCATTTTTTCAAGGGATGCTACATCATTCTCCCACGCCTTCATAAGGCGTGAAATGTCATCCGCATAGGTGGTCTTCGCCAGTACCTTGTCCTTGAGTGGAGCCAGCAAGTCATTGATCTGCTCGCGAAGCCCTTTCATTTGATGCACGTCTAGCATTGCGTGCGCCCTTCCTTCGCCAACAGGTTTTATTATTTGTTTTTCCAGGAAGTCGATCAGCTTGTTTCTTACTTCCGATGGGATTATTTCTCCTCCAGGGTCAAGCTGAAGCTTCTCCCTGTATTCCCTTAGCGTCTGTTTTGCAACGTTGACCAGATTCTCATTGGAGAATCCCTTGCCCATGCCTTCCGCCGCCTCAGTGAATCCCTTCTCCAGTGTCTTTGCCTGTGCTATGAATCCCTTTAAGTTCTGTGATGCTAGGAAGTCCCAGCTCTCCAGCATCTCGTCAAGGTGTCCGTATGGTGCAAATCCACCAATCATTTTTCTCATGACTCCATCAATGTAGAAGTCACTCTGTTTTGCCATGTTGTTCTTTATGCTGATTCCGAACAGCGGTGCTGGGGATAGCATTGAGGTTATCTTTCCACCCAAAGTTCCACCAACCATTTGCCTTCCAACCATTGTTCCGGCAATCTCAGTTGGATCAGGCCACCATTCATTGGACCCTTTCTTGATAGGTCCTGGTGGGCCAAGCCAGTTGAGTGCCTTTGAATTGGTAGCACGCCATAGGAAATTTCCAAGTCCCAGTGGTAGGTTGAATGAAAGCTGTTCCTTTGGTACCTTCAATCCTCTTGTTGCAATCAAGTCCAGTTCATTCTGCGATGGCATCCATCGCTCAAGAACCCTTTGCTCCCCTTCCAGCAGTTCCTTTCCGCTGACAATTCCTGGCGCCTTGCTGGGCTTTTGCCTAAACATCCTGAATGGAGTGTGTCCAACTACTTTTCTTATTCCGTAATATGCCGGCCTTAACGCGAAGAATCCAGCTGTCAGTCCCGCATCCCAGTAGGCGGCGTTGAGAGCGTTGCCTAATCTTTTCTTTTGTGTTGGCCTGTTGATTCCCTGAGGACCAAACGTCCATGATTCAGGAACAAGCGTTGCCAGTGTGGCATCAACCAAACTCGCCTGCTTGTTTGGATCACGCATGTATCCTTTCGCCTTTCCTGCCTTGTTCATCATATCCAGCATGCCCTCGTAGCCATAGTCCGCCACGCCGACGGCCATTGCGCCACCTATGACGGCGCCAGCTGTCCTTGCAAGCCAGTTTCCTTTTGACTTTCCAAATCCCTTTGCAGCTCCTTTAAAAAATTTATCCCTTACTAATTTTTCACCCTTGACTGATCCGTATATTCCACCACCTATGTATCCCGTCATTTCAATTGCAGGATATGGGTTAGGATTATTGGTGAACAGTCCTATATTATCACGCATGTCCAGTACTTCAGGGGACACAACGGTAAAGTCAGTCTTAGGATTCAATCCCTCGTTGGCCATAATTTCATTTATTCCCTGTACAGCCAGATCAAGCTTCGATTGATCTCCGGTTTCCGTAAATCTTCTCTTCGCGGTATCCGCTATCAAGAGTGCTTGGTCACGCACACGGTCCCTCTTCTCACGGTACAGTCTAGACTCTTGCAGCTCCGCTTTTCTTTGCGCCACGTCCGCCTTGCTTTGCAGTATCCAGTTGTCCTTTCCGTATCGCCATCCAGTCTTTCCGAAAGGAATATTCCATGCGGTTCCTAAGGCCGCCATTGGTACATCAGTAAGCTTCTTCTGGAATTCCCTTCCTTTCATTATCTTTTCTTTCGCTTCAGTCTGTGGAACTCCGCCTTCAGTGGTCTCACCCTTGTATTTCTTGTACGCATTCTTGTGGTCAAGGAAAGGCTTAACTGTTGATTGAAATTTTTGTATTGATGACTGTGCCATTACTGCTCCAATTGCTCCAGAATGTTATTTGTTATGCTTTGGGTACTCTCTTTATTCTCCTGATGGTCCTGCGTTATATTACCCTCTATTGAAAATCTATAAGAGCCATATAATTCAGCCCCTTCAATATCATGCCTGTAATAGTTTTCTTTATCGTTGTATCTAAGTTGGTAGTACGCCCCTTTGAACTTGTCAATGCCACTAATCTTAAATGCATCAGGTGCGTGCGTCCATCCACTCTCCTGCGCAAAGTCATAGTCACTGGTGTATTCCGCCCCTTCTAGAGCGCTCAGCATGTTGTTGTAGAGCTGGTTGTATATGAATGTAAATCCCTCTATAACCTGTTGAGGTGAGGTGTATACTGAATCACCGAATCCAGTCATTTTTGTTTCAGCGAATGATCTTCTAAGAACGTCCGCCAGCATACGTCCAGTAGGCTGCCTGTCCCTTGCTAACGCCAGTCCAAGTGTAGTCTCGAATGTCATGAGTGCTGAACGGTCAGGGTTCTCAAGGATCATCTTCATGCTGTCCCACGTCACATATTCCGCCGCTGTTCCTGGATCAATCATTGTTTTACCGTCATCAGAATACCTAGCGCCTTCATTCTCTCCATATTTATTTGCATGATCCAGCCACACCCCTACTTTTCCGTTTGGAGTGTCCATGAGATAGTCAGCTCGTTCCGGTACTGTGCTTTCTTTTGCAAAATCACCCACTTGCCTCTCAAAATCTTTCATGTCACCACCGCTTCCTGACGATACAGCGGCATTCATCAGTTGATTAAACAAGTCAAGCTTAGGTTGAATTATTCTTCCTGCTTCACCAATCGCGCCAAGGACAGTATCCCTATTTTCAATGATGGTAGGCATGATGAAGTCCGCCATTGTATCCAGTGTACGTTTCAAGTACTTGGCATACTTAAGTTGCTGATCCATTTGTGCTGGTGTCTTGAACGTCGCCTGTCCACCACCACCTGGATCTGAACGTTTAATTCCTTCCTTTGTCGCCGTTGTGTCAATGAATGTGAATCGGTCATATCCAAGCTGGCTGTTGATGTCCATGAGGTTTTGAATCTCAGGGCTTTTTCGGTAGAAAGTCTGCAATCTTTGTTTGTCAATAGGAATAGGGTCGCCATTACGGTCGTATATCATTTCTCCCTTATCATTCTCTTTGTATATATTCTCGTAGACAACGGTGAACGGTCCACTACGATCATTCATCTTATCCAGTTCGGACATGTACATGTTAAGGGCTGCGGCTCCTATTTCTCTATCCGCCTTTCCTTTCTCCACTCCCATCTGGAATAGCGTTGGTGCCATTTGCATCCCTGCCTGTCCTACGACATCGAAGAATCCTGCCACACCTTGCTGGTCCGTTCTTCCTGACATGAGTGCCGATCCAACCTGCAACAGCATCGCGAGTGACTGCATCTTCTGTCCCTCGTCGCCGTCACCCATGATCTGCCTTATGACATCCTTGTAACCTTCAATTCTTTTCAGGCTGTCATTGTCAATGAGTCCCGCATACATGTTTGACTGCTCCAGCAGAGCGGTATTGGTTGTCTCCGAATCCTCTATTGAATCACCTGTAGCGTTAGACTCTTCATGTGCTTCCGTATCTTCATCAACTATCTTATTCTTTTCCGTCTCAGGAAATGTAAGTAAATCATCTTCAGGAGGTTTTGTTTCTGTTGGTTTTTCCTCCACTATTTCATCTAGATCCAGCGTCTGCACCCTCTCCGGAATGGTACCATATGCCGCGAGTGGTCCTCCAAGGGCGACTGCCTGCTTGAATCTTCCCTGATTGCCTGCAGCGGCGTCCATGTAGTTCTTTGCATAGGGACGTGCCCTTTCCGCCGCACGCGTGGCAAATTCCTGTGCCGTTCCAGTCATCCTGTAGGCCGATCTTGCGGCCTTGTTCAATATTGGTTTGAAAAGCGGTCTAAGAAATGGATTGCCCATTTTTAACCTCCTTGCAAGTTCTGATAGCCCTGATATGCAGCGAGTCCTGTGATTCCGGTTCCAACGGCCTGTGCAAGCGGACTGGTTCCAGGCGATGTTCCCATCGCTGTCGCCATCGCGCTTGAAGGCATGCCTTGATAGATGTCGGAAACGAATCCCAATCGCTGGTATGGCTCATACGTTTGCTGTAACTGCTGTCTGTACTGTGCATCCAAGAACTGTTGTTGTGCTTGTTGCTGCACGGATCCTGATGCCATCAGTGACGCAATGTCTCCCTGTGCCTGTTGCTGCTGTTGTCCCCCTAATCCAGCCATTTGAGTTGCTGCCTGACCGTATCTCCCCATTTGTCCTGCAAATTGCTGTTGCGCCTGTTGTTGCGCTTGTCCATAATTCTGTGCCAATGACTGTCCCACTGTCTCTGCCTGCTGTCTTCCAAGCTCCGCAGCTTGAACTCCTTGCCTTGCTCCGCCAAACGATCCAACCTGTCCTGCCTGTGCGGCGGCCTGATTCTGTAATTTTTGGAACTGGCTTTCTATTCCAGCAGTGACGTGCTGTTGGTATGGATTCATATAATCCTGATATCCTACTTGGCCTGCCGTCTGCCCCGTTGGGTCATACGCCCCTGTTGCCGCCTGCGCATATTGTGACGCAGTGTTCAAGTAAGGCTGAAATGCTCCTAGTCCTGTTGTTGCAAGACCGAATGCCTGTGTTTGTTGAGGATTAAATGCTGCAACTTGCTGCTGTGGAATTTGAACTTGTCCTTCTGCCGCTCTTTGCCCCCTAGTTAGGTCTTCCCATTTAGTTCCTGGTGCATAAGCGCCTCCGGCAGGTCCTTGATATGTATATTTTCCAAAGTCTGGGTCACCAACCTTTGCTCCAGGGGTGGAAAGTTCCCATGGATTCTGTCCAAAGCGGGCATACTGCTGGGCAGTGCCCATCAACCCCATCTTCGCCGCTTCTATCTGTGGTGCGTCTCTTGTAAACTGTGTCTGAAATTGTGTGCCACTTGGGCTTTCACCGCCGCCAAAACTCATAATTTTCTCCTATAAGCGTTCGCAAAATGTTCCATACCTAGGCGTTTTGCCATCGCGTCAAATTTTTTTGTCTCATTGTCCGAAAGGCGTGGCTCGAAGTACACTTCTTGCGCTCCGTTCATCTTCGCCCAGTCCATAAATTTTCTCATCATAAATATACCTGCCATTCCGTTTCGCTTCGTGGGTTCAACATATAGTTCAAGCTCCCTTGCAAACTTCTCACGGCTGAAGTTGTATTCCAACAGCCTTCCAACCATGAACCCAATCCTCTCTTCATCCTTCAGTGCAACGATCCCGAAATAGTTTGGATCATTGGTTGCGGTGTCTATGTATCTCGCCACCTTCTTCTTATCATATTCAACCTCGCTCCAGTCTGACTCCTCATGGTGCTCCTTGGATACATACATCATCCACTCGAAGTCGTTAGGTTCCAAGAACCTCCATTCCATTATCTACCCATGGTGCTTCCCGTATTTTTCACGTTTCTCCTTGGTTTCTTTTTGTTGCCTCTTCAGGGCTTCTTTTAACTTTTGTTTATCCTCTTTAGACTTGGCTTCTTTTTTAGCTTTAGCCTTTCCAGCTGCATATGCTACACCTGCAATGATAGCTCCCTTACCAATGTCTCTCGTAGTTTTCTTGATTTCTGGTATTATTGGTCTTGCTTTTTCTGCTATCCTCGTTCCAGCAATTCCTTTAGGTTGTTTAATTCCTAAAGCTTCACTGGGTTTAATTGCTGGATAAGCTCCTTTTACTCTTTTACCAAGCACTGGTGCTTTTTTTAAATGTTTTTTAAGGACTTTTCCCATTCCCCTTAATGCTGCGCCTGCCATTATATTACCTCCGACATGGTTTCTGATTCGGGATCGAGTACGTTCATAAGGTCGTACATTTGTCTAGCCCCTGCGTAGCGATCCCCACCACCCAGGTTTTCGACTGCCTTTGCAGTCATCACGAACTCACCGTCAGACAGGTTCGCATTGATTGAATCCGATGTTCCAGTTCCCGGTCCACTGACACCGCCGCCATTTTCCAATGACGCTATGCCACCCTTGTTCCAGAATCCGCCACCAGTCGCCCACGGGTTTGTCATTTCCCCTTCGATCATCTCTTCAGGGACTCCGTACATCCATGCCAGTTCTTTTTTTCTTTTCTTTTGTGACTCTTCCCATTCCTCTTCCGGCGTCATTCTTCCGCCGTAGAGTGCCGCAGCCTGTGAGGCCGCCGTCGGTAGCCAGTTGGCCACTTGTTCTCCGCCGGTGAACACAGAAGCGCCTGACTGAGGGTCATACACTTGTTTCAACGGTGTAGTCTTGGAGAATATGTCCGCTCCAGGAAGTTCCCCACCTGTAAGTGCAGTTAAATCTATTGGTTTTTCACCAGGAATAGCGGAAGGTTTGGTATAACTTCCTTTTAAGACATCCCAAGGGGTCATTTTTTGAAATTCGTAACCCTTTTTTGGAACCATTCCTGTTATATCTTCCCACCTTTTTCCCCCTATTCCAGGGGCATAAGGTCCTCCAGCCGCTCCTGACGGCGTTCTAGTTCCCATCCATCTTCGTCCTGTTACTCCCATCTCTTCGGGAATTACATCGGCAAATTGCTGGTTGTATGCGTTCGCGCCTTGCGCAGCGCTCATGTAGGAGAACGGAATTGACGCAAGTCCTGCGTACATCGCCGCCTTGCCTGGCCTTTTTGATCCGCTCAGCGCCGCCGTTCCGTATCCCATGGCTGACTGCATAAGCATGTTCCTCGCCATGGGGTTCATTCCACTAAACGCACTTCCAAGCCAACCTAACTTTCCACCTTGGCCCAACAGACTCGCCAATTTAGCGCTTCCCATAATGCCTGATCCAACCATAGGTAGAAGGAATGGCAGAAACGGTTTCGCCTTCTTAAGTAGTTTGCTTAGGAATCCCATTATTATGATGCCATTAACTGATCAAATATTCTCAACAGTTCATCACCAGCAGGCTGTATTCCAGTACCACCCTGTCCAAGTGGGTGATTAGGATCATTTAAGTTTTTCCATATCAATTGTATTGTTCTGTTACGGTCTGTCGTGCTCATGTCAGACAGTCCTGCTACATCAAAGGGTCCACCCCAAGGTGGCTCGGATGGATCTGGAAATGGTGGTGGAAATGGATCTGGAAATGGTGGTGGAAATGGATCTCCTGGTCTTGGTGGCCATTGAGGTCCTCCCCACAATCGTGATGTGTTCATTCCACCCAGCATTGCATTAACCATATCATTCGCGCCGGATGCCCCTTGACCTCCGAATATACCACCCATACGATCACGTCCTATGTTTGGACTCCCTACAGGTACATTTGTCATTGGTCTTTCAAAGCCTGGTTGATTATATGTTCTGTCACCCATATTCAGGTATGTCGCTGGTTCCCTTCTTGCTGGTCCCGCACGATCAAATCCTATGTTGGGACGACTGTCGCCCGGCCGTACTCTTTGAGGGACAGAACCTGCCATTCTCATTATTCTATCGTCATAAACCATTTTGTTTTCTCCCTATGATGTTCCGCCGAATATGCCAGGTAACTTGTTCACGCTGATCGCGACGTCCCTCCTTATGTCATTTTCTGTGGTATCAGTCGCAGGGTTGTTGATGTCGGTTTGCGCATCCTCTTCACTGGCGTAAACCTCCCCTGTTGTGGCGTGCTTGACGGTGGTATTAGTTTCCACGTCGGGTGCCGTGATTATAGTCTTTCCGGCTGTCACGATTATGTCCTCTTTTATAGTCATTTTTTGTCCTCCTTGCAAGAATTATTATTATTATCCAGGGTTCCCTATCTCAAGTATTGAAAAATGGGAGTGAAGATCATTCGCTGATCCCGGATGAAATGTGATATATTCACTTTCATCCATGACTTGAGGACGCGCACAAAACTCGGCAGCTAAACCAGCAGCTACTGTCCCCCCTAAATAAATAAAAGCAGTATCACTTGAATCATTGAATTTTACATAAGTGGTACCCGAGGCGTTGCTTGTATCATCATTATGAATTAATACCGAACTAACTATGGCCTTCTTGGCCGTCGGAACGGTGTAAACTGTTACCGTATCAGTTGTTGTATAATCATTTCGCTTGGCGATGAACTTGTTGTTGACTCCCTGGTCCCTTTCCAAAATGGATAAATGCAGTGTTAACCTATTGGAGTCACCGGCGGTGGCTTTGATAATATCCCCTTCATTTAAAATTAAATTTCTAGCAAAAATGTCCGTTTCCACCAAGGCACTAATTGTTGCTGCAGTTATAACAGAAAACACGTTCGCACTGGAATCCGTAATTGTGATTGTAAGGGTCGTTGCGTTGTTTGAAGTTTCAGAATACCTGAAACTGTTAAGAAAAGCCGTCTTTTCATCCGGAACCGTATAAAGGGTCGTCGCGCTCGTTGTTGACAGGTTATATCTTTTTGTTACGTAATTGTGCGCCATCTACTGTCCTATGTACCATGCCAGTCGTTCCTGTTCCTCACGGAGCTGCTCCGGAGTGTAGGTGGAATTCAGTGCCTTGATTACCTGATCAAGCGCCTCGACCAGTTTGTTGAACTGATCGGGGTCCACCCTGTTCTCATACGACTGCGGCAGTACTGGTTGATCAATCTTTGACATTGGTAATGTACTCCTTCGCCTTTTCCAGATCCTCGTCCGTCAGGTCCCCTTCGGGCTTGATGATGCGCGCGACTTTTATGAGGGTGTCCTGGTTATACATCAGGTAATGTCCTTTCATTGGTTTTTTTTCTATGTCCATTATCTGCCCCCGTCCGGCCTGACTTCAGCGCGGAAAGTTCCGAACCTCCAGTCGTCGCCTGTGGCGTCGCTTTCAATCCTGAGAGCGGCCTGTCGTCCCCGTGCGCGTGTGTCAATCTTGTCCGTTGAGGTCGTAATCTCATACGGTCCGTTTGTCCTTTGGGTTGATGATGGATAGTCGCGAAACTTGAGTGTCAGGTCAACCGATCCCGACAGGTTCTTGAAGTCGGGTATGAATCTTTTAATCGACATCATTTTTTCGCCGTCCTCAAGATCAACGTCAGCTGACTCTATGTAGGATGTCATCGCGCTGCCGTCGGCGTCCTTCCCGAACTCATGCTTGTAGAAAAATGTCCTTCCCGCCGTCGCCCCGTACACGGTTGGAATTGGAGTGGTCGTGTCATCCGCGTCGTATTCCGCCGCGTATGGATTATTGTATGCGCTGCGGTCCGCCCACGCGCTTCTTGCCAGTGAGCCAACGTGCCAGGAATTTTCCTGGTAGTTGTATGTTACCTGCTTGTCCAGCTGCACGGAATCACTTGACGGATAGAACCACATCACCTCTCCAAAGTCGGAAAGGGTGGAACAAAATACGTCCTGCTGCGCAATTGGCTCGATGTCATCGAACACATGATCCTGCACTGTGCAGTCAAGTTTCTTGACTGCCCCGTCGAACACGAAGAATGATTCCTTACCCATCCAGAACACCCTTCCGCCAATATCAATCGCGGCGTTCATTCCCACTGCACCGCAATTGTCGGCGATGAGCTTGAAACCAAACGTAAACGGTGGGCCAATGAACTGCATCTGGTAGAGGGAGGTGTCGGTGAAAACAAGGATTACGCCCCTGCTCCTGACCGCCGCCATGATCTGGCTTCCCCTTGTCAATCGCTGTGAGCCGGCCGTGTTGGTCGCAGTCGGCGTCCACGTGTTGTTGTTTTCCTGGTCGCACCAGCGTATGAACATGTTGTCCTGCGTTGAGCTGGTCGCGATTGTTGTTTCCGTTCCGAACAGAATGACGTGCCGGTCATCACCCGAGATCAGCATGATCCTGTTTGTCGTTGGCGCGTTGCTCAGAACCGTTGCCAGGTTGCCGCTGAGTCCTGATGATGTATCCCACGTGTACAGTCCTCCATTTAACTGGCACGCTAGGGCGTCCTCGCCCCAGTTGTCCAAACTCCATTTTCCGGATTCAAGAACAGCAGGCGACGCTGTAATATCCTCACGAGAATCGCCCCATTCAGTCTGGTTCCACACTCCCATGCCCCAGCCATATCCATAGATGGACGTGGCAGGACCGGATCTAATCTTGTATGTCGCCGTCGCCGTCGCGCCACTTGCCGTTGACGTTGCCGCCGCAGGCGAAGTGATCGTGAACGTGTTGGCGGTTACAACCGCCGGGCTTGACGTGTCAAGCAATGTAAGTATTTCAAATTCGTTCTGCAGGTTGGCCTGCGTAACGCCGCCAACGTCCGCGCTGACACTGGAAATCGTCACGTAGTCCCCAACACGTGCGCCATGGGACCCATCCGTCACGGTGATGGTCGTCGATCCACTGGTTGTGTTAAACTGGGTAATGCTTCCTGTTCCACGCGTTGGAGTGGCATCATAGTACTTGTCCGCCAGTATATCCGAATAGACGTAGAGCTTCTTGTTGGTTCCGAACATCGTGTACTTGACACCGTCCAGATCAACCCATGTCAAAAGGGCACGCGTCGCCCCTATAAGGGCATCGCTTGTGATCTTCAGCCATCCGCCAATCTTTTCGGGCAATCCGGAACGAAAGCGGACGTTATCACCGTCTATCCACGTTCCCTCGGCACCGTATTCGGTTCGCTGCTTGTCGATTCCCGGCCGTATCTGTATCTTGGCTAGTGGCATTTAACTCCTAGTTTGTTGCGTAAAACGGCATCCAGTAACTGGTTCCACCGACATCCACGAGAACGTGTCCCGTCAATGATCCCACGCTTGTGTCCGTTGTAACGTTCGTGCTTTGGTCAGAGGCGCTTGTTCCATCGAACTTGATGAAAGGCTTGTCCTCGTCATCCTGGTCGAGCAACAGGCAGGGAACGGCTCCCGATGCGCTGTTCTGGTTTATCTCCAGCTTTGCCGCCGGAGCGAGCACGCCAATGCCGACCCTGTCAGTTCCGCCGTCCGAGACAAAATTATTCGCGTCCCCGTTGCTTTCAATCCTGTAGTCAAGGTCCGCTGATGCATTATTGAATATGAAAGATCCGCCGTCAAATTCAACATTCCCTGTTGCCTTGAGGCTGCCGACAATATCCAGTGTAAATGAAGGGGAAGACTGGTTAATGCCAATCGTGTCCGCGCTGCCGTCAACAAAGAAGGCATGCGTGTAAGAGGCGGATTCAATCCTGAAATCAAGGTCGTTCGCCGATGCTTCATTAAAAGTAAAAGCACCACCATTAAAATTAACGGCTCCCGCCACGTCCAGTGTTCCGTTGGCCGTGATATTTCCCGCATCGTCCAAGACGTCGAACATCGTCGATCCGTCCGTGTACAGTAAGTGTTTTGATCCTGCTATAAGTCCATCAGTTGTTCCTGTTCCACCAGCCGGCTTGAAGTTAAGAGTGTATGTTCCCATGGTCGCCGCATTGTCAACAATGTACCAGTTCTCCACCGCCTCGCACTGCATGGTTGTGTTGCCCGTCAGCGTTCCCGTCAGTTTTATGATTGCGTTGCTTGTTTCATCCGCTGTTGTTCCGTCCGTTGCCGTCAGGGAATCCGTTGTGCTCGCTATTGCGACAGAGACGTATCCCTTGATAGCCGATTCCAGCTTTTGCAAATTGTTATTTGTTATTGTACCCCAAGTCGCGGCGTTCTCCCCCGTTGTCTGGAGCTCAAGGTTCAGGGTGCCTGAATATGTCGATGCCATTTTTAGTTCCTCCTTATCTAATCAATTTCCGTCCATGACGCCGTCTGGCTGTCATCAACTTCCGTCCAATCTACTGTCTGGCTGTCATCCGTCTCGTTCCACAAAGTAAGATCCACGTCATTCACGCTCAGGGTGATCAAGGTCTGGAATGCCTCCCCGAATGCCGTCTCGTCTCCAATGCTGAACGTTGCATAATTTCCTGTCGCGTCCACGGGTGCCGAACCGGTAACCGTTTCCGTGCCGATGCTGAATGTTGCTGCATTTCCACCTTCCGTGAATGAAAGGTTATGCACCACGCTCAGCATTGCGTCCTGGAATGCCTGCTCCGCGAATGCTGTGTGTCCTAGAAGCATCTGTTACCCATTTGGATCCGTTGGCCATTCGCCAAGTGGCTTGCTTTGTACACCGTCCGTTATTGTATAAGTAAACAAAGCCGCCAAAGCGTCCACGTCCGCCGCACCGTCCACCTGTGCCTGCATTGAATTGCACTTGGCCCTCACGGCCGTCCTGTAATCCGTTATGGCACTGGGTATTGACGTTCCGGCTTCCGTGTTACGTATAACATACCAGTCATATTTTGCAAGAAGTCCTGCCGCCTGTCTGTCGAATAGTTCCTTTTTAACTGTCTTTAAGCCTTTAGTAACAACTTGATTTCCATTATCATCTAGTATTGGGTTGTCATCTCCATCAACCTCATTTCTATCCGCAATGGCTTTAGCAACAGCCGTGCCATATGTTGCCGTTACGACTCCCCCTGCAAAGGCTAGGGTCTGGTTGGTATTAGTGTACCATTTCTCATCCCTTTTATTGGTATCATCATAAACAACCGAATAGATGCCTATGGCATTTAAATCTGCTTCCGGCCACAGACTGTGAATGTTCTGGGGATACTGAACGTCACCTATCGTCATCCCCCTAGGATTATTATAGGTTTTTGTTATTGTGTTATCTTCTACTAAAGCGTACATTTCTCCTCCTTAATTATTTTGCCGTGCACGGTACTCCCCCTGATGTTACAAATGGTTGTTCTGCGAATGCCATATATAAATAATTATCACCGCTTGTATTATCATTATTTTCAGTATTTCTAATTTTAAAACCATTAGATAATAAATCAATTACAGTTGCACTATCATTTACACTTTCAGCATTAGCCCCATTAGCTAATAAAACTGTTCCATTTGGATTTGTTCCTCCAGTTGTTGTTCTTTTGTTATCTCTTATTACCCAATTTGATACGCTGTCTACATTTTTATACAGAAGATAAGCTGGTTTAAATCCTGTATAAACAAATGGGCCGTCTGCATTTCCGTTGCCTGTATACCCACCAAATTTTGAGTAGCCTTGTATTTCCCTCCAAGCATAGCATACAAATGTTTCAGTATCACCGTGAACTCCCGAATTACTTAATGAACATACTGTTGATGTTGGTGCTGTGTCATTCCAAATAAGAAAATCAGTAGTTGCATCAGTAGTATCTAAAACCAAGTAATCCGTTTCTGGTGCCGCTGTATTGGCACTATGATACATATACCAGTTATTTACTGTGCTTCTTTCCTTGAATAAAAGAACATCTGGAACTGCACCAAGACCGTGTGATACTGTTGCTGTTGCTCCTGTTCCTGTATAAAGAATTATTGAAAATCCCGCTGTTGTATTTGCTTGGTGTGTACTTGCTAAAATTTGTGATGCACCGCTTCCACTCGCACTTACAGATGATGTTGAACCGCCATTAGCTTTCCATTGCCATGCTACGTGACCATCATCTGCATAATTAATTTGATTTGTTCCAGAAGTAGCTCCCAAGCTAAAACCATCAGAACTAAAAGCTGTCAAGTTCATATTTCCCGATGCATCACCTTCTGCAGCATCTTCATCTGATTTCAATGATTTAGATGTACCAGTTCCTCTGGTTGAATCATACAAACCGTGAGCGGCAGAAATTTCTCTATTCTTCATCCAAATTAAATCTGGTGCAAAATCTCCTGCATTAGCGTCATTGGTAATAGCATTTGCATCTGCATTACCAGTATATAATTGAATATGAAAATGTGCTGATGGGTCATCTATTGTTGTATAAGCCATTATCCATACTCCGCTAGGTTCTTGGTGCAAAGGGCATAGTAGCCACTAGGTACTGCGAATTCAAAGTTTCCGTATCCGTTGGCATCCGCATTGCCACTTGATATTGAATGTACAGGATTTCCAAAATTAACCTGACCTTCTCCAGCTTGTGAACCAGAAGCATAAGTCATAAATACATAAGGATTGGATTTAGTTTCAGAAAGATTTTCTGTTTTAGTTAAACTTCCTTCCACATAATATTTAATTGTTTTTGTTCCACTATCTAAATCAATCGCAAATCCAACTATCTCATTTTGAGCAACAACTGTTCCACCTGTTTGTGTATTTGAACCATTAGCATAAACATATCCATCTCTCCTATAACTGTAACTATCTGTAAAATTGCCTGGATAATCAGTAGCAGCATGATTATCTACAGCATCATAACCAACTTGCCCTATGCCTGATTGGGGATTATAGTCATTATCATTAGTACACTTTAGTTCTATATACCATTTCCCATTTTGCATAGCTATTGAACTTTTACTAGTAAAAGTTCCACTAACTTGTAAATTACCCTCTGCTAATGTCGCGCCACTCATTAATGGGTTCATTGTAGCAAAATTATTCGTTGGCGTGTCTGTAATCATATGTTTTGCGGCAAGACTGTCGCTTGTAAAATGATTATCATTTCCAGAAGTGTCAGCACCTATTGTTCCTGTTCCGGCAGTTCCTGTGCCTGATTCTTTAAGTTCCATAAAGTGTCCGTTGTTCCCCCAAGTAACATCCGGACTCTTGGGTTTCCATATTCCACTATCCTCATCTGCTTCTCCAAATGATGATGGAGTTAAAGCAGAGCCATCAACAAAAGCAAGTTCAGCGAATGATGAATCACAAGGCGTGTTTTCATACCAAGCAGTTTTACCAACAGTTCCATCAAACCATAAATGCGAGTTACTGGCGTTACCAAAAGACCAATCATCATTTTGGTCAGGCCAAGTTGCACTATCCGTTGCCGTTATTTGAGTGTTATTTACATATAGTTTTACTCTATTTGTATCCGTTCCCTGTGAAGTATCACCAACTAAAACAATATGATACCAAGCACTAAAATCACGATAAAGTGGTGACCAATTTATATTGGGATTTGTGCCTGAAAGAGTATCAAAAAAGGTAAATTGTGCATTGGATGCATCTGAATAGTGAAGATACCCAATATTATTACCACTTCCGTCTAAACTTCCCCAAATTTGTTGTGCAACTCTGCTGTCTAGGGAAGCATCAGTTGTGGAAGTATGAGGCTTAAACCAAAAGCTTACTGTAAATTTATCAATATCAGTAGCTGTGTCTAAGTCTCTCTTTAAAGTAGGGCGGTCTGCTATTGTACACCTAACTCCGTTAGTTACATTATATCCTGTATCTGCTGCCGAATTAGCTCCACCTATTAAGAATGCCATATTAAGCCCTTGTTAAGTTAAGGTTTCTTCCAACTTCTATCCAATGTGAATTGTGATATCTAAAGGTAAATAAATCACCCTTGGCTGCCGTTGTAGTGGCCGTTGGAGCAGTACCACCTGTAAATTCAAAAGCGGCGTTCCAAGCAATTGTCCTTGAACCTGTTCCATCCTGTATACAAAGAATAGAAATATACTGTCCTGTTGTAGGATTAGAAGGTAAATCAAAGGTCACATTACCTGTCAGTGTTACTTGTGCAACTGGCGATGCCCGTACATCCCAATCCTGCGTAGTGTCAAAGGTCAATGTATCTTCTTCCAAGTACACACCACCTGTTATTTTTGTTAGGTTGTTTGAATCTGCTGATAATACTTTTGATGCCGCACTTGTTCCCAGTGTTGTTAAATCTGAATAGTTTAATTCTGTTGCTGTTGAAGTTACTCCATCAAGAATATTCAGTTCAGCCGCCGTTGATGTTACATTCGTTCCACCTATATCAAGGGTAACCATTTGAACTTCACCCGCAAAAGTTGCCAATGAACTTGTTACTGTTGAATTCGGCGTGAGCGTTAAATGGGTTACGTATGTTCCCGCTGAATTAATGTCATTACCAAGAGTAATGGTACCCCCGTCAGCGACGTTTAATTTCCATTCATCTCCTGCGTCATCGCCTTCATCAGCCATTAAGGTAATGGCTAGTCCCGCACCTTCAGTTGCTGCAATTTTTAAGGAATCAGTTGTTGTTTCATCATATCCTACAAGAACATTTTGGTCTGAGCCAAATTGAATATACTTATCATCGGCGATATAAAAATCACCCCATTCAGCACTAGCAGAACCTAAATCAGCACCACCAGAAGCATCGGGAATAATTGACGTTTCCGCTGTGAATGTGTCAGTTCGTATTCCGGAAGTACCATTATCTATTGCTCCAAAACCTGAAGTTATGGAACCTGAATCCAATGCACCAGTTGTAACAATGTTACCGCCGCCAACACTATGACTTGCAAAATAAGTTGATACTGTATCAACATTAGTCATTGCCATTGTACCACCATCATTGATGAGTATTCCGTCACCGCTTGCTACAGCGGTAGTGCCTCTTGAAGTACCGCCATCAATTAAGTTAATCTCAGCCGCAGTAGTTGTTACATTAGTTCCCCCAATATCAAGGGTAACCATTTGAACTTCCCCTGCGAAAGTTGCCAATGAGCTTGTTACTGTTGAATTTGGTGTAAGTGTTAAATGAGTTACAAAAGTTCCTGCGGAATTAATATCGTTACCAAGAGTAATAGTGCCACCGTCAGCTACATTTAATTTCCATTCATCTCCCGCATCATCACCCTCATCAGCCATTAAGGTAATGGCTAGGCCCGCTCCTTCGGTCGCCGCAATTTTTAAAGTATCAGTTGTTGTTTCATCATATCCTATAAGAATATTTTGGTCTGAGCCAAATTGAATGTATTTGTCATCGGCAACATATATATCTCCCCATTCTAAAGCGGCTGTTCCAATATCTGCTCCGCCTGAAGCATCCGGTACGAGTGAAGTTTCTGCCGTGAATGTGTTAGTTCGTATTCCGGAAGTTCCGTTATCTATTGCCCCGAAACCTGAAGTTATGGAACCACTATCTAAAGCACCAACTGTTACTATATTACCGCCACCAACACTTTCAGCAGCCATATATGTAGAAACAGTCTGCACAGTAGTCATTCTCATTGTGCCATCGTCATTAATGAGAATACCATCTCCATCTGCAACAGCAGTAGTGCCTCTTGCAGTACCTCCATCAATTAAATTTATTTCGGCTGCAGTAGTTGTTACTGTTGTACTCGCAATACTAAGAGCATCTGTTTCTAAAGTTCCATCAATATCCGCATTACCGGATATATCCAATGTTGCTGCGTCTAACTCACCCGATAAAGTAATATCAGTGGCACCAGTAATGGCACCATTTAATGCAACAGCACCATTAATGTCTATTGTAGTTGCGGCTATTTGTACTTCTGTATCTGCAACAATGTCTAATTGACCATCCGTAGATGAATAAATATATAAACCAGTATCATAAAATTGAATTTTTTCTGTACTATTTATTAAAATGTCATCAGAGAATTTAAAGTAATCCTCATCCTCCATCCATGTTAGTACGCCGTCGGCATCAGCACCGTCAAACGTTAATGTATAATCAACGCCTGCGGATCCTGTTCCAATTGTTAAATTATTATTTGTATCGAGGGAAGCAATCTTGCTTGCCGGCAAGGTGCAAAATACGTCCTTCGTGCCAGCACTGAAATCAACAGCGGAATCGCTGTTCGAGCTTGAAATAACTGTTGTTCTTGCTAGTGTATCCGTTGACGCGTCTGTTACGGTTCCAAGGCCAACTTCCCATTCGTCCTCGTCACGGTTGACAATGGCGTAGTATGTCGTATTGCCATCCCCGATTCCCGCAACGAATGTCTCAAATGCTGTAACAGCGCCGCTCAGATCAAGCGTGCCTGTTCCCGTTGTTGTCGAAGTTTCCTTGACTCTATCATTCAGCTTTAGCGCCATTGAAACTCCTTACGCTAGTCTTAGAATAGCATTGCTTGCATCTGCTGCCGGAAACGCAATTGTAAACGTTCCGCTTGTTGACGTCTTGTCGCCACCAAAGTCCAGAACAACTACAGCCTTATTAGAAGCATTACTATTATAAATTAATGCACCGCGTGCAGTGATTGTTGCTGATGTAAAAGATATATCAGAAAAATCGCAAAGAGCAGTTGTTCCACTTGTAGTTGGGGTCACTGCTGTCAATGAACCACCTCCAGCCGTGTAGGTTCCTGAATTAGAAACTTCGTTTGTAGCGGAATAAGCAGTTGTTGAAGCGCTTAGAGTAGCCGAGCTAGAATACAATGCAATTTTAAAAGTGTCCCCTGTTGTAGCCGTGAAATCATGACCTTCAACGAGAATCTCCTGCTTAAAACTGGTACAAACAGCTTGGGTTATTGCCATGTCTTATCCTCCTATGGATTTTTGTTGTGTTTGCATGCCTGGTATTTTTAGTTCCCCATGCATGTACTCATCTCTTCGGTGCTTTCCTTGTTGTTCGATTATCAACTCCTGAATGGCACGTTGATATGATTGTTCATATAATTGCAGCATTTCCGCTGGTCCCTTCAAGAATTTGAAGGCTTCTGCAAGACTTCCGTAAAGCAACGCCGATGGGGCATTGTTCCCCAACCATGAAGTTGTGTTGGAACTGGACAGTCTTGTTGGTAATCTAGTGATTCCTATCTCTATATTATATGCTGCATCTGGTGTTGGCGCAACATAAATTGTGTCCTCGTCCCACCAGGACCAATATTTTGGAGTTCCTGTCGATGTACGAACTGGCCAGTATTCATTCATGAAACTAATGTCTCGTTGTTCTAAGAAATCTCTTGTTGCTGTTCCTGAAGCAGGATAAATATGTACTGTTCTTATTGTAGCTAATGATGTTGGAGTTGCACCAATTCCCGATGCGCCAGGAAGAGATAAGAAAGGATTGCTCGACGTTAAGGCTGAATACTGATGAGACTTAAACGCATCAATATCAGCTTCCCTTAATATCCTGTTCTCTGTATGTTCTATAAAGTCGTCCGTTATTGTGGATGTAAGCACATCAGTGCTTGTTTCCGTGTAATTTAAAATCTGCGTTGTTAATTCAGCGTATGTTGTCATTATGCACTCAATGTTGCCGGACCAGAAGAGGCATATCCTCCTCCACCACTGCCTGTTGTTCCTGCAGCTGTTGAAACTGCAAAGGTATAAAAATCATCATCTGTTTTTGTAATGCTATATCCATCAGAATCTTCCAACTCATCTACATCAGCTCCAAATATATGTCCTCTGACGTCCCTGAACCTTACAGTATCACTGCTTGACCGTCCATGGCCAGGTTCAAAAACTGATATTGTTGTGCTACTTGCCGTAAACCTAAAGGGGTTTAGAGGAAGTTTATGTTCCACTTCACTTTCATCCCTATCCGTTCTAGCGTATTGTAGTGCTTCCTTGTCAGCAGAATGCTTACGGGGATGGTCCTGTGCTGTCTTGGGTTCAAATTCACTTCTATGAACACGCGCACCATTCCATTCCTTTACCATTTCCTTGTAGGGAAATTCCATTCCACTACGGTCAGAGATAGACTTAGCGTATTTTCCTTTAGAGTACGCCATTTATCCTACCACTTAGAATCTTTAGATCCTACCCAATGATACTTACCACCTTTAGTGGCCGCACCCATGCTTTGCACAGTGCCAGAAACAGTTCCTTTGGACAGTGAAACAGATTTTGCCTTTTCCTTAGCCTTGGCTTCAGGAACAGAATTAGTTCCTCTATCACTCCAGTTTCCCTTTACTCCGCCTTTGGAACTTCTTCCGGTATTAGTGTCTTTATTCCAGTTTGGATTGCTCATTATTCCTCCTTTTTACATTCGCAGTCTTGACATTCACAATTGTCTCCACAATTGCATTCAGGACCGCATTTTTCACATTTAACCATATTACCTCCTATGGTATGTAGGCTTGTGCCGGTTCAACCCTGAACGACGTTCGTTCACGGTCATTTTCAGCAGCGCGTTTAAATTCCTCGTCATACACCGCTTTTAAGTTTGCACTTAGCATTGGTGCCCTCTTTAAGCTTATATAGTAAGCCAATCCCGCAGTCAAACACGGAAGAAAATAGAATGGGACATCGGCGTTATTAACGTAATCACCGGCATCCTGTATTCTTCCAATATAGAAATACTTGAAAATGTAAGCCTTGTTTGGGCTTGGATATAGGAAAAGGGTCATGTCATATTCCGGTCGACCACTAGAGGAAGATCCTCCAGTTGTAACCGTTCCAGGAATCAGGGCCCACTGTGTAGGTCTTGCGTCCCCAGTTGATGATTTCTCCTTTCTGGTAAGATTCATGAATTCTTCGCGTGAAATTCTAGCAACAGAAACATCAGTAGTACTGCTGTCTCCTTCCAGGTTTGCAGTTGCGCCAGTTGTGGTTGTGATTGTCGCGTCCAAGATGTCAACGACCTTTTGGTCAACCCCGTAAAAGTTTGTTCCAGCTGTCAGTGTCTGCGTGGCATAGGCAACAGTCCATAGATTTAACCCACGGTTTGCCCATTCCGCAAACATAAGGTTTAAGGATCTTTTTGCTGTCTTTAGATCATAGCCACTGCGCGCCTCCAATTGGCAACGCTCTAGTGCTTCCTCTATAATTTCATCTATTGAGAGGTTAAAGGTTTGAGTGCCTGAATAAGCCATTTAAACCCCTATGCGTAAAATACAGTCACATGTGTCGTTACAGCATTAGTGCACTTGATGCTTGTTTCGCACCTGAATCCTTCATGTGGAAACATGATAGAGCC
>Ga0208030_1000098_pt1 | contig 62564 bp, 50 predicted proteins | sample MalvirDeepMed_M9_FD_184246 | JGI IMG/M metagenome (GOLD analysis project Ga0208030, IMG submission 184246) | Marine viral communities from the Global Malaspina Expedition - Malaspina viral metaG DeepMed_M9 (SPAdes) (version 2) | ecosystem: Environmental > Aquatic > Marine > Oceanic | place...
CTAGATATAAGTTCAATGTTAAAATATGACTGATTTTTAATTCTCAATTAAAAGAAAACAGTGCCACCAAGTTGAATTAGGGTTAAGTCTTCTGCACTGTTATAAATTCCTTGTGCAGATTCTGAACCGTCAATATCTAAACTTAGGTTTTCGTATTTCGCGTACACCAAGAAGCGCGATCCAAAATATTGTTCTGCTGCAACACCCCACTGACTAAGCTCTGAGCCGGTAACGCCATCTAAATGAGCCATGCCGTATTGGTCGTTATAACTGGCATATTCAGCATAGAAAGCAGAATCACCAAAGCGATTAAACTGTTTTCTAATGCCTGCTTTAAAGTAATAGGCATCCGTATCGTCACCCGAGCCAACAATCGCGTCGTCAGCTTCTTCCATCTGATAAGTGGCTACCCCAAATACTCCTGACTCAATATGCATGAGCCCTGCTTGAAGTTGTAGCGTAGTTGAACTGTTGCCACCCACATTGCTACCGCCATCTTTATTCACAGAGTAACCTGCGTGAAGGTTAGTTTTAAAGCCTTCGTGCTCAGCCGCATACTTAACCGCAATATCGTAAATTTCGTCGTTTGCATAACCGACCGCAATACTCACGTTACCCATTTGAGGGAGATCGTAGCGCACGCCGTTGCGATATATGCCGTTACAGTCGATACCAATACCCAAGCCAGGCGTAGCCAAGCACTGAGCAAATTGACCCCATGCGACATTGGTTGAACCTTCTTCTACGCCTCGAATAAAGAAGCCATTTGCTCTAAATAATGGAGAAATTCCCGACCAGATTGTGCCAGAAGGATCGGCTAGAACGGCAATGTTATCGGTGGGAAGGCTTTGTAAACCAATGGTGATTTTACCCCAGTCGCCACCAAAGTAGAGGCTACTACCCAACAGGCCTATGTCGCCGCCATTGAAGGTGTCTAAGTTATCCTGATTGGCAAATAAAAGCGGGGTTTGATGGCCACCACCGGCGTAGTTCGGTGCACCTGAAAGAGGTTCAATAATGACCTCAAAGCCCACGTCCATGCCTTGTTCTTCCAGTTTATAGTTTCCTGAAAGCGTGATCCGGCTGCCTAACGTTGTACCATTGTCTGAAAGTTGTGCCACATCACTACCCACACCGTCGTCGTAATAGGTTAAGCCTTCATTTATCCATCCAGAGATATTCCATGAATAGGGCTCGTCCTGGGCAAAACTATGGCTACTGACTGTGCTTAAAATGGCAATAGATAAACAGGTTTTTGTAAATGTATTCTTTTTCATTTTACTGTCCCAATATTGGTAGTGTTGATTAATTACAGTGGCTTTTTATTTTTATTCTTGACTGGTTTTAATGCTTTCGGTGTCCAGTAAATTGATAATAGGTTCTATTGAATTTTGAACCATCGGCCGTAAGGCGTGTTAATCTCCTTCTTTAGTAGCGGGAAAATTAAATGTATAAATCATAAAAAACGCGACTACTGTAAAAAGTAAGTCGCGTTTTTTTTGATTTTTGTGCAGCTTTTGTGTGGATAAAAGCGCGTGTGGTAACAACTGCTATCTGATTAGAATCTCGCTTTTAGATTTACACTGACCATTCGCGGTTGTGCGGGACCCACGAACTCTGCACCGTCTACGTCGGGATAAATGTCTTCTAATACCTCATCAGCCTCGCCATACGTGCCAAAGGTTTCATAGTCTTTGTCGAACACATTGTTCACACGTAGCGATGCGGTAAATGTGTCGTTGAAACGGTACGATGCATAGATGTTTGCAATAACGTATCCGTCAATCTTTTCATTTTCGTTAGCCTCATCGCCCCTAAAGTACTGACTAGATGCTGAAATAACTTCTGCCCCCAAACGCGCTTTATCCGTTAAGGCGTAATCTGCGTAGAGCTTGACTAAATGCTCTGGCTGGCCTGGAATTTTGTCACCTGGCGTTACGAGTCTGTCTGGACCCTGAGGGTTAAAGGGGCTAAACGACGTGAATGTCGATTCGTAGGTTGCGTTAAGATAGTTGTAGTTTAACCGGTAGGTTAGTTTTTCCCACGTTGAACCTACACTGAATTCAACGCCCTGACGCTGGGTTTCATCAACGTTAATAAAGTATCCGCGAGAGGCAACAGAGCCTGCTTGTTGGAAGATAATGTCGTCCTTACTTCTACTGTGAAAGACATTTAGCATCAGGTCGATGTTATCAATGCGTGTGGTGTAGTTCGCTTCAATAGTTTGGGTGACCACCTGATCAAGAGGAGGATCGGCCACAAATCCATTCGGTAACCGACACGGGTCGTCTTCATCCGCACAGCTTAACTCTGCTGGGCTTGGCGTTCTTGAAGACTGGCTGATTGCAAGATTCAACTGGCTTTGCTCATCAATAGTAATGTCTACCCCTACTGCTGGGTTGAATTGGGTAAAACGGTGATTGCCGTCCAATGAACCTTCACCGTCATCAATCAGGTCTTCCATAACAATATGGTCTCGGTTAAAACGTCCACCAAGATTGAGTGATACGGCTGAAGAGAGCTGTGTACTATTCATGAAAAATAGCGACCATGCGGTGGTGTCTACATCTAATCTAACTCTGGCTTCTTGTGCCATGAGCCCGTCGATGGGTAAAACAGTGCGTGAGTCTTGTGCAGATTCGTTTTCCAAAATACCAAATGTAGTATCAGCGGCGTAGTTAACATCTCCCTTGGTGTAGCTGGCACCAACAATTAACTCTGAACTGAAGCCGCTTAAGGCATATTGTTTTGCTAGCTGAAAAGACAACCCAGTAGCTTTGGCGTCTGTGCGGCCCGTATTGTATGTACCATCAAGTTCATCTGCGTCCACATCTGATATTTCGGCAAGCGCGGTGTCGTCATCAAAGCCAATAAATTCAACCGCTTCTATATCGTCGCCTTCTCCTACGACAGGCAAATCATCGTCATCGTCGTCATCATCATCACTATCAAGCGGATCATCATCATCGTCGTCATCATCTTCAAATTCACACAGTGTTACGCGTCCATCAGCGAACTGGCAGGCACCAAAATCACTGTCATCGCCGTTGATTGATTGAGTTTGTGTGTCGCGATAAAACATATTGGCGGTTAAAGATAAGGTGTCAGTTAAAACGAAATCACCGGTTATATTAACGTGCGTAAGTTCGTTGTTGGTCTGATCGGGGTGGGTGTAGACCGCTTCTCTTCCTTCAATATCCAGCAGTTCAATAGGTGACGCACCATTTCCGAGTAACTCGTTATCGGCCATAAACAGGTTCATGTCGAGATGCATTTTGTCACTTTTATAGGCAAGCGATGTAAATACTTGCTGCACTTCAGAAGGCGAATAGTCGCGCCAGCCATCTTCCTCATAGTGATTCAGGTTCACATAATACGCCCAGTGATCGTTATGACCACCTGATTCCACAGACGCGGCTTTCTGACCGAATTGTCCAGCCTGTAAATCTATTTCATTGGCGTTGAAGCTAAACCCTGTTTTCGTTCTTAGCGCAAGGGCGCCGCCTAGCGTGTTTTGGCCAAACAGAGGGTTTGAACCAGAGTACAAAGAAGCGGTATCTATAGCATCTAGAGGCATTAAGTCCCAATGCACAGTATCGCCAAACGCTTCATTAACCCGACCGCCGTTCAAGTACACCGAAATGCCCTGAGGTAGACCAAGCAGCGGAGAGGCAGTAAACCCGCGGTATTGCAAATCGGGTTGGAACGGATTGTTTTGAACATCGTTTAGGTTCACGCTTGCCAGCTGAGTTTTGAGTAGTTCCGGTAGTGAACGGTTGACGCTCCCTTCAATGTCGTCTTGAGTGAGTGTCTGAACGTTGCCAAATACAGCAGAGTTATTGCTGTTGGCGCTAAGCGGCGTCGCTCCCTGCACCTCTATAACCTCGTAGTGGTCCATTGCATCGTTAGCTTCTGCAGCAGAGCTAAACGCATAGGTTACAGCGCTTGCAATAATCGCAAGAGCAAATGGTGAACGGGCAAGTTGATGTGTTGGGAATTGTGCAACGTTTTGGCTAGAGCTTTTAGTAGAAATTTGCGTAGGCATGGTCTTGACTGCTTCGTTATTATTTATACTTTCAGTATTGCCTTAACCATTCCCTAAAAATATCCTCCTTAAGTGGGAGGAAGTATCATAAATTGGTAGCAGTGTTTTTTCCCGAATTCCCTACGAGAGAATCGATAAAACCTTATGACACCAGTTTTCACGCTCTGTGATATTTTTATCGCTGGCACCAAATAGAAAAAGGTTATTTTCATAGGTTGCAGCGCCCAGTGCGTAGCATTCCCCCGAGGTTCTTGGTTGCCAAAAAAAGTGGTGTGCCAGTACGGCTTGTAGTCTTGACTGTTGATAGAACGCGATGCGATACACCCAGTGCGAGGCCAAATAACTAGTTGAATTTGGAGAAGCTGACTCTACAGCTATTGAGGGTGATGTGATGGAAAACGGCGTGAAGTGCGAGGCAACTTTTTCAGCGTTAAAGCGTTTTAAATTGGTGGTATTGTTGGCGAGAGGCCGCAATAAACGCGGAAGTGCAGGTAAGTGCTCTAACGTAACAAAATGTCGATATTTAAAAGCAAGACGCGGCATTAAAAGTGACTGGTCATTATTGTAAGCGCTGGCCTGCGCGGCAATGCCCTTACGTGCCTTTTTAATCCGCTCGCGAGCGATTGACTTTTCAGGTGAAGGTAGAGCCCCTAGGTAGGAGTGCGATACCTTATTAACACTCGCTAAATAAACGTTTTTGGTGGCACAGTCTTTGGCGGCAGACTCGTTCGAAGACAACGCAATTGTTAATTGCGCAAAATAGCGAATAGCCGCCCCCACACCTTCTGCGTGTTTATCAGTGTCTGGCATCGGCTTTGAAGGCCTAATATCAAATGAGGCGAGACACGCGGATACCACATGTTTTAGTTGTCGCAACCTTTTATCATTATCATCGCTCACGAGCTTGTGTGTCAGTTTTTGTGAAAGCTTTGGAAGTGCTTCTATCGAAAGCTCGCTTGCTGTTTCCTTCATCGCTTCGTTTGTGACGAGGCGAATTGCAAAGTTACCTTGTTGATTGATTTCGGGGTCGATAAATAAAGTGTTTTCAAGGCCTGCTACGGTGCTAAGTGTTGCTTCTTGCTGTAGTAAACCATTTAAAAAGCACTGAGGAAACCACCAGGTTAATACATGTCTTATTGATTCGTTTTCGCCTTTTGTCGTTTGCGCATCAAGGGAGGCTTCTTTGTCTAAATGTGAGTGTTCACGTTGAGATGCGTGCTGATTCAGAGGGGCGTTTCTGTTCAGGGTGGATTCTTCGTTCAAAGCCGCTTTCTCGCTCAAGGTTTTTTCAGCGCTCAGGGCTGTTTTTTCGCTCAGGGCTGCTTTTTCGCTCAGGGCTGCTTCCACGCTCAGGGCTGTTTCCTCGCTCTGGGCTGTCATTGAGCTCAGGGTTTTCATTGCGCTCAGGGCTGTAACAACCTCCTTGCACTGCTCAAAAAAGTGGGCTGAATTACTATAAACCAGCGTGGTGATATTGCTTGGCTGATACCACAGGCGTTTGTAGTCTTGAAGCGCTTGAATGCTGTTGCTGCCTATGGTTTGTGTAAAACCACCTGCGTGTTGATAGGCATTTTTGTCGGTATCGGCTAATCGAATAGCGGCGTTTAATGCATAGTCGCTGTTTGCCTCTAGCATGGCGAGCTCGTTAAAAATAACTCCGTCACGCTCTAAGATCATCTCATCGCTACTGTAATCTCGGTTAAGCAGGCCACAGTACAGGTAATTTACAGCATCAAGCAGTACATTCGCTTTTTCTGAGGTGGCAAAAAAGAAGGTGTATTCCGCGAGTGTGGTTGCGTTGATAGTGACCGGCAGAAGTGTATTGGCCGTAAAAAACTCGTGAGCAGCAGGGTATTGGTGAGAGCGTCGAAAGCTCATGTGCTCAGCTAAATGAGACAGCCCAGTGTGGCCTGCCGCAGGGGTTTTAAGCGCAAAAACAACGCTATGCGCTTTTGACCCAGAGCCGGCATCAATGAAATGAAATTCAGACATACACTTTTATCATTACGGGTTAACGGTATCTCTTTTTGTTTCGTACTTATTGCAGCGCATTTACCTTCTCGTACTTATCGCAGCGCATTTATCTCCTAGCGCTTACCTCGTAGCACTTACTTCTAAGATGGGAATCGATTTTTCCACCTTCCGATACGCTAGAGCCTTAGACGGTGCAGTACCTGCTTTATCGGTAATGCCTTTCATTAAATGGTGATCGGGCGACTTACTGCAAACCGGATCCGTCTTATACATATCACCTGTTAGCAGGTAGGCCTGACATCGACATCCGCCAAAATCTTTGTCTTTTTCATCGCAGTCCCTACAGGGCGACGGCATCCAACTATCGCCACGGAAATGATTAAAGCTAAAGTCTTGATGCCAAATATCGTGCAATGAACGTTCTTTCACGTTGGGAAAAGACAGAGGTAATATCTTCGCGCTGTGACACGGAAGGGCACTGCCATCTGGCGTTACGGTTAAAAACGTGGTGCCCCAGCCATTCATGCAAGCCTTAGGGCGAGATTCGTAATAGTCGGGCGATACAAATATGAAGGTAGGCCCTTTACCGTTTTGCTGCGCTCGATAGCGGTTCACTGCGGCCTCAGCGTCCTGTAGCTGCTGTGACGTAGGCAGCAAATGGTCTCTGTTTTCATAGGCCCAGCCGTAATACTGTACGGTAGCCAGCTCGACAAAATCAGCGTTTAGCTGCTCGCTGAGCGCCATCACGTCTTCTATCTCGTGAATGTTCTGCGCGGTAATACAGAAGTTAAGCACCATAGGGTAGTCGTATTGTTTTACCAGCTTCGCAATTTTAAGTTTTTGTTCAAATGAATGGCGCTTATTGCCTATTAAGTCGTTTACTTCAGCATTGGCTGCTTGAAAGCTCAGCTGTATGTGGTCGAGCCCGGCTTCTTTGAGTTTGGCAATACGTTTCTCTGTCATGCCAATGCCAGAGGTGATCAAGTTGGTGTAAAAACCCAAAGCCCGCGCATAAGCGACCAAGTGCTCCAAGTCTTTTCGAAGCAATGGCTCTCCGCCAGAAAAGCCCAATTGCACGGCGCCCATTTCCCGCGCTTCACGCAGCACTCGCTCCCAGTGCTCAGTAGAGAGCTCATTGAATGTTTCTTCCATGTTTACTGGGTTTGAGCAATACGGGCAATGCAATGGGCACTGATAGGTAATTTCGGCTAGGAGCCACAGCGGTGGCGTTATGCTATTTGGTTCGTCGGTTTGTAAATCAACGTCTGTATCATTCGTCATAGCGGATCCACTTCTTTTGCTCGGCATGAACCAGAAATGCATGAACATCTTCTTCTAAGTCATCAGGTGCATCAGGGAATGCCTGGCGAAGTTCAGCACAAATGGCATTTTCCGTATTGTTGCCATCTACACGCTTAAGAATTTCTGCTGCAGAAGGGTTAAGTTTGATCATTCCTTCGGGGAACAACAAAACATAACAACCCTGAGCTTTCTCGTACTGCATGCGAAAAAGCGGATTTAAAGAAGCTGTTTTGTCTCTTGTGCCGCAGCCCTCGTTGTTGTGACTGCTGCTATTTTCAATGTTGTCTTCCGGGGTATTTGAACCAATGTCATCATCACCGACGCTATCAGCATCTAAGTGGTGTTGGGTTTGTGATTGTAAATTCGACATCATTAAAACCTCCCTTTATGGCACACCCGCTGGTCGGCAATACCATCGAACGGCTTTCTCTTATATTGATAGGCAAAGCAAATGGCATCAGCAATGCTCCACAAAATATCAATTTTGAACTGCAGTATATTGAGCGCATGTTCTTGCTGTTGTCGGGTAACAAAGTGGTCAAGGGTAATCTGCAGGCCATGCTCTACATCACGGCGCGCCTGACTTAACCGCATTTGAAAGTAGGTAAAGCCTTCACTATCAATCCATGTATAGTGCTCAGGCCAGGTATCTAATCGGCTTTGATGTATTTCAGGGGCAAACATTTCAGTTAACGATGAGCAGGCAGCCTCTTCCCACGACGCACGGCGGGCAAAATTCACATAGGCATTCACTGCAAACTTAACCGCTGGCAACAGGTGTGTTTCATCAAGCATCTCGCTGCGGTTTAAGCCTACCGCTTCGCCCAATCGCAACCAGGCTTCTATGCCGCCAAGTCCGTCTTCACCTTCTCGCCCATCATGATCGATTATTCGTTGGATCCAGGTTCTGCGTACCGATTGATCTTCGCAATTCGCCAATATTGCCGCGTCTTTAACCGGAATCGCCATTTGATAATACAGTCGGTTGGCCACCCAGCCCTGAATTTCATCAACGCTGCAGTGCCCTTCATTCATACGTTTATGAAAGGGGTGATGAATATGGTAGTAAGCGCCTTTTTCTCTCAGTTTTTGTTCAAATTCTTGTCTAGACCATGCGTGTTCTGTCATTACTACACCTCAATTTCCATGCCGTCGTAAGCCAATTCAATACCCTGCTCACACAGGCTGTGATAAGCACTGGAGTCTTCGTCTAGCACGCGATTTGTATTGTTGATATGAATAAGCACTTTACGCTCAACGTTAAATTCATTTAGCAGCGCAATGGCTCCGCCTTTTCCATTAACCGGCATGTGGCCCATATCCGTGCCCAGCTTGTTGCTGAAACCGTGATCTATCATTTCATCATTAGCCCACAGCGTACCGTCAAATAGCACGCAGTGAGATTCGCGCATTACTTGTTTTACTGTGTCGTTTGCCTGCATACATCCCGGCGCGTAAAAAAGCACGTTGCCCGTGGTGTCGTCAGTGATCTTCAGGCCGATATTGTTGCCCGGCACAATGTTGTCGCGATATGTCGAATAAGGGGGAGCATTAGATTCTAATACCACGGGTTGGAAAGTCAGGCCTTCTGCCCCTTTTGGTACAAAGCGTTGATGATAGTCGGTATTAATTGAATGCTGCTGTAGTCCGCCGTGCCAGTGTTTTAATACGGTAAAAAGCGGGAAGCTGGTGGTTAGGTCTTCGGCCACAACATCGGTACAATAAACGGGAAGGGGTAAGCCTTCGCGCAATGTTAGCAGGCCTGTAGTATGGTCTATTTGACTGTCGGTAAGCACAATTGCGCTTATGCGTGTGCCGCGAGACACATGGTCCTCGGGCCACAGCTGCGGGTGGCTATTTATCTGCTCCCGCAAATCGGGGGAGGCATTAATGAGAACCCAATTTTTACCATCACTACTGACAGCAATGCTCGACTGTGTTCTGCCTTTCGCCTTTATTTTACCTTCGCGTAAACCCTTACAATTAGGGCAGTGGCAGTTCCATTGCGGAAATCCACCCCCAGCGGCAGCACCAAGAATCAATACGTGCATAACAACTCCATACTACAAGTAAAAAAAGGCTGCATCGGCAGCCTTTTTGTTCATCATCCCAGAGGGTGTTGCCTAGCGGTTATTGATGTAAAGTGTTACTTCAAAACCAAGGCGCATTTCTGTGTATTGGGGTTTAGTCCACATAGTTGTTCCTCTTCTTTATGATTAAACGCATGACTGAGTATATGTTGAATATGTGTTAACAGATATCCTCCTAAGGGAGGAGAACTGTCATGAATTTTGATGATTTATTGATTATTTTTGATAGCGCAGCTGCTTAAGTAAGATAACAGCAAAGGGATAGGGCGGCCGGTCGCCGATAACGATTTGGTGTAGGTAAAAGCGGTTCCTGCTACATCGAGGTGAGCCCACGGCGTGCCGTCAGCAAAACGAGAGAGAAAGCAGCCTGCCGAAATAGCACCGGGAGAGTTTATGCCCGTATTCATCATATCCGCGTGCTGAGAGGTAATGGCGTCTTGATATTCTGGCCATAGTGGGAAAGGCCAGCACCTGTCGTTAGCCTGTTCACCCGCTTCAACTAACGCACTTTCAAGCGCTGGAGCGTTGCTAAAAAGCGCACTGGCCTTGTGCCCCAGTGCGCTAATGGCCGCGCCGGTTAGGGTTGCTACATCAATAATAACCGAAGGGGAGAACTGTTTCGCGTAGCTGATTGCATCGGCCATAAGCATACGCCCCTCTGCATCGGTACTCATTACTTCCACGGTTTTTCCTGCGTGCATAGCAATAATGTCACCCGGACGATAAGCTTTGCCATCAATCGCATTATCGGCGCTTGCCACAATACCAATAATATTTACATTCAACCCTAGTGTGGCAACAGCTTGAATAACGCCTAATACGCAACCTGCGCCTGCCATGTCGTAAATCATATGGCGCATATCCGGGCTGCGTTTTAACGTGATGCCGCCGCTGTCAAATGTGACGCCCTTGCCAATTAGCACTACTGGCGGTGCATCCTCTAAACCATTGGCTGCATAGCGAAGAACAGGCATGGAGGCTGCGAACTGTGAACCTGCATTTACCGCCAAATAACCATTCATGCCTAACTGTTGTAACGTACTCTCGTTAAGGATATCGCAGGAAACCGTGCTAAAGGTTTGTGCCAGGTGTTGAGCTTGTTCGGCCAAATAATACGGCGTACATAAGTTGGCCGGCATGTGAGCGAGATCTTTAGACCAGGTCATCGCGGCATTAAGGGCGGATTCATAGCGGATAGTGTGTAAAACGTGATGTTTTTGCGCGTTAGTAAAATGCTTGGCATCTAATGCAAGAGACAGCGTGCCGTTATTATTGTACTCACTAATCTCGACATTATTTTTCTCTTTGTCAGTGCTACTCCCGGGCGCACTGACCGCGTCGCTATTTGCATCGCGAATTTGATTATCGAGTTCCGACATTTTATTCGTCTTATAGCCCTTAAAGTGATAGCCGTGCTTGAAATAGCTTCTAAGTAGCGCACTCAGAAACTGTGAGTGGCTCGCAATGATGTTAACTGGATCACTGCTTACTGTTTCAGTGGTAGAAAGCGCCATTATTGACAGCTTTTCCAATGTTACCGACACGCTTTTGAGCTTTTTAAACAATGCATCGAACTGCTGTTCTACATAGCGAAAAGCTAGCGCGTTAGTTTGGTTCACGTCACTGGTGCTTTTTGAATTAAACGCAGAATTTGAATCGCTAGCGTAGCTTAAGCGGTTAACCATGGAGGGGTCATTAGTTTTAGATAAAATCGAGGCACGGCTAGAGGGGTTAGGGGTATCTGACGCTTCAAAAAGCGCAAAATCGACACCATAAAGCAGCACACGTTTTACATCAGCTAATTGTTGGCTAATACTGATTTGTCCGGTTTTTTCAGTGTCTGGGATGTAACTTTTTTTAAACGCCTTAAGGCCTTGTACGAATACGCATTCGCCTTTATTTCCTGCAAAACCTTCATCGTCAAAAACCTGCTCAATGTATGCCTTTGCGGGTGTTGAAAAGTGAAAGAGTTGGCTCGCCAATAACTCGGGCGTAGTTAAAATAAGTAAGCAGTCACTATCGTCTAATGTTTGAAATTTATTGCTTTCATTAGCCCAGATTAGATTTGCTTTTATCACGAGAAGCGCCCTTTTGAGGATTTGGGTCGAAAGCTTCTCACAGCGAAAATAAAAGTGATAGCCGTAAGGCAAAGTACAACGGCAAGCGCGTTGTGTTCGAGTTTTTCATAGAGCGAAAATCGCAATAATTCTACGCCGCTACTAAAGGGGTTAAAGGCACAAATTTGATAGAGCCATTCGCTGGCCTCACGCATTTTCCAAAGCGGGTATAAGGCGCTTGATAGAAAGAACAATGGGAAAATGACAAAATTCATTACCCCTGCAAAGTTTTCGAGCTGCTTAATATAGTTTGCCAGTAATAATCCTAACGAACCTAAAAACAATGACAGTAGTGCGATAACAGGCAGCGCATAAACGTATCCCAACGCAGATAGGCGTACATCTAGTAAAAGCGCAAAGGCAAAGAAGATGTACACCTGAATAGCGCTTACCAAAGTGTTGGCTATAAGCTTGCTGCCTAGCAGAAAAGGGCGGGGAACCGGGCTTAACAGCAGTACTTTCATGCTGCCCATTTCTCTGTCGTACACCATGGACAATGAACTTTGCATACTATTAAAAAGCACAATCATGGCGGCAAGCCCAGGTACAATGTACTCTTCGTACAAAATATAACTCTCGTAAGGCTCGGTCATTGAAAGACCCAAGGCCGAACGAAACCCTGCGGCAAAAACAAATAGCCAAAGCAGGGGGCGCACCAATGCACTCAACAGACGTGTGCGTTGCTGCCAGAACTTCAGCATCTCTCGGGTAAGTACACCCACAAAACAGCGCCAATACATCAGGAGCCTTCCTGCATCAAATGCTGCCAAAGGTGCTCAATATCCTGTTGATGATACTTGGCTAACAATGCTTCACATTGATCGTGGGCCAACACTCGCCCCTTCGATAAGACTATCAGACTGTTATTGTGCTTCACTTCCTCAAACAAATGCGTGGCCCACAGTACGCTTACGTTTTGGGAATGAGCGAGCGCTTGTACTACCCGCAAAATAAGATGACGGGATTCTATGTCTAAGCCAACGGTAGGCTCGTCTAGTAGGAGTAAGGATGGCTTGTGAATAAGGCAGCGAGCTAACTCGACCCGACGTCTGTGCCCGCCATTTAAGTTTCGAATTTTTGTGTTGAGCTTGCTCGTAAGGTCGAGTTCGTCGAGCAAACCTTGAATATGCGAAAGCGCGCTAGCGGTGCTTATGCCGTGAAGCGAAGCAAAGTAAGACAAATTTTGTTTTACTGATAAGTCGATATCTAAGGTACTTTGCTGAAATACCACGCCCATTTTCGCCATAATACTTGTGCGAGATTGAGACAGGCTAGCACCATCAAAGGTAATGCTACCTTTTGTGAGTTTTTGCAGGCCCGTAATAAGCGCAAACAAGGTGCTTTTGCCTGCGCCGTTAGGCCCAAGTAGCATAGTCAAGCCTGGCTTTAGGCAAAGGCTTATATTGTCCAGCGCGTTGTGGCTGCCGTACTGATGTGAAACCGCTTGAACCGCTATTTCCATTTAACCGCCACGCCCCAAGGGTATCGCCCCACTTTTACCGTTTGTTCTACGTTTAACGTGTGGGTATTGATGACAGAAACATCACCGCTCACACCGTTAGTGGTCAGCAATAAAGACTGATCTTGATTAAACGCTAATTGCCACACTCGTCGCCCAACCAAAATGTAGTCTTCCACTTCGAAGGTATCGGTATTGATGACCGCTATGCGATTCGCTGGGCCAAGCGCCACGAAGGCGTAGGGCTTATCTTTCATAAGCACAATACCCACTGGCTGAATCTTGTCGCGATAAACGCCCTTAATGGCAAAGGAAAGGGTTTTCACTTTTTGCTTGGTGGCTGTATCGAAAATACTGACGGTGCCACCTATTTCCGAGCTTACCCAAAGGTACTTGTCATCCTTGGTAAAGTGAGCATCTCTGGGTCTTGCATCAACCAAGCTATTTGCAATATTTTCGTGCGTTTTGGTATCTATCCAGTGCACCATGTTAGTGGTTTCTGATGTGACGACCATCATGCTGCCATCGTGACTCACAGCCAGCCCTTCAGGCTCTACGCCTACATCTATCTGAGAAATGACCTGAGCCGTTGGAATGTCGATAACAGTGAGAAGGGCATCGTCTTCATTAGCTGTGTAAATAGTGGTGCCGTTGGGATGTAATGCTATGGTTTCGGGATCTGCACCTGAGGGAAGATCGCCTACTATGGAATGGGTAGACAAATCCATAATTTGAATGCGATCAGCATCAGAGGCACAGATATACGCGTGGGACTGGTCTGCACTTAAAATAAACCCTCGGGGTCGCTCTCCAACCTCGATAGTTTCAACCACATCAAATGTCGTCATATCAATGACAGATAGCGTGTTGTCTTTTTCGTTAGTGACATACGCCTGAGGAAGTGCAAAGGCTTGAGGAAGTGCAAAGCCAGCCATTAAACTGCCAAGCAACAGTACAAAGCGATAACTCATAGCTTGTCCTTACAGGTAGTGTGTGTTGCGCCTAATGTGTCCAGTTCGTTGGTTTGGTGAAGAAAGCCTTCAAGGGGCGCATGAGTCACCAATGCGTCTTCATGGGCCAGCGCAATCGGCTGTCGAAATTGGTGGGTGTGGGGGCGAATAGAAAGAGGGCGACCTTTATAGGCACCCAGCGTGTAGTCGTCGCTAAGCAAGGTGTTAAGTATTCCCTGCTGCTCTAAATCGCTTCCTTGCTGCGCAGCATTTGCTACCGCCGTTACCGCAAGATACGCGGCGAAGTCGACTTCATTCATGTGTCTTTTAAACCCGTCGTTAAAACGGCTTTGAAGCTGACGGGCGCCCCATTGTTCGTGGGTAAAATGCCAACCTAGTGCTTTTAGGCCGGCAGCGCCTACCACAGGTACGGGATAGTAGGTGTTAAAGGGTAGGCTATACGCGAATTGCGCCTCGCTATCAGCGGTAAAAACGGCCTGATAGGTTTCTGTTGTTCGCGTAAATTGAGGAATTTCAGCAAAGGCAGCCCTGCGTAAATCAAAACTGTCCTGCCACTGTTTCGATTCAACAAGTGAAAGCTTGAATTTTTTAGCGCTGCGTTTGAACGCGGCTAGATATGCAGCGTCGTCAGCGGTTTTTCCGTAAACTGCGAATATCTCTTCAATACGCTTAGTGCGAAACCATTGGGCTAGCGCGTCGGCTTTCATCTGATAGCTGGGGATTGTATGAAACAAGGGCAGGCGACATGAATTTTGCCTCAGTAGATCATCGCTATTAGCTACGTTAAAAAATACGGCATTAGGAAGCGTGCTTTGAATAGTGGCAATCAACTGCTCAATTGAGGCAGCCTTTACCTCATCGCTGCTTTGAATATCCAGTAGAACAACAGGTGCAATGCTGCCTTGCTGATTGCTGCTTATTGCTTTGTGATTTGTGTTAGCACCTGAAGCAGGGTGCTGGCGAGTTTTAGCTAAAGAAGCTTGCAGTTCGCCGATAGAAGGCACACTGATTTCAGTTAACTCAAACTGATAACCAAGAAATTTTCCCGTGATATTGGCATCCTTTATCGCCACACTTGCGCCAGCTGTCCCCTCATTGCTGGGGGACTTTAAATAGTCTGGTGTGCCTGGTGGAGATGTGCCCGCAACTTTTATGTAAATGACCGGAATAGTGGCAAAAGAGGCCTGTAGTGCAGCTTGTTGAGACTGTGAAGCTTGTACTTCATTAAACGCGAGCGCGCTGTTAAAAAACGACAACAGAACGCAACAAATAAGTGAAGCTACACATTTTTGATAGCGCTTACCGGTTAATCGCCTTTCAACCGTGTTTTTTACACCCTTTGCCATATACCACCCCGAGCTCAGCTGCATGCTTTTGCTGATATCTGTTTGTCTGACATAAGGGTATATGGCAATTTTCCCGAAGAACATCCTCCTAAAGGAGGAATGCTATGGCGCTAAAGTAGCATTAGTAAAATCACCCTAACCCCTTAGTATGCTTAAGAAGTTCGATTGAATAAGTGGGTAAGCTGTGCAGTTAGTTAAACCTTTTCGAGTTATTTTCATTTTACTCTGCCTGATAACGGGTTCTGCGCTTTCTGCCTTCGGGGAAGCAAGATCGTTAGACGATATTAAAGACAGCGGTTTAATTAGAATTGCGGTGTACACCGACTATCCTCCATTTTCATTTATTGAAAACGATAGCCCCACAGGTATTGATATTGATATCGCCCGTGAAATCGCGAGCGCCCTTGATGTTGAGCTAGAACTGATATGGATGACACCAGGTGAAACGACAGAAGACGATTTCAGAAATTACCTATGGAAGGGCCATATTATCCACCGCATTAAGGCTGATGTGATGATGCGCGCGCCTTACGACCCCAGTTTTTCTCAAAAACGTGACGATGTGGGCTTGTTGGTTAATGAGCTCGTTCATATGTTTGCCCCCTATCAGCGTGAAAGCTGGCAAATCATTCACAACACGCAAACCTTGCCCGAAGTGGAAACCATGGGCATGTTTCAGTATCACACGATTGGTGCGGAAATAGACAGCATTCCCCACTTTTACTTAACGTCAGCGTTTGGCGGCCGATTGCGAGAAAAAACATCGCACTATGGCTCAAACGCAGAAGCGTTTGACGCGATGAAAGCGGGAACCGTCGAAGCGGTAATGGGGTTGCGCTCGCAAATATCCTACCTCAGTCAGTTTGTTGATAACGAGCAATATCGCCTTGCAAGCAACGCGTTTCCGCTTATTGGAAAGCAAAAGTGGGATATAGGACTTGCTGTTCATACTAATTATCGCGCGCTAGGCTATGAAATTGGTGATGTAATTACGCGAATGGTGGTAGACGGCGATATGCAACGCCTATTTGCAAAATACAACACCGTTTATGAGATGCCGCCTTATTTTTCAGGGAATGAAAGTTCAGAATAAGATAATTCAGTATAAAAGGATCTGACCAAAAGCGCTCAGAACAATAGCACTTTAAACAATAGCACGATGATTAACGGGCTTCGAATTACAGCTTTTTGAACACTAGCATGTTAACCGGTAGCACTTAGGCAGTAATTCTATTGCCGGCAGCCTTCATATCTTTATCACTGCTATCATTATTGGAATAGCGCTTTTATTTAAAAAGACGTGAAAGCGTAAAAGCGTTAAACGAAAGGGAAAATAGCCCTTCATTCCTCCTCCTAAAGGAGGAGTCAAATCACTCCGCTGTTGCATAGGCATCGACATCCCCCCTAGCTATGCTAATCCTAACGAATAGTCTGAAACAGACCATTTATGGCCTACATGCAACTAGGAACCGTTATGAATAATAATATGCCAATTAAAAAACTTGCCCTATCAATGTTGATTTGTGCAAGTGCGTTAACTCCTGTCCATGCTGTTGTCACCGACAAAGATATTCAAAATGACCACAATACTACTGACGATATAGTGACGTATGGAATGGGCTTAAAAGCTCAGCGCTATAGCCCGTTAACCGCTATTAACCGCGATACCGTAGAAGAGGTGCGTCCTGTATGGGCCTTTTCGTTAGGCGGTGAGAAGCAGCGGGGGCAAGAGTCCCAGCCCATGGTCAAAGATGGCGTGATGTATGTAACCGGATCTTACTCTCGTGTGTGGGCCATCGATGCGAGAACTGGTGAAGAGCTATGGCAATATGAGGCGCGTTTGCCAGACGGCATTATGCCTTGCTGTGACGTTATAAACCGTGGCGTTGCGCTTTACGATAATCTGGTCATATTCGGCACCTTGGATGCCAAGTTAGTAGCACTTGATAAAGACACGGGTAAAACTGTTTGGAAGAAAAAAGTTGAAGACTACCGAGCGGGCTACGCCATTACTGCGGCGCCTATTGTTGTTGACGGAAAAGTCATTACAGGCATCTCCGGTGGTGAGTTCGGTATCGTCGGTAAAGTGTATGCTTACGACGCGAAGTCTGGCAAACAGCTGTGGGTTAGACCTACCGTTGAAGGGCACATGGGTTATCTATGGAAAGACGGTAAGAAAACCGAGAATGGTATTTCAGGTGGCGCGCCAGGTAAAACATGGCCTGCTGATTTATGGAAAACCGGTGGTGCAGCAACGTGGCTAGGCGGCACTTACGACTCGGACACTGGTTTACTTTTCTTTGGAACAGGTAACCCTGCACCGTGGAACTCTCACCTACGCCCTGGCGATAACTACTTCTCGTCGTCACGCTTAGCTATCGACCCTAATACAGGGAAGATTGTGTGGCACTTCCAAACTACGCCACACGATGGCTGGGACTTCGATGGTGTAAACGAGCTTATCTCGTTTGATTACCAAGAAAACGGCAAGACAGTGAAAGCGGCGGCAACCGCCGACAGAAACGGCTTTTTCTACGTCCTCAATCGCGAGAACGGTGACTTTATCCGCGGCTTCCCGTTTGTTGATAAATTAAACTGGGCAAAGGGACTCGATGAAAAAGGGCGACCCATTTACGTTGACGCTAACCGCCCAGGAAGCCCTGCACAATCTGCTGATGGTAAACAAGGTGAGCAAGTAGTAGCGCGCCCAGCGTTCTTAGGCGGTAAGAACTGGATGCCAATGGCCTATTCAAAAGATACCGAACTCTTCTATGTACCTTCAAACGAATGGGAAATGGATATCTGGAACGAGCCTACTTCTTACAAGAAAGGGGCGGCATACCTAGGCGCAGGCTTCACCATTAAATCAGTGAATGAAGACTTTATTGGCGTGCTTAAAGCGATTGACCCTAAAACAGGTAAAACGGTGTGGCGCTATAACAACTTCTCTCCACTTTGGGGCGGCGTGTTAACTACAGGTGGTGGTTTGGTATGGACCGGTAACCCTGAAGGTTATCTTATGGCCTTTGACGACAAAACCGGCGAAATGGTTTACAAGTTCCAAACTGGCTCAGGTATCGTTGGCTCTCCTGTGACATGGGATATGGACGGTGAGCAGTACATCTCTGTACTATCTGGATGGGGCGGCGCAGTGCCATTATGGGGCGGTGAAGTTGCAAAACGCGTTAAGCACTTCAACCAAGGCGGCACCGTGTGGACGTTTAAATTGCCCAAGCGCTATCAGCAGGTGGCAAAAAACTAATCTTAGCTGAGCAGTATATAGTGATTAATACATGGCCAGCGCCAACGTGCGCTGGCCATTTTATTCATCACCTTTTCATTCATCTGTTGGCAAGGTAAGTCTTCATCATTTTTATGAGCGTTATTTCGACTCTAACTTTAGTATTAATGTTGAAGCAGCAAGAGTAAGCCAGGCGCTTCCAGGGGCTATCATTGTGGCCTCCTACCAAAGGAGGAGCCTTTCAAAACCAAAGTAGAGTTACCCCTTATTTCCTCGTACGTATACTTAATTCATAGTCTTTTGAGGATGTATGAATTATGAAAACAAAAATATCGATGTTGTTTGCTGCACTCGTGGTAACGGGCTTGTCTGGCCACGTGCTTGCACACGGAAATGTTATCCCTCAAGGAGCAGATAGCTCAGAAATGCCGCCAATCACCGATGGCGATGAGTCTGAAAATGGCTGGGTGTTTGAAAACCCCTACCGAAGCCTAGACGACGACACCAAAACGAAAGTTATCAAATTTGGTGAATCAGCTTATGCAAATAACTGTGCAGGTTGTCACGGCTTGCACGCGCAGTCTGGCGGAATAAACCCAGACCTTCGTGAACTTGATCCTGAAAGCTTTGAAGACGACGAATGGTTCGTGGAGCGCTTGCGCTTCGGTTCGGCGAAAGGCATGCCTGCACTTGGCGGTATTCCTGAAGGTCAAACCGATCCTATCTTAGATCAAGAGACACTTTGGGCTATTAAAACCTACGTTGAAGCACGCCGTGTTGTGGCCATTGAAGAGGGTGAGATAGAAGCAGATTAAGGCGGCGTCTGTTACGCTTTTTCGCCGAGTTAACGTCAAGTTGCCCGGCGCTTTTCGTTTCTAAGCTATGTGGCAACGGGTTCACCGCAGCTGTTTGTTAACCTTTTAGCCCCGCAGTACGTCTAGCGAAGATGCGTCTTTTTTAAACTAACTGTAATTTACTCAGTACCCCAAAGGCGAGGGCGGTAATCGGTAAAGACGCCAATGTGCTGACTGCGATAATACTTGCCGCTAAGCGGTAGTCGCCCCCTAAGTTTCTCACCATGACGTAACTTGCGGCCGCGGTTGGTGAGATTGCTAATAAAAGAACAATACCTAGCTCCATCCCTTTAAAACCAAAAGCATAGGCAATAGAAACTAACACTGTAGGATAAATGACGCATTTGCTCGTGGTGCTCAATACAATATTAAAACCAGTCACTGGAAAATGAGCGAAACTGCAATGACGCGCCGGTACAAATGAGAGCAAGGGGCAGGGTAAGCTGCGCGAAATACTCACCGGTTTTAACAATCATTTCGGGAAGCTCTGCCATTCAAAATAGGAAAAGGGCAGGGCAGCAGCAATGGAGATAATTAATGGGTTCTTTGCCATACCCGATACTTGTCCGAGCAATGAGCGTGACGTACCTTGGTAAAAGTTAAGAACAAATACAGACAGTACGTTAAATAATATGGTAATACAGCCCATATAAACCGAGGCTACAGCAAGGCCTTCTTGTCCGTAGGTATTGGCGCAATACGCAAGACCTATAATGCCCATATTAGCCCTAAAGCCTCCCTGAACCACAACGCCTCGTGCTTTGTAGGGCTGAACCGCTATATGGGAAGTTATCATTAAGGCAATAAACACAAGTAGTGTACCTATTACCCCTACACCAATAAGGGTTGGGTTGGCGGCCTTGGAAAAGTCTGCCCTCGCGATAGACAAAAATAGCAAGGCCGGTAAGGCGACGTTAAAGACAAGCTTTGAGCCTGCTTCAATAAAACCTTCATTGAGCCATTTAATTCTAAAAAAAAGCCACCCCATTAACAGTAAAATAAGAACAGGAATAAGCGTACTGGTGACAAAGCTGAGCATAAAAAGAACCAGGCCTTTTATTGGATTTCAAAGAGAATGATCTGGAGCTGAACTGAAGTGCAGCGCGTGATAACACAGTATGCCAACGTTCTTCTTTGATGCATAAGAGAAATTTCAAGATACGACAAGAAAAATGCGCAGTGGCCCACATCTTGTGATTAATAAGTATTCACAAACGTGTTTAATAAGCGTAAGTTAATATTTATTAAGAGTTAGGTTTGCTGTTATTGAGAATCGTCCCGCAGATTACCCCGACATTAGAAAGAATAGATATATGAGAGCTTTTCTTTTCTTCGCTGGTTTTGTTGTTTTTAGCATCCTATTGTGCAAACTTGCGCATGCGAAAAGCATAGACCCTTCAGGAGGGATGCAGCTAGTTAATGACAAGCTGTGGATGTTGCAGGAAAGTGGCAGTGCACTCTCTGCCGAAGAGGTTATGGCTAAATATGAAGGCCGGTTGCTCACTAAAAACACATCAGGGCAAGTGAGTTATGGGTTTACGAACAACACTATATGGGGTGTTTTGCCTGTTGATATCCATACCTACGGTGAACCCGTAACGAGCGATCCCCATAATCTATCAGAAAGTTTTCCTTTCTTGCCTTTAGTCATAGAAATAGACAACGCTTGGTTGGACGATATTGACGTGTATTTCTTTGAAAACGGCGAAAGAAAGCATCACGTTACATTGGGCGATAACCAAATACACAGCGCGCGGGCCGAGCGCGCTAGAATGCCTTCCGTTTTTTATCGATTTACCCAGCAACAAACTATCGTTGTTTTCAGGTTCTCATCTCAAGACCCCATGACCATTCCGGTTTATCTAGGCCAGCCTGTCATCGCCAACGACAAGTCTACTGAAAACGCCTATTTCTATGGTGCGCTTTACGGTTCATTGGTTATTCTTTTGGTTTATAACTTGGTTTTATATAGCTACCTAAAAGAGCGAAGGTATTTACTATATTCCTTGTACCTTCTTTCTTTTCTGGCTTTTAATTTCACCTATACGGGGCACGGTTTTTGGTGGGTATGGTCTGACTCTGTATTCCTTCAGCAGGGGCTTATGCCCACGCTAATGTTCTTTTACCTTTTTAGCGCCGTACGGTTGACCATTGAGTTTCTCAACACTCAACTTTACTTACCTAAGCTTTACCGAAACAGGAAGTACATTTACGGAGGGTTAGGGGCGCTGGCAGTATTGATTATTTTAGTCGGTAGCCGTTCTTTCGCTGTTATGTCACAACTTGTCGTGCTAACTACAATTTCACTTTGGATGTTAGCTATCGGTATTTTTGCTTACAGAAATGGCGATACACTGGCTAAGTTTTTTCTGCTGCGGTACTCTGTGGAACTGGGGGCGCGACGGTATCAAGTCTCGCTACGTGGGGACTAGTGAGCTATTCGAAATGGGCATTTCGCGGTATCGAAATTGGTATGGTTTTAGAAATGTCTTTGCTGTCGATTTCTCTGGCCTTCAATTACAAGCAAGTACAACAGGCACGCTTGAGTGCCGAACGAGATGCGCGATTAGACCCGCTCACCTCGCTTTACAACCGACGGGCATTTGAAGATTTGGTCTATCCCATTTGGGAATTAGGAAAACGCAGTAATAAACACATGTCGGTTTTACTTATCGATTTAGACTGGTTTAAGCGTATCAACGACAAATTTGGCCACGATATGGGCGATAAGGTGCTGCAAAACGTGGCTAAAGAAATAAAGGGCCAAGTGAGAGGGTCGGATATAACCTTTCGCTGGGGCGGTGAAGAATTTTTGGTGTTTTTACCCAACACCCGGGCTAATTACGCCAAGCAAATTGCAGAGAACTTAAGGCTACACCTATTTAGCCATGATATTAATAAGTTGGTTAGGGTGACGGTGAGTATTGGCGTTTCTGGCTCGTACCCGGGAGAAGATGATCTGAACGTTTTGATAAAAGAGGCTGATCAAGCGCTCTACTTAGCCAAAGCCCAAGGGCGAAACAAGGTTGTGCTTTGGAATGAGAGGAAAGAGTAATCGCTGATTTATAAAAACAGAAATCTCACGTATTATTCTGTTTTCTTTTTTTCTAGGTAAGTCTCTCATGTACAAAGATTTTCAAGCAGAGTTGGCGTGGGCCAGCCTGCATATGCCGCGCACTCGCCACGCTATCGCTTCTTTACCTGACCTGTCTAACGTAAAACTTGCTTGTAACATGCACCTAGACTTAAAGATGGCGCCTTTAGTTGAAGGGCTGCTGTCACGTGGCTGCGATATATTCCTTACTACCTGCAACCCTACTACAGTACAAGATGACGTTGTGTCTTACCTTGTAGATAAAGGGGCAGCAGCCCACGCATGGCGTGATATGAGCGACGCTGACTGGTCTGAATCATTCGATAAAGCACTGGCGTGGCAGCCTACCCATTTATGTGAAATGGGCGCGGACCTCACTACCCGACTGCATGAAAACGTAAAAGCAAACAAGCCAGTCCCTAGCATTATATCGGGGTTAGAAGCAACGGGATCAGGCATTAACCGACTAAACGGTATGGCGCCCAATTACCCCATCTTTAACTGGGACGATTTGCCTGTAAAAGAAGGCCTTCACAACAGGCACATGGTGGGCCTAAGTGCATGGCAAACCTTCTTCCAAACCACCCATTTAACGCTGCACGAAAAGCTGGTTGTCGTAATTGGTTATGGTTTAGTGGGGCAGGGCGTGGCGGCATCGGCCAAAGCGTTTGGGGCACAGGTTCAAGTAGCGGAACTTGACCCTGCAAGAGCGCTTCAGGCGAAATACGACGGTTGGCCAGTGGTTGGTTTAGACGAGGCTGCTAGCCAAGCTGATGTTATTGCCACAGCAACAGGTGCCTACGGCGTAGTAAATTCGAAACACCTGGACAGCATGAAAGACGGGGCGTTTATTTTAAACGTAGGTCATGTAGCGCAAGAAATCGATGTGCCGTACCTTAAAAACAACGCGTCCCACAGCGAGCCAATGCCTTATGTAAATGCTTATAAACTGGGTGATAAAACGCTTTATTTGCTGGCTGATGGTTCTATGTTTAACTTAACCGCGGGCTATGGCGACAGCATCAATGCGTTTGACGTGACGTTAGCGGTTATGGCTGCTGGTATAGGCTTTATCGTCAATAAAGGTGCGAAGAGTGAAAAGGGCCTTTATTTACTGCCTGAAAAGGCATGGAAAGGCGCGCTTTAAAGTTCAAGCTGTGAGGCGTGTAATCTAATTAATACGCAAGAACTAAACGAATTGTCGGGGGAGCGACTGCTATCTCGACATTATTTTTGAGTGTTGTAAAGTGAGCCCGTTTTAAAATTTCAGACCTAAGGCGGGCTTTGATGAACACAGTTATCGGCACAAAGACAGCACAACAAGCACTAGATAGTCTTGTCGACATGACAGGCGACCTAACACCCATCACTCTTGCTGAGTATCAGGCCCGAATTGCCAAAGCACAGCATTACATGCAACAGCATGACATAGGCGCGCTTTACTTAAACGCGGGCACTAACTTAGCGTATTTTACAGGCATGCAGTGGTACGCCAGTGAGCGTTTAGTGGGGGCGCTTCTACCCGCAGAGGGGAACGTTGTTTACCTAGCTCCTGCGTTTGAAATTGACTCTTTGAACGAACGCAAAGTAGTGGAAGGGGATATTATCGGTTGGCAAGAGCACGAAAGCCCTCACGCACTTGCCATGTCTATTCTGAATACCGTCAATACGGCGGGTGGCATAAAATTAGGCGTTGATGAATCTACCCAATTTTTTATTGTTGATGGGTTTACTAAGGTGCTGAATGAACCTTGGCAAATTGTGAATGGTTCAGAGGTTACCGCGCATTGCCGCATGCACAAGTCAGAAAATGAGCTTGCGCTAATTCAGCGGGCCATGGACATGACCCTTGCTGTGCACAAAGCCACTGCCAGTATGCTTTATGAAGGTATTACCACCACAGAAGTTGAAGCATTTATTAACGATGCGCATAAGAAAGTGGGGGCCAGCGGTAACTATTTTTGCATTGTGCTGTTTGGTAAAGCAACCTCGTTTCCCCACGGCGTTAAAGACCCGCAAGTATTAAAGAAAAACGACTTAGTATTGATTGATACTGGCTGTAAAGTACATGGCTACCTCTCTGATATCACTCGAACCTATTGTTTCGGTGAGCCGACAGATAAACAGCGTGCACTATGGGAAAGCGAAAAGCGCGCTCAGCTTGCGGCATTTAACGCTGCAAAGGTCGGTGTACCTTGTGGTGACGTGGATAAAGCCGCCCGAGATAGCTTAGCGAAAGACGGCTTAGGGCCAGATTATAATTTACCGGGTTTGCCCCATCGAACAGGGCATGGCATTGGTATGGATATTCACGAATGGCCGTATTTGGTTAAAGACAATCCTCATCCGTTAGCAACTGGCATGTGTTTTAGTAACGAGCCTATGATAGTGGTGCCAAACGAGTTCGGTATTCGCTTAGAAGACCACTTCTATATGACCGACGAGGGCCCAGTATGGTTTACTGAGCCTAGTGAATCTATCGACTCTTTGTAAGTAAACTAAATTAAAGCTGCTCTTTATTACGAAGAGCAGCTGTAGTGTGCAACACCGCCAGCACTGAAAAATTCAAGTGGGCGCAGTTGGTAATACTTGTTCTCTACCTCTTCTGATTGCTCATCATAAGGCGCGGTGAGGATGTTCTGAAGTTCGTGTATTTGAGTAAAGTCACCTTTCTCTGCGGCTTTATAAGCAGGTACGATAAGCCATTCACGCCATGTGAATTTAGGGTTTGCTTGCTGCATGTTCTCTGCAATAGTAGCAATAGCGTTTGTTTGATTGCCTTGTGCTTCTGCGTCCTTTTCAATCCGCTCACGCCAGCTTTGCAACCAAGCCTCCCATTCTGTCATCACCTCTGCTTTAGGCGGGTAGTAAAAGCTCTTCGTCAAACTCGCCATATCTTCAGGTATCGATGATAGCTCTCGGAAAAACATATTGTAGTCGACGCCAGTGCGCAGCATTAATTGCAGCAGCTTGATAAGCAAGTCGTGGTCGTAGCTCGCAAGGCCAAGTTTTGTTGCCCACATGCGCTCCATCGCCCGTTCCATCACGCCGGAAAAGCCATCATTAATAGCGTTAAGCTGTGATAGCTGAGCACTGTTCTCTTCAAGTAAAGTCATCAGTGAGCGACAGAACATATCAAAGTTCTTTTGCGCCGCTATGGGCTGGTTTAAAAACGAGAAGTGGCGGCCGCCGCCTGTCCAAGGTTGGTAGTCTGCTTCAAAAAACTCACAAAAACCAAATGGCCCGTAATCTAGCGTAAACCCTCCGGCTGCGCAGTTATCGCTATTAAAATTGCCCTGGCAATAACCCACGCGCACCCACTGTGAGACAAGGTTGGTTAATCGGTCTCGAAATAGCTCAGCAAGCCTAATCACTTGCTCTTCTAGCGGAGCAGTTGTATCAATTTCTTTCGCGTACTCTCGCTCGATAAGGTGCATCACGATGGCTTTTAATTCGTCTCGTGCATGTTCATGTTCATCACAGCGCGCACGTCGTGCAAAAAGCTCAATTTGCCCGACGCGTAAAAATGACGGTGCAACGCGGGTGGAGATTGCCGTTATGTTTTCGACCATTACTTCCGGTTCATAGGAGTGAGAGCCTTCGCGATACCACGGGCGGTCTACCGTGTTTGATTCAGACATAAACAAGCTCAGCGAGCGTGATGTGGGGATTCCCAAGGCGTGCATGTGCTCTTGCACTAAAAATTCACGCACGCTAGAGCGCAATACGGCGCGACCGTCTGCGCCGCGACAATAAGGCGTGCGTCCCGCACCTTTTAACTGCATCTCCCAACGCTTGCCGTTGAAGACCCCTTCCACGATAGAGATTGCTCGGCCGTCACCATAGCCATTACCCGTCCCAAACGGGCACTGCTGCGTGTACTCAGTACCGTAAATTGAAAGTGCGTAGCCGGTTGCCCAGCCGAATGGTTTCATAGGTGCAGGTACTGCTGACATATCCCCTGAAAAGAGCTGCGTGAACGCTTTAGATGTTGCCAAACTGTCGTCTAACCCTAATTCGGCAAACAGGGTCTCGCTGTGAGCGATGTATTTAGTCGACGTTAATGGGGTCGGAGTAACCGGCACATAGTGACCAGAGAAAACTTGACGAGGGTTGTGGTCGTTACCGTCGCTAGTTGATTGGGGATCGGGCGAAAGCGTGTCAAGCAATGAGTAATCTACATGCTTTGCGAATTCATCTAGCGTTTCAATTCGTTCTGTCACTTCCTCACCTTTTTCATGTTCATGGCAACGCTTTATGTCATCTGTTTGACAGGCTGTTGACTGCGAAAAGCACATCAATGGCGAGCCTTATTCAACGTCCAGCATTGAAGCTTGTTTAATGTACACATTGTTTGACTAAGAACAAACAATACGGCTTTTAGACATTGTACTCTTATCTATACTTTTATGAAGGTACGCTGCATAGGTTTAATGCGCAGCATTAATCTGAACGTCGGGGCCTCAACGTGTCGACATTGCCCGGTCTACTCTCGTTAACCTTCGGGAATGATAACGGTGGGCGTACTTGCCTTTAGCTAACGATAGCCGATATACAACGTAAAAAGGAAAGCCAATGGATAGCGTCTTACTGCTGGGCAATATTATTGGTGGGCTAGGGCTGTTCTTACTTGCAATCGGCATGATGACGGACGGGCTAAAGTTAGCTGCGGGCAACGCCTTACGTACATTGCTTGCCACGTGGAGTAAAACGCCATTTAGAGGTGTGGTGTCTGGTGCCGCGATGACTGCTTTAGTGCAATCTTCAAGTGCGGTAACTGTGGCCTCTCTAGGGTTTGTTAACGCAGGTTTACTGAGTATGCGGCATGCATTGGGTATTGTGTATGGTGCAAATATCGGTACGACCATGACAGGGTGGCTTGTTGCCCTCGTTGGTTTCAAGTTAAATATTCAAGCCGTCGCGTTGCCTATGATTGGCGTAGGCATGCTTTTAAAGCTGCTTAAACCGAATACTCGGCTAGCCTCTTTAGGTATAGCAATTGCGGGTTTTGGTCTGTTTTTTGTAGGCATAGACAGTTTGAAAACTGCCTTTGAAGGAATAGTAAGTACCTTCGACTTTAGTCAATTTAAAGCCTCTGGCGTTGAAGGTTTTCTCATGTACCTGGCCATTGGTTTTGTAATGACAGTACTTACGCAGTCATCCAGTGCGTCTATTGCATTGACCATTACTGCGGCAACGTCTGGCATAGTGGGTATTTATGCTGCGGGTGCAATGGTCATTGGTGCCAATATTGGCACCACATCTACGGCTATATTCGCATCAATAGGCGCGACATCAAGTGCTAAACGGGTGGCCGCTGCGCAAGTTGTGTTTAACGTCCTTACTGCCCTTGTGGCTGCATTGCTCTTGCCACTCTTGTTTGGTTTTATTCATTGGTTGACCGCGCTAATCGAGATTGAAGCTAATCCAGGCATTACCCTTGCCATTTTTCATACCTTATTCAATGTGTTGGGCGTTGCGATTGTTTTTCCTATGAACGACAGGCTAGCAAGCTTTCTTGAAAGACGTTTTGTGTCGCTAGAAGAGGAGGCCTCCAAACCTAAGCACCTAGATAAAAATATCGCTCAGACGCCGGATTTGGCAGTAAACGCACTTATTCTTGAACTGTTGTCAATTTCGGATCGCTTTTTAAACGTTTACCCCAAATTACTTTCCGTGAAAGTTAGCGAAGTGACCGCAGTGGAAAACGACATTAGTGTTGTGGAAAAGCTATGTCAGCACGTGTCGCAATTTATCGTAGGCGTTGAGCGAGCGGCGCTAAGCGAAGAAACCACACACGCATTATCGTTGCTTATGCGTGTTGAGCACTATGTTTATTCCATCGCGCAAAAATCCTCAGCAATATTAACGTTGAGCAAACGAAGAGAAAATCTTGGAAGACCAGAATTAGAAGGACAATTACTGAATCATTTATCAGTTACCACTGAGTTTATGAGAATGGTTCGTTGGAGACAGTTTGATAGTAGTGACGCGTTAAATTTGCAGTTTGATTTACTAGAAAAAGAGCATCATAAACTCAAGTCAGCTTTGGTGATGGGGGCGACACAAGGTGATATTGCGATTGTGCAAATGACTGATGCAACGGAGTGTATGGAATACCTTTTACAGATAGCTCAAATGTGGGTCAAAGTATTTAATCGAATTCAACAGGTAGAGGACAGCATAACAACAGCAAATGTAATTCAAGTCGATAATCAAACGCATTCTTAGCATGATGAAAGGAGCCTGATATGGCAACACTAACTTTTTTAGGCGCGGTGGAGGGGGTGACAGGATCTATGCACCTACTAAAAACTGAGCATAGTACTTTGCTTTTAGATTGCGGTCTGTACCAAGGTAGGCGAAATGAAGAAGCTAAAAATCACGAGCCTCTACCTATCGATGTGAGTCAAATTGACGCTGTTATTCTATCCCATGCACACCTAGATCATTCTGGCCGTTTACCTATTTTGTTACGAGAAGGGTATTGCGGGCCTATTTACATGACACGGCCGACCGTTGAGCTAATAGAAGTGCTGTTAAAGGATGCGGCTTCTTTACAAGAGCGCGACGCGGAATGGGAAAATAAACGCCGCCAGCGCTCGGGTAAACCGCTCATCGAACCTTTGTACCGGCAAGAAGAAGTGGACGGCGTTATGAAGCAGTGTAAATCGACTCGCTATCATACCAAACGTAAAATCACGCAAGACGTTGAAATAAATTTTGCCGATGCGGGGCATATTCTGGGTTCAGCGATAGTGGAAATATTTATCACTGAAAATGGGCAGAGTAAAAAGTTGGTCTTTTCTGGTGACCTTGGAAATTCACAGGCTGCATTACTTCGCGACCCAGATATCGTTACTGAAGCCGATGTGGTACTTCTTGAATCTACCTATGGTGACCGCAATCACCGTTCAATGGAAGAGACGCTCGATGAGTTTGAACAGGTTATTCTTGAAGCCAGTGAGAATGGCGGCAACATTCTTATTCCATCATTTGCAGTAGGGCGTACCCAAGAGATAATTTTTCGCCTGGGCGAGCTGTATCAGCAGGGCAAACTTACCCATCAAAAAGTGTATTTAGACAGCCCTATGGCCATTGCAGTTACGGAGATTTACCATCGCTATCAAGATGTGTATAACGAAGAGGACTTCGACGCTATTGAAGAAAGTGCCGAGCGAGCACACAGCCACAACCAAAGCTTACACTCCTTGTTGCCTATTTTAAGTTATACCACCTCTACAGAAGAATCGATTGCGCTTAATAAAGTGGTGAGTGGCGCAATAATTATCGCCGGCAGCGGTATGTGTAACGGCGGGCGTATTCGCCACCACTTAAAACAAAACCTGTGGCGCAAGCAATCTCATGTGATTTTTGTTGGCTTTCAGGCCATGGGCACGCCGGGGCGAAAAATGGTAGATGGCGCAACGCGTATCAAAATGGCCGGAGAGGATATTGCTATTCGCGCGCAAATCCATACCTTAGGTGGGTTTTCTGCCCATGCCAGTCAATCTCAGCTTATCAATTGGCTATCGCATTTCGAAAAAACACCGAAGATATACTTGGTGCATGGTGAAGAGGGCGCTAAACAAGCCTTGTGTAGCGCCATTAAAGAAAAGGGATGGGAAGCAACAATACCTCATTTGAACGAAACATTATCGTTCTAAACCTTTGTTGTAGGTTAAGGCTCAACGCTTACTGCTTGGGTCTTAACGCAAGCTGACCGTTCTCTACGCTCAACTGCAATGGCACCGCTGACAATAAGCTAACGGCTTTATTGGTAGAATCTAATCGGTAAACTGGGTTAGTCGACAAGTACCCATTAATAAGCTGCATAAACTCGCCGCTCACCGGGGCTAGGTTACCTTTAAAGCCGCCCGCATCAATGGTGCTGTCAAGCAGCGATAGCGAGCGCACAAAAATCGCCTTTTCTTCGCTATCGTAATAAGGAGTACCTTCTAAAGACAGACTGACTTTAGCCGGATAGTTCAAACCAAACGCGCTCACGCGAGCTGTAGCAATAGCGCCTAACTGCACCACGTCTCTGCCATCTGGGCCTATGGTTGCGGTCATATCCTCAACATCTAAAAACAAAGGTATACCGGCAAGTGATGTCTTTTTTTGTAATGTACTTATCTGGCTATCAAGCACTTGCTCTAGTTCAGCATTGGATACGGTATAAACCGATAGTTGAGAAAGGGTGGCGCAGCCAGCAAGAATGGTAGCGAGCGCAACAGAAAGTAGAAGTCTCATAATAAGTCTCTTTAAACAATAGGGCGTTGGTTTACACAGTGTTAGCTATGAATATCGGCGCTGTAACAACTTAGTGCCTTTCATTGTAGAGGGGAAGGCGCTTTATGCACAATGAAATCGTTCAAGTACTATGACAATGGCTTATTCAGGCACGCGCCTACTACAAAAACTTTTGCCATAACGACTGTAACAAAGCAGTATAAGAAGTTCTTCTTATTAAAAATAAACACGACAAGGCACTTTCTATGGTTTCACAGAGACTGATTTCTGGGAAAATGGTGGCTGCGCTTGCTATTTGCGTAAGTGCACTTTCTAGTTTCTCGCATTCTGCATTCGCACTCGAAGATACGGTTAGCCCTGAACTTTTCGACAAAATGGAGTATCGCTTCATTGGGCCTTATCGCGGCGGGCGCTCGGTGGCGGTCACTGGGGTTGAAGGTAATACCAACCTTTATTTTATGGGCACCGCTGGTGGCGGTGTGTGGAAAACCGAAAACGCGGGTTTATCGTGGAAAGCTATATCCGATAAAACATTTAAAGTAGGCAGTATTGGTTCTATCGCGGTTGCGCCTTCAGACCCTAACGTTATTTACGTAGGTACTGGTGAAGGCCCTATTCGAGGTGTAACCACAAGCCATGGAAAAGGTGTTTATAAATCTACTGACGGCGGTGAAACCTGGAAGCTGATGGGGTTAGATAAACGGGGTCAAATCCCTAAAATTCGCATACACCCCACTAATCCTGATATAGCTTGGGCGGCAGTGCAGGGCAATATCTGGGGGCCGAATGAAGAGCGCGGTATATTCAAAACGACGGATGGCGGCGAAACATGGCAGCACGTATTAAAAGTGAATGCCGACACGGGCGCAGCTGATTTGGCTATTGACCCAACCAACCCCAGAATTCTTTATGCGAGCATGTGGCATCACGGCAGAACACCGTGGTTTATTAAGTCAGGCGGTGAAGGCGGTGGCCTTTATAAGTCAACAGATGGCGGTGAAAACTGGGACAAGCTAGAAAAGGGCCTGCCTAAGCTTATTGGTAAAGTAGGTGTTGATATTGCTGCGTCTAACCCAAAGCGCCTCTACGCCATTATCGAGGCTGATGAAGGCGGTTTATACCGCAGTGATGATGCAGGTAAATCATGGGAGCTAATGAACGGCGACAATATTCTTAAAGCTCGCGCGTGGTATTACAACCACATTAAGGTTGACCCGGTAGATGAAAATACCCTGTATGTGATGAATGTGCAGCTGCATAAATCCATTGATGGCGGCAAAACCTTCGAAATTAAATCTCTGCCCCACGGTGACACCCACGATATGTGGATAAACCCGGAAAACAGCTTAAACATGATCAATGCTAATGACGGTGGCGCAACGGTTACCTTCGACGGTGGTGAATCGTGGTCAAGCATTTACAACCAGCCAACGGCGCAGTTTTATCGTGTAATCACTGATAACTTAAACCCTTACTATGTGTATGGCGGCCAGCAAGACAACTCAACTATGGCAACGCCGTCTGAAACCTGGGGTGACGGTATGGGTATAGAAGATCAGTTTGCTGTTGGCGGTGGCGAAAGTGCGCATATTGCGTTTAACCCTGACGATCCAACGCTTATTTACGCCACTACCATTAATGGAACACTAACCGAATACAACCGCGATACCGGGCTTACACGTCCCATCATGCCTTACCCTGAGTATGTGTTTGGACGCAATGCGAGGGATCAAAAGTACCGCACGAATTGGAATGCGCCAGTGCTGGTTTCAAAGCACGACCCTAGCACGGTGTATTACGGCACGCAGGTGATTTTAAAAACCACCGACCGCGGTGTAAATTGGCAAGAAATCAGCCCAGACTTAACCCGTAACGAGCCTGAAAAACAGGGGCTAAACGGCGGGCCGATTACCAATGAACAAGCCGGGGCTGAATACTACAATACGGTTTTCTATATTGCTGAGTCAGCGGTTAACAAAGGCGAGCTTTGGGTTGGTGCTGATGACGGTAAGCTTCATATTACGCGTGATGAAGGTAAAAACTGGAAAGATGTTACGCCACATAATAAAGAAGCGCAGGTTAATGCTATTGAGCTAAGCCCTCATGCACAAGGCAGAGCTTACGTTGCGGTAGCAGGCTATAAGTTAAATGACTACACACCTTACATCTACAAAACCGATAATTACGGCAAGCGCTGGAAACGTATTGACGAAGGGCTACCTGAAGACGCTTTTGTACGTGTTGTGCGTGAAGATACAGAGCGTGAAGGGATGCTGTTCGCGGGTACAGAAAGCGGCATGTTTATTAGTTTCGATGACGGCAAACACTGGCAAGAGCTAGATTTAAACCTTCCGCCGGTGGCGATCACCGATATGCAGGTAAAGGGTGACGACCTGGTTGTTGCAACGCAAGGGCGAGGCTTTTGGATTTTAGATGACATTAGCCCCCTGCGCGAAGTGCATAAGTCCCTTGATGATGAAGCGCTATTTCAGTTTGAACCGGTTGATGGCGTTCGCTTGTTATCTGGCGGCGGCATGACCGATCAGCCACAAGCGAAAAATCCACCCCGTGGCGCGACTTTCCGCTATTACCTGAAAGATGCATTAGAAGAAGACCAAACGCTACGCATTGATATATTTAATGCAGACAATGAGTTGGTTCGTACACTGTCATCAGCATCGAGTGCTTTTGAGAAATGCGCAAAAGGTAACGAAGACGTTCGCAGCCCTATCAAATTTAAACACCCATCGACCAAAGCAGGGTACAACACGTTCGTGTGGGACCTTCGCCGTGAGCCACTAAACTGCATTGAGAATGTAAAACTGTTTGGCGGTTGGAAAGGTGCTCGCGTGATGCCGGGCGACTACAAGGCGAAAATCACCCTGGGAGAACTTGCACAAACTCGTGCGTTTAAAGTGCTTCCAGACCCAAGAGAAGAGGCCGACAAAGCGCAGCTTCAAGTGGTTGAAAAGAGCATTCAGGCAACAGAAACCTTGTTAAACGATTTGTTTGCACACTTGCAAAAAGCCCGTGATGTGCGCGCGCAGTTGAGTGATGTTTCGCAAGACAACGTCATGCTGGCAAGCAATGTGTCTGCATCTATCGAGCGCATTGTTAGTGCAATCGACGACTGGGAAGCATTAGTTATTCAGCCTAAACATCAAACCTTTGAGGATGATATTAACTGGCCGAATATGCTCGACAGACAAGTGCGTTTCTTAATGGATAACTTCGACAGAACGGGGGCGCCGGCACAAGCTGGTGCACTGAAGCGATTGAAAGACTTAGAGTCAAAGTGGCAGCAATATAAAGTGCAGCTAGAAACCTTGTTTGGCGAAGAAGTGAAACCGTTGAATGAAAAGCTGTCAAAGCAAGGCGCGTTTGATTTAGAGCGTTTGTAGCGAGGCGAGCGAATTTTATTCTTGCTGAAGCTATAAAACTGAAAAGCCGGAAGTGTGATTAAGACACTTCCGGCTTTTATTTACGGTTTTAAACCTGCATCTAGCGCAGTTGAAAAATATTGCTCAAACAAAAAGTGTTCGCAATGAACTGCTAGAACTGATACCTAACGCTTACCGTATAGTTAGTCGGTGAGCCGGGCATGGTCCAAAGCTGGTGGTATGAGTTCTCAAAGTAATCCCTGTCGAACAGATTGTTCACGTCAAACCTCATAGAGAGCGCATCGCTAATATTCACCGACCCTGCAAGGTTCACAAGGGTGTAAGACGGCAAGATGAATGTTGGATCGGTGGTTTGGCCTAAGCGGTCACCCACGTAACGCATGGTCACACCAAAGAACGCTTCTTTTTCAAATACGCGGGTGAAATGGTTAAGCGAGATATACCCCGAATGTTTAGCAATATTGATTAAGCGTGAACCCTTTGGAATAGGCACCCCCCAATCCAAATTGTTGACTTCATTCGCGGTTTTAGCATCTATGTATGCGTAGGCCATATCAAGACGAATGTCTGAAGTAAGGTCAGTGGTTAACTGGAATTCAACCCCTTGGCTTTCAACTTCACCGAGCGTGGCTGAAAAGCCCGTGTTAGGTTCAGCGGTTAGCATATTGGTCTTTGCTGCATCAAAAATCGCAATGCTGCCTGAGAACCTATCGGCGATGTTTTCCCACTTCGCACCTACCTCAAAAGAGGTGGTCTCTTCAGGGTCAAAGGCGTTGCGGTCTGAATCAAGCCCTGGATTGGGTCTGAAACCTTCTGCATAGCTCGTGTATAGACTTACAGCGTCATTGATTTCATACACAAAACCGAAGCGTGGCGTCACTTCCGTTTGGTCTTGTTCTTGCCCTTCTTCGCTCAGCTTATTAAAAATGTCTTGCTCGAACTTGTCCACACGAAAGCCGACTAAAAGCTTGGTGGCATCGGTAAGTTCTATAACGTCTTGTGCATAAAATCCTAACCCTTTTTGCTTTTCGGCGGTGAGTGTAGTGGGCGTCACATCAGGTCTAAAAATAGTGTAGTCTGGGTTTTCAGGGTCGATACTATATGTGGTATCACCCGCGCCCCACGCCGTGCGCCAACGACGATAGTCTGTATCAATGTGGTAGTTGTAATAGTCCAAACCAAACAAGACGTTATTTACAAAGCCTGCCACGTCTACCACGCCGCTTAGTTCAAAGCGTAGTGATAAGTCTTGCGCTTGATAGTCGCGGGTTCGTCGCTGCCTTGAAAGTACAGATGGGTCGGTATACAAAAGCTGACGACCATCTGACAGTTCAGTATCTGAAGACTGCCCTTCAAAAGAAGAGTCTCTGTAGGTGAAGCCACTAAGAAAATGCCAATTGTGATTCAACTCGTGATTTAACACTAGCTGATGTCCAAAGGCTTTAACTTCATGGGCACTGTCTCTGATATCACCGTAAAAGTCTTCGGCATCTACAGCGTCAAAGTCGTTATTTAAGATAAATACACCGCGATCAAGCGGCTTTTCCTGATCTAAGATTTCCATCTGATAACTTAAGCTGGTGTGATCAGAGAGGTTCCAAATAAATGAAGGGTTGAGGTTCAGGTTTTTGAAAAACACGTTATCGCGATAAGTATCAGAGTCTTCGTACGAACCGTTAACGCGATACGCCATATCTGAACTAATGCCGTTCGTATAATCGAACTCTACGTGCTTCTTATCAAAATTACCGACGGTGGCTTGAACGTAGCCTTGCTCTTCAAACTGCGGTTTTTTGGTGATGATGTTGATGGTACCGCCAGGCTCGCCTTGCCCATAAAGGGCAGAGCCTGGCCCTTTCATTACTTCAATAGTTTGAACGTTAACCGTACTTCTATTGCCGCTGTAGCCACGTACGTTAAAGCCGTTTATCAGATACCCCGACGGATTGTTTTCATCGCCAGAAAAGCCACGAATAGCAAAGCTATCGAACATACCGCCCGAGTTGTTTTGCCTTACGATAGTCGGCGCAAAATCCAGTGCATCGATGAAGCGTGTGATCCCTTCATTTGCTAATGTATCGGCGGTAATTCGGTCAATTGCTTGCGGCGTGTCGATAAGCGGTACGTTACCACGATAAGGCTGAAAGTGTCTTTTTACTTCGATGTGCTCTAATTCATCGTGAGCATCTTGAAGGGAACTTTTACTACTTTGCGCAGCGGCATTCACAGATAGTCCAACTAACGAAAATAAAAACGGTATTTTAGAGTTAAGCATAAGAAGGTTTAACGAGTCTTCAGCAGGGTTTGTAAACATGGGTGATGTTATGTTATCTCATTTCTTTTGGCAAGGTGATTTATAGTTGGAGACTGGTCTAAACTCAGCGAAGTGACGTTTTCCTATGCTCACATATGCTATACACTTCGCGACCTTATTTAAGCGATAAGCCAACACTTAACCATAAATTACACTACGCACTATAAACCGACGTAATAAAAGTCAGTATCGGTGATAGTACGTGTTACGCACCTGCAAAAGTCAGGTGCCTGAAAAGCGTTTAGCGTTTGTGAATATGAACTAGCACTAGGAACTAGGACACTCAATGTTTCATAAAACATTTTCTCTATTTTTATCTGCGCTTCCTTTATCTGTTTTCGCAACGGAAAACGTAGATGTTATATCCACAGAAAAGGCTGAAGCGAACGTCGAAAAAATTACGATTGAAGGGGCGGCAACTGCGAATAACAAGCCGGTTGGTACGTTTAATTCACCCATTTCAAATTTGGAATACGACCCGCGGGTAGATTTGCAATCAAGAAACATGGCCGAAGCACAGGCCGATGTCACCATCCGCGGTGGTATCTTCGAGAACACCGGCTTTCGCGTAGGTAGCGCAACGCTAATCGACCCGCAAACGGGGCACTATTTCGCCGAAATTCCTATTGCGCCAGAAATGTTGACTGAGCCGAGTATTTTTACCGGTGTTGATAACGCGCTTTATGGTGTAAATAGCTCTGTTGGTACGGTGTCTTACGGATGGCGACCTATTCAAGAGGCTGGCAGTGTATCTGTTGGCGTGGGCAACAATAACTTCAATTTGCAGCGCGTTCACGGCGCAGTAAAGCAACATCTTAAAAGCTATCCAGCTTGGTCTGTGGGTGTGGAAGGGGAGTATTCTCGCTCTGAAAGCGATGGCACTATTGCCAATGGTGATCACCAATTTGAACGCGCGTCAGGTCGCGTTCAGTTAGCAAGTGAGCGTTCGCAAACCGACTTGTTTTATGGTTATCAGGAAAAGTTCTTTGGTTGGCCTAATTTGTATACGCCCTTTGACGTTAACGAAACCGAAGATATTGAAACGCGTTTGGTAATGCTAAATCATAAGCAGCGCTACGGTGAAAAGGGTAATGAAAGTGCCTTTGAGGTATCGACTTATTACAGGGAAAACGATGACCATTATGTATTTTCGCGCGAAAACCCAGAAAGTTTTCAGGCGTTTCACGAAACGCAGGTAAAATCACTCGCGCTTTCTGGTACTCACAACCTCTCGCCAGACTTTGGTATCAACTACTCCGCGCAAATTACTGCAGACGACATTGAATCGACCACGCTAGAAAATAACTTCACTTCCCGCGACTACTACAACATTAGTGTGGTGCCAGAGTATCGTACCCAGCTAAACACTAAGGAGTCGATTACCGTACGCTTAGGTGGCGCGTTTGATGATACTAATCGCGATGAAGACCGGCTGTCTTTTGTGGGCGATTTTAACTGGTTTACGCAAACTGGCGATAATGCCTCGCGAAATTTATATCTTTCGTATGCAGAAGCGACTCAAGTGGCCGGCTATACTGCAGTGGGCGGCAGCACCACGAGTGGCTTGTTCAGAAGTAATAATCAGCTACAGCGTGAGGTGAGTAAAAACCTCGAGCTTGGCGCGTCGTTTGATGAGCAATCATGGAAAGTTGATACCGCCGTTTTCTATCGCTGGGATAACGAGCTGACCGACTGGACTTACAGCTTCGATTCCACCTCGGCACGCAGCGCAAACCCCGTAGATATTGAGACGCTAGGGTTTGAATTAATTGCGATTAAGCGCTTTGATAATGCGGATGTGGTTGCCAGTTATACCTATCTTGATAAGTCAGAAGACTACGGCATTGAAGGTGTGGATGCGAGTTTTTACGCGCTAAACTATCCACCGCATAGAGTAACCCTTGGACTGCTGTGGTTTGCAACTGATACGGTTGAAGTTCGCATAGACAACGAGTGGCGCAAGCAAGAAACCAACGCGCTTAGAAACGGCAGTGATTCGGCATTCTTCTCTCACGTTACACTCACCTATTCACCGGCTCAAATTGAAGGGTTAAACCTAGTACTGGCAGTTGATAACTTTTGGGATGAACGTTTTGAAGAAATTCCCGGTACGCCAGGGCGGGGCGAACAGTATTCGGCTACCGTGACCTATTTTTGGTAGTAGGGAAGTACGCTTATTGTAAGTGCTTACTATTGCTTGGTCTGATTAATTATGAAGTGATTGGATGTATTATATGACAGGCTCTAAGGTGTCATCTAGCCCCAGCGTATCGACGTTGTCAGCGCCTTCTAAGGGCCCCGCGTCTCTTGACGACTTCGCAGGGCGCTGGCATTTGCGTCGGAAAATTATCCAGCAAAACGGGGATACTTTTTCGTTTGTTGGGACAGCTGCTTTTTGTTGGGAGCCTGCGTGGGAGAAACCGACGCTGAATTATTACGAGCAGGGCGAAGTAACCGCGCCAAATGGAAACATTATGCCTGCCGAGCGCCGCTATTTTTGGCAACAGTCACAGCATGGTGTGTTCGATGTTTTGTTTGACGATGAACGTTATTTTCATACATTTAGTGCGAGCAACCCGAATGCCGAACACTTATGCGGCGATGACAACTACGTAGTGCACTATGACTTCGCAAAGTTGCCAGTGTGGCGCTCAACATGGCAGGTCAAAGGGCCGCGCAAAGACTACACCATGATTAGCGAGTATAGCCCTGCGTAGAGTCGGCTTTGTTGAGGCTTAGAGCTGCTTCTGTTTCTTGCTGTATTGATGAGACATCCAAAGCGCAATGGCAATGATGGCACCGCCAAGAAACAAACGAGAAAAATCAGTGTCTTTTTGCCAAAGCAGTAAATTAACCACCAGCCCTGCTGGAATAAGCGCGTTGTTCATGATGGCTAATGTGCCTCCTGATACTTTCAGTGCGCCTTGATTCCAAAAGTAATACCCAAGCCCCGATGCCACGATACCTAACCACAACAATATGCCCCACTGCTGAGCATTCTGCGGCAGTTGGCTAGTGTTACCAAAAATGAAGAAAGCAGGTAGTGCTATAGCCAGTGCGCCTAAATAAAACCACGCAAACACGTTGTGATAGGGCACTTGTGTTTTGAAGGTGGAGGTGAGTTTTTTATAACCCACCTGTCCTAGCGCAAAGGAAAGGTTAGCACCTTGAACAACGGCAAAGCCAAACCAGTAATTATCGCTAATGCCGTTAAAACGAATAATGGCAGCCCCTGTGGTAGCGATAAGTGCACACAACAAGTAAAACGGGGTGAAGCGCTTAAAGAGTGCGTCGTTTAAAATGGCTACGTAAAGCGGTGTGAAAATGGTGAAAAGCAACACCTCTGGCACGCTTAAAAACAAAAATGCGTGATAAAAAAAGATGTACATTAACCCTAACTGCACAGCACCTAAACTCGCCAGGATCGCCTTTTGTTTAAGGTTTAATAATGCCGGCTTAAGAAAGGGAAGGAAAACCAGTGTGGCGAGCACAATGCGTGTCAAAACAGCAAAATAACTGTCTACTGATCCTGCTAAAAATTCGCCAATAAGCGAAAAGGAAAATGCCCAAAGGACAGTAACTGTTATTAAATAAAACACGCGCTATGCTTCTTTGTAAATTCAACTGCGGCGTAAAATAGGCCATTGCCGCTCGTATATCAACAGTCAGCTTACCCTCTATCAAAACTCTCTTGAGAAGTTTGTGTAACAACGGAAGTTTCGCAATCGCTAGGAATAGTACAGGCGCGACTGTCTTGGGAAAGAGAGCGACCTATTAATACAGGGTAAAGCCAAGCGCCAAAGCATGCACCACATATAGGCGCAATAATAGGTACAATAAAGTAAGGAGTGGCTTTCGCGCCGGAGAGCGCATGCTCCCATCCCGCAATATAGGAAAAGAGCTTTGGACCAAAATCGCGAGCTGGGTTCATGGCAAAACCGGTCAACGGTCCTAAAGACGAACCAATGACAGCGATGACAATACCAATTAGTAGCGGGTTCATGGCTCCACGTGATGCACCGTTGTTTTCATCGCCCAATGCCAGTATTGCAAACATCAACACTGCAGTGATAACGAATTCAACGCCAAAGGCACCCCAGAATGAAAGGGCTTCGTGAGGAAAAGTAGAAAAAATGCTGGCGGTCGCCAGAGCCTCTACACTATCGCGCGAAAGGTTGTGAGTAAGTTCATAGTCTGTAAAAAGTTGATGATATAAGCCGTAGATAAGTGCGGCAGCAGCGAATGCTCCCAGAAACTGAGAAAGGATGAAGGGGCCTACTTTGTGCTTTTCAAAACCATGAAAAAGAGCAAGCGCAATGGTTACCGCAGGATTAATATGTGCACCCGAAACCCCAGCAGTACAATAAATGGCAACAGCTACGCCAAACCCCCAGACAATACTTATTTCCCATTGACCGAACGAAGCACCTGTTAATACCAGTGCTGCAACTGCACCAACACCAAAGAAAATCAGAATCGCCGTGCCTATGAATTCAGCAATACACTGGCGGAAAAGCGTTGGTTCCGTGAGAGGTAACATAATTCATCCTTTAAATCTTTAACCAGTACAACGCGCTGTGCAGAAAAAGAAACGACAGAGTTATGTTAGGGAAAATGAAGGCAGAAAAGCGTTTTATGTTGCGCAATATTGCACTAACTGTTCATCTAACTAACAGGCCGTTTAGTTCTTATTCTGACGCAACCCCAACTTGGACCCATTTATAACCTTTTGGTCTGTCAATGGAAACCACTTCCATCACCACCGAGTGAGGATCCCATGGGATATTGCTTGAGAAGTCAAAGCGACTGAACCAACTGGTCGAAGGTTGTTCCGGAAATATTTTTACACCTGCTGTTGTGATTGGCACTACTACTTTCATGCCGGATTCTAGTGCGTCGAAGCTTGGTATCGGACGAGGGAAAGCTTGTGTGTAAGCCAAGTAGAGTTTGTACTGAACATAGTCGGCTTCACCCTCGGGATTATTTGGATTCTGATTGTAGTCTGATATTCTTTGCGGGAATTCATCACCATAAATTGTAATTGCACCAGTGTATAGCTTTCTTAAGTGAATTAAATCGGAAAATTTTGCGTTTACTAGATATTTTTCAAACGCTTTTGATAGGTTGATCAGTCTTTCTTGTTCTGGGTCATCGCTCTTTAATGTTTGATAAATACTAGGAATTAACTCTGCTAAACGATAGTCGAACGCGCTTTTAAATAACTTATTAAGTAAGGCATCTGAAGCACTCTTAATAAGCTCGATATCTTTGTCGTCGCTCTCAAGGAGTAATACAATTTCATCTATCAACTGTTTAGAAGATATACGCTCATAATCGACTTGCGCATTATCATCTTGGTTTTGCTCGACAGGAGAGGGCTCCGTTGGGGTGTTACCAGGAAGTGGGTCGATTGACGGCTCATGCGGAGACTCTACAAATGGCGACTCAACTAAATTCTCAGCTAATTCAGCATAGTCGGTTTCGAGCTGCTCAATCCGACGAATGTACTCCTCAATTTTTAGCTCTTTCGTACTAGTTGCCGTGGTGTCAACAATACTTCGAACGCTATCTGATGTGTTTTGATTATTGAATAACGCACCATTTGCATTTATCTCAATGGAATTAATAAAAGTAATTAATATGCACGCTGAACCTGCCATTGAAAGTGTAAAAATATTAGTGCGACTAATTTCAAGATCAGGACGTCTTAGTACTAAGTATCCCACAAGTAACAGTATCACTGCTCCCAGAAACATAGCGAACGACATGCCAAGATACGGATATATTTGAGAATATAGTTCAACTTTGTGATTGGTTAATATGAACAAATAGAAAATCGATGCACAAAATATGAAAAGGACTACAAAGAACACTAAAAACAAGAAAAAGTGTGTCCGTCCGGTAATCCCCACATTCAATTCATAAGTTAGCTCCGGCATGGTGCTCTCTTTGCAAAGGAGAATGACCATGCAGCAACATCAACGAAGAGACGTGCAAGACTGGCTCAATTTATTTGACCAACAAAAACAAAGCGGACTCACTGCGGTGGCGTTTTGTCGCCAGCAACAGATTAATGTTCAAACATACTACACTAGGCGTCGTGATATCAGGCTACAGCGAACAAATAGTAAGTTCGTTCAGGTTAAGCGTGAAGTCACTAAAGTTGAGTCATACACTGAGGAAATGGGTGGCGACCTCCTCCTGAAATTGGGAAACGCAGAACTTACCGTGCCAACCACTACTAACCCTCATTGGGTTGCCGCCGTGATGAAGGTATTGGCCGAATGAAGATGTTCGTTGAGCCTGCCGACATTTATTTATACATGGAAATCGTCGACTTCCGTAAATCAATTAACGGCTTACTTGTCGTGGTTGAGCAGGATATGAATCTCAACCCGTTCCGTGATGCATTGTTCGTCTTCTGCAATAAAAAGCGCGATAAGCTAAAAATACTCTATTGGGATAAAACGGGGTTCGCACTCTGGTACAAACGACTTGAGAAGCATCGGTTTAAATGGCCTGTCGATGAGAATTTACAGCAGATGCATGTGAGTGAGCAGCAGTTGCAATGGTTATTATCCGGCTTTGATGTGATTGGCCATCAGCCCTTAAATTACACTGCATCCGGCTTATAACCTGTGATCATAAGTAGCGATTAACGATCGCAAAATTGTCTTAATAATGTCGGGTAATCAGTATCTTATTGCATGATAATAAGGTCATGAATATTGATATCGAAAACTTACCCGACGACCCCGCGACACTGAAAAAGATGTTGTCGCAGGTTATGTCTCGCTATCTATATCTCGAAGAACAGTTTCGTATTGCCCAGCACAAGCAGTTCGGTAAAAGTACTGAAGGCCACCCTGGGCAAGGTGAGTTGTTTAATGAAGCGGAAGAACTGGTCGTTGAATCTGAAACCGCCGAAGAAACGATGAGCTACACCCGCAAAAAGGCGACACGTAAACCGCTGCCTAAAGACCTGCCTCGTGAAGTTATCGTTCACGATATTAGCGACGAAGAAAAAATCTGTGGCTGTTGTGCGGGCGAATTACATCGCATTGGTGAAGATAAGTCAGAGAAGCTTCAGTTTATCCCCGCTCAGGTAAAAGTGATTGAGCATGTTCGTCCTAAATATGCGTGCCGTACTTGTGAAAAAGACGGCATCAGCAATAAGGTGAAGCAAGCGCCAGTGCCTCACAGTGTTATCCCCAAAGGATATGCAACGCCAAGCTTGTTAAGTCAAATCATTACCAGCAAATATCAGTATGGGCTACCGCTTTATCGACAAGAAGCAATGTTTAAACAGCATGGTATCGAGCTAAGCCGTAAAACCATGGCTGATTGGATAGTCCGCTGCGCTGAGTTGTTTAAACCCCTTTATGACCACCTACATAAACACCTGCTGCAACAACCCGTTGTCGCGGCAGATGAAACCACGCTGAAGGTGGTTGAATCTGATAAAGCGACTAGCTATATGTGGCTGTACGCCAGTGGGGCTGACTCACCTGCGGGTAATATACCTGATACAGAAATACCTAATATTGTGCTGTACGACTATCACAATAGTCGCGCAGGGCAATGCGCGGTAGACTTCCTCAAAGGCTATAACGGCTACTTACAAGTGGATGGCTATCAAGGCTATGAGCAAACGCAAGCCACACTCATTGGCTGTTGGGCACATGCACGTCGTAAGTTCATGGAAGCCAAAAAAGGCGCAGGTAAAAAAGGCAGTGGCAAAGCGGATTGGGCACTCAACCATATCCAAAAACTCTACCGCATCGAAACACAGTTAAAAGATAAAACAGTGGAAGTGCGCTACCTCACCAGACAAGAGAAAAGCCTGCCGCTACTCAATCAGCTTCATGCATGGCTAATGAAATCAGTGCAACAGGTGTTACCGAAAACCAAATTAGGTGAAGCAATACAATACAGCTTAAATCAATGGGAAAAGCTAGCGCGCTACACACTCGACGGATTATTGAATATCGATAATAATCGCGCTGAGCGCGCGATTAAACCGTTTGTGATAGGCAGGAAGAATTGGCTCTTTAGCCAAACTGCCACAGGCGCAAACGCCAGTGCGGTTCTCTACAGCATTATCGAAACGGCAAAAGCCAACGACCTCAATGTGTTCGAGTATGTGATGACTTGCCTTGATGAGTTGAGCAAGCCAGAGCCGATTATCGAGCAACTACTACCATGGCAGTTTACTAACCGCTAGGTGGGATTACCGGACGGATACGAGAAATCAATAATTCAAAGTTTGACAAATATCAGCCTGAGGGAAATAAAGCGCTGAAATCCTCTCTTTCGACTCTAGATGTATTTGCTACGAAACTCACCGTGTGGTAATTCCCACAGAGCGCTAGTATCTCTAATTGCTGTTGAACATCCCATGTCTTTTGAAATTGTGCGTAGGTAGTTTCATGGACCTTTGAGTCATCGCAAATTTCGTCAACACATTTTAATAATAGTGATTGTCGTTTTGCCCAGACTGGGTCTGTGCTGCATCCTGTTTTAGTTTTAGCGACTTGCTCTTTAGACAAACCAGCAGCCTCTGAAAAAACGCTAACATGCAGTCCCCACTCGTATTCACAGTTGAGATTAGCCGTGACTCTCAAGATAACTAATTCTCTTTCATTTGCGCTTAGCGGGCTTCCCTCGTCGAGCAAATTAACTACTCCTTTCCCAGCTAAAAATCTAAGACTATTGGCGAATACTCTGAATAGCTTAAGAGTGTAACCATTCGGACCTTTAGGGTAGTTCATTAATATCGCTTCAACGTCTTTATTAAATGGTGACCGTATAGGGTTTAGTTTATGCATCATATCTACTCTCAATTTATGCTATCATTTTTGTAGCATAGCATTTGGCTACAAAATGTGTAGCAAAAAGTGAGTTTAAGAGTCATGAAAGAAGTAGGCAAATCCGCTAGAGGTTCCTCAACTGGAAAACCAATAATGGTTTTATTTGATGTTTTGGGTGAGCGATGGTCATTGAGAATACTATGGGAATTAAGTCAAACGAGATTAAACTTTAGAGGCCTTCAAGAAAAGTGCGGAAACATATCCCCAACAGTATTGAATAAACGCTTGAAGCAATTTCGAGCGCTAAATTTTATTGACCATAACAGTGAAGGTTATGGGTATACAGAGTTTGGTAAACAATTAAGCTGTCATTTGTTGGCCCTAGAGAGTTGGGCTAACCAATGGGCAAAAAATCAGGCTGAGGGGCAGAACGATTAGGAAGCCTTACGGTTCCTTCACGATTAATCAAAACGTATTAAAATTAGGAGTGGTTTTCATAGTTTATCAGACAAAAAGATCAAGTTTGGCGAATATGAAAAGTCTCCAATTCACAATAGATGTATAGCGTTATCCCTAATTGCAAAAGTTCTCGTCATTGGTTGATTGTTTTAAAATGTCACGAGCTGATGACTCTCTGTTCACCGATAAGCGCCAAGTTGTCGTATTAACGGAATTGTTCAAAGGTTTGCTCCTGGTGCTTTAACTAGATCTCCGGCTGCATTAAAAACAAACAGTTTGTGTGACGGTATGTAAATTTTAATTTTCGTGTCAGGGCTATAATCATGAACGCCCGATAAGTTCATTAGTAAGTTTATGTTGCTACCAACTGTATGAATGAGGGTTTCTGAACCACTTATCTCTGCTATATTAACTCGCATCGATATTTCCAGGTCGTCATCACTTATTGGTACTAAGCTTACATGACTGGGCCTTATAGCTAAGATATAGTTATTAATCGGGAGTTGTTCTAGTATTCTTGTTTTCGGAAACCTTTGAACTTCGCCGATTACTAACTCATGTGAGGTAATTTCGCCTTGAAATATATTTAGGGGCGGATCAGATAGTATCTGCGCGGCTGTAAGATTTATTGGATTTCTGTATATCTCAGAAATATCGGAGGCTTGAAGTATTTCACCTTTGTGTAGAAGTATTGCTTTGCTTCCGAGTTGCAATGCTTCATTTGGCTCTGCCGTCGCGTAAACGCAAACGGTATTCTTTGAGCGAAAAAGCTGCTTGAGTTCATTTCTAAGCTCTTCCCTCAACTTGTAATCTAAATTAACTAGAGGCTCATATAAGCAAATTAGTTTCGCATCTTTAACAAGTGCTCGCGCTAGAGCGGTTCTTTGCTGTTGCCCTCCAGATATTTCATTCGGTAACCGATTGAGGCAAGATTCAATTCGAAGTTTTTTAGCGATATCGTATACGGCTTTTCGGATTTGTGTTTTGGGGATCTTGAGCACGCGTAATGGAGAGGCAATATTTTCATAAACCGTTAGGTGCGGGTAGTTTATGAACTCTTGATGGACCATTGCGGCATTTCGCTTTTGAGTAGGGACTTTCGACGCATCCTTTCCGTCAATGAGGATAGTGCCAGAGGTTGGTTTGATAATTCCCAAAAGTAACTTACAGATAGTGACCTTCCCGGCATCATCTGTTCTGTCACTTAAAAGTATCGTGAAACTACCAGACGGGAGATCCATCGAGATATTGTATACTGGCTCCGATGCATCTCCACTGTATGAAACGTTCTTAAATACTATCGACACTAACTACACAAGTTCTTTCAAAAATAAAAACTTGATATTAACTTAATCCGATCTTTTTGAACACCTCAGCGTTAATAACGATACTACATATGCTACTAGCTAACCTGCACTCTTTTGATTGACTTAACCCAACCATCATATAGGGAATCCCGATGCTCCTTAGACATTTCCGAAGAAAATCGTTTCTCGACTTGCCATTTCTCTGACAACGACTCCAGTGAATTGAAAACTCCTACGTGCAGTCCAGCGAGGAAAGCGGCTCCCAGAGCTGTAGTTTCAGTAACTAGTGGTCTATCAACTGATGCACCTAAAACATCAGCTAAAAACTGCATTGCCCAATTATTAGCTACCATTCCTCCGTCGACTCTAAGAACAGTAGGACGTACACCATCTTTTTCCATCGCTTTTTGAAGGTCTTTAGACTGATAACATACAGATTGTAGTCCTGCGGTTACGATTTCTTTGATTCCTGTATCTCGTGTTAACCCAAAAATTGCACCTCTCGCGTTAGGGTCCCAATATGGTGCTCCTAGGCCAGTAAACGCAGGTACCATATAAACACCATGTTCGAGAGATGAATCTTTGGCTAATGGCTCAGCATCCGCCGCTTTTTCAATGAGTTTCAATCCATCCCTTAACCATTGAATTGTAGCTCCTGCAACAAAAATACTGCCTTCAATTGCATAAGTAGGTTTGCCATCAAGCTGATAAGCAATAGTTGTTAATAATCGGTTTGACGACTTAAGTGCTGTGTCTCCTGTGTTTAACATCATAAAGCATCCCGTACCATATGTACTTTTCGCCATACCCTTATGGAAACAAGCTTGACCAAACAATGCTGCTTGTTGATCTCCAGCTATACCTGCGATTGGGATAGCACTGCCTAAGATACTCTCGCATGTGTGCCCAAAGGAGTCCGAGGAATTCATCACTTCAGGGAGGATACTCTCTGGGATCCCGAATAATTCGAGCAATTCCAAATCCCATTTCGAATCATGAATGTTGTACAGCATTGTACGCGAGGCGTTCGTCGCGTCGGTTTTGTGAGACTCTCCATTTGTTAACTTCCAAAGCAAAAATGTGTCAACAGTGCCGAATGCTAATTGACCGGCTTCTGCTTTCTCTCGCGCTCCATCGACGTTATCAAGAATCCATCTTATTTTAGTTGCTGAGAAGTAAGGATCAATAAGTAGTCCAGTCTTTGCGACTATAAAGTCCTCTAAGCCATCATTTTTCAGGTTTTCGCAATATTCGGTCGTTCTTCTGTCTTGCCATACAATTGCTCTGTAAATGGGGATTCCGGTTCGTCGGTCCCAGACAACTGTTGTCTCTCTTTGGTTTGTGATCCCTATGGCCTTAACGTTGCTAACGTCGGTACCTGACTCTTCAATTGCTAACGTTGTGGTCTCAAGGACCGACCCCCAAATATCTTCAGGGTCATGTTCGACCCATCCGTTGTCAGGAAAATGTTGCGGAATCTCCTTCTGTGCTGAGCCCAGAGATAGCCCATCACTGTTAAAGAGTATGGCTCGTGAACTTGTTGTACCTTGATCAATAGCTAAGATTATATCGGCCATGGAAACACCATTTAATTTCGTATTTATTCGATTATGTTCGATTGTGTTCTTTAATACACGGTAACTGTTCTTTACCGCAAATTTCAAGACTTTTTTATGATTGTTTAACAAACAATGATTCGACTATGATGCCCCTGAGTGATCCGATAACCTTTCGTGTTTTTGATACTCGATCCTTCGATTGTGTTGAACTGGCATCTGAAGGTTGCATGGTTTGATGCTATGCAAATACATTCCATCAGAAAAGAGTGTGATTCCTAACTATCTGTTATAAATAACTATTGCAGCAATTTAACTACACCATAAATGCGAAGTCCCACTGGTGGTCACACTGAACAGACATGGTCGCAGTCTGAGAAACCTCCTATATGAAACAAAACGAATAAGGGGAAACTCGTTTGTCTTATCTACTTTTTTCTAATTACCACTTATATTAAGAAAACGTTAAAATTTTCTTTATTGTTCGTTTGTGTTCGTATATATTCGTTTTAGATCAAAAATTATACGAGTGTTGATATGGCTAATAATGCAAACTTAAGTAGCGACTACGACATTTTTGTTGTTGGTGGTGGAGTCAATGGCGTCGGTATAGCACTTGATGCACAGGGGCGAGGCTTGAAAACGGGATTGTGCGAGATGAACGATTTGGCGTCAGCTACATCGTCCAATAGCTCGAAGCTGATCCATGGCGGACTCAGGTATCTAGAATACTACGAGTTCCGACTAGTCAGAGAAGCGCTTGCTGAGAGAGAAACACTCCTCAAGGTTGCACCACACATCATGTGGCCAATGCGTTTCCGATTACCACACCGGCCACATCTAAGACCTGCACTGTTAATCCGGATGGGACTATTTTTATACGACAACCTTGCCAAACGTGCAACATTGAAAGGCTCGAAGTCGATCAGCTTTAAACGGACCAACACTCTCCAGTCTCATCTGATTAAGGGGTTTGAGTATTCTGACGGCTGGGTAGACGATGCTCGACTTGTAGTATTAAATGCTCTCGCAGCAAAAGAGCGTGGCGCAGACATTTTCACACGAACAAAGTGTGTCGGTGCAAGACGAGATTCAAACCGTTGGGTAATTACGTTGAAAGACTCGATTACTTCCGCCACAACTGAAGTTACGGCGAAGGCAATTGTCAATGCAGCAGGTCCTTGGGTATCGAAATTTTTTGATGAGTCTTTAGAAGACAATGCACCCAAGCAAATTAGAATGGTCAAAGGGAGCCACATCGTTGTCCCTAAAATCCATGATGAGCCAGAGGCGTACATTTTACAAAATGAAGATGGTCGGATTGTGTTTGTTATTCCCTACGAGCAGAATTTTTCGCTCATTGGAACAACTGATGTAGAGCACAAAGGGGATCCCAGTGACGCGTCGATTTCCAAAGAAGAGATAGATTACCTAGTTCACGTCACCAATGAACATTTTACCTCTCAAATTACTCCAAAGGATATTATACATTCATACTCGGGCGTTCGACCACTCTTGGACGATGAAGCAGAAAATCCAGATGCAGTCACCAGAGATTACACTTTTGAATATGATGCAAGCGATTCGAGAGCACCACTGTTGTCAATTTTTGGCGGGAAAATAACAACATATAGAAAACTAGCACAAGCAGCGGTAGACAAGCTATGTGAAGAATTTCCTGAAGCTACACGCTGTAAGACCGCAAGTGAACCGCTTCCTGGTGGTAATTTTCAGGACCAAGCGATGCTACTCGACCAATTTGTTCTCTCATATCCATTCATCGACACATCTGTACTTGAACGGTATGTTCGCACATATGGCACGAGAGCTACTTTGTTCTTGAAAGGAGTAGCTGACACCAGCGACTTAGGACAAAATTTCGGTCACGGGCTGTTTGAGGTTGAAGTGAATTATCTGATCGAAAAAGAATGGGCGCTGACTATAGATGACATCATTTGGAGGCGCACAAAGCTTGGTTTAGTGCTAAGTGATTCCCAAGTAGCGTCGTTAGAGTCATTCCTTGAATCTGTTCATAAGGCTACAGAAAAAACGAAAACAGCCTAGGGTTCTCCAATCGTGAAAGAAAAAAAAGAAAATGTCGGATTAGTTGAACGGCTCGAGCAGTTAGAAACATGTCCTGAGTTAACACTCCTTGTTTACAGCATAATGAAAGGATGCCAACGCATAGCTGGTTTGGCTAGTTGTCCACACGCTGAAGACATCATTGGAGATGTCGGCGAGGTGAACATTCAAGGCGAAGCTCAAAAGAAGCTTGATGTACTGAGCAATCAAATTCTCAAAGATGCTATTTCAAAATCAGGTGTTGTGAGGGCGCTCGCGTCAGAAGAAGAGGAGTCTGTTGTTGAGTGTACTGATGGGGCTGCCTATTTAGTGAGTTTTGACCCGCTTGATGGTTCCTCTAACATCGACGTAAACGGTTCGATAGGTACAATTTTCTCAATTACGTCTGTGGAAAAAAGTAGCGTGCTGAATGAGTCAAGTTTCCTGAGGAGTGGTAGAGCGATTGTCTCAGCGGGTTATGTACTCTATGGGGCTTCTGCAGTTGCAGCAATCTCTGTAGGAAAAGGTACTGATTTGTACTCATTGAACAAGCAAGAAAACACTTTTGTATTAAGTCACCCCTGCATCCAAATTCCGCCCTGCTCTAATGAAGTAGCGTTGAACATGATGAACCAGAGATTATGGGACGATGGATTTAAAGCATATGTATCAGATTTGCTACAAGGAGCCGATGGTCCCAGGCAGGTTGACTTTAAAATGAGATGGTTTGCATCAATGGTCGGAGATTTACATCGAATATTTGTAAGAGGCGGATGTTTTGCTTATCCGAGATTGAAGTCCTCTCATGGTTGGAAGTCTAAGTTGAGAATTTTATATGAAGCAGCTCCGATGGCATTTTTGATCGAGCAGGCGGGAGGGGAAGCAACAAACGGCTTTGAATCTATTCTCGATATTGTGCCGGGTAATATACATCAAAGAGACGCAGTAATAGTCGGTTCCAGTGAAGAGGTAAAAATCTGTTCATCATATATTCAAGGCTTATGTTAATGGGCTTACGAACGTCGTTCTATTTCCAGCTTGTTGTACTCTCGTTCAGAAGGGAAGAGGACTTATTATGAGATTGCTTGATGCGAAGTTGTCCGAAGACGGGTGCTCAACAGAGTTGCTAAGCGTTATAAAAACCGTCTTAGCTGGCTGCAAAAAGATTTCTAACATACTATCGTCTGGTGATTTTAGTTATATACCGCTGGATTCATTTGGTGTTCAACAAGTTAATGAAAAAGAACCCCTCAATACAATCTCAAATAACATTCTCAAAGATCTACTCGTCGACCTTTGTGTCGTGAAAGCTGTAGCCTCCAAAGAAGAAGAGCAAATACTATCGATAAATGAGGAGGGTAAGTTTCTCGTTAGTTTCGACCCACTTGACGGATACTCGAATGTAGAAGTTAATGGACCCGTCGGTACTATTTTTTCCATCACGTCATCCACAGACTGGTTATCTTCTTTCAACGAACAACAATTCAATAAGCCTGGAGAGCTAATACGGGCCGCAGGCTTTGTGCTATATGGTCCAGCTACATCGCTAGTCTTGACAACGGGAACAGGTACTCACATCTATACGTTCTCTAGAGAGTTCGGAGACTTTGTCCTTTGGAGAGAGAACATCGCTATACCAAAAGATTCGCGAGAGTTTTCTGTAAATCTTGCTAGACAAAGATACTGGCCTGAAAATGTAAAAAAGTACGTTAAGCATTTCACTGACGGGCGTTATGGTGTTGGCAGAAAGGACTACAGTCTCCGATATGTAGGCTCTTTTGTAGGAGAGGTGTATAGAATTTTGTGTCGTGGTGGTGTGTTTCTGTATCCTCAAGAAGGAACACGAAGGCAGTACTTAGGGAACGGGAAATTGAAGTTATTGTACAAGGTGATGCCAATGGCGTTCATTGCTGAGCAAGCCAATGGTTTGGCTTATGCCGATCAAATGAGGGTACTAGACATCGTACCAAACTCTGTAAAACAGCGAGCTCCACTCATAATAGGGTCTAAAAATGAAGTAGAGCGCTATTTCAAAAATGAAAAACAAGGAAAAAGTAATGCGCAAGAATAAACTCATAGTTGCAAATTGGAAAGTAAACGGTTCTACCTCGCTGTGCGAAGAATATAAAATACTATGTGATTGGCAGGGCCAAGCGACCCTGGTGGTGTGTCCGCCATATCCCTACTTAAGCCAATTTAATCCGCATAAGGCTCATATTGGCACTCAAAATGTTAGCATTTATCAATCAGGATCTCATACTTCTCATGTTTCTGTGAATATGTTGAAAGAATTTGGTTGTGAATACGCAATTATCGGTCATTCAGAGGTACGAGAAACGTTTGGGGACAGTGATGTTATCATCAGAGCAAAGGCAAGATTACTACTAAATGAGATGATCACTCCAATTATTTGTGTTGGTGAGGATGAATCAGTTAGAAACAACGGTCAGCACTTTAGTTTTGTGAAGAGCCAGTTGAAACAGGGACTGCCTTACCTAGAGTTTGGAGAGAACGTTCGGGATATTGTAATAGCATATGAACCAATTTGGGCAATTGGTTCGGGTAAAACTGCAACATTGGCGCAAATTGAGGAGATGGCAAAAGAGATACACACGATTGTAGGTAATTTCTATCAACACTTTAGCCAACTCCGTATAACAGTACTCTATGGTGGAAGCGTTAAACCGGACAATGCAAAAGAGATATTAGGTCTACCTAGCGTTGACGGCCTCCTTATCGGAGGGGCGTCATTGGTGCCGAAAAATATGGAACAAATTTTATCATTTTGCTGATTTTACGAATGACAACGTATGGAAAGCTTAGGTGCCAGATTAATCTGACTTTTTTGTTACATAATAGTGCGTGGACTTCAATTAAGAAACTATTCGTAGTCAGAGCATAGTTTACTGCGTTTGCAGAAACAGCGTGCTACTTGAGAGCTATGGAGTTTGATGATGACCTTCGCTTGTTAATTAGAGCACACACAGTTTTATGCCCTCTCTGCCTGGGGAAATATAAATTCAAAGTGGTGTTTTCTGGTTTCAAACTTTGATCAGAGGCCGGTGAATGTCTACAAATACCGGAATTTGTTGTAAGGTTTTTTCTAGTTTGCAGCTGTTGTGCGTTATTGCGGTTGATGATTTTGTGCTTGTTCTTTATCAGAATATTGGATTTTGATATCTGAATATGCTTTCAACTCTATGAGAGACCTATTTCTCTGAGTCTTTTATACAGAGTATTTCTACTTATCCCGAGAGCTGCTGCAGTTTTAGACTTATTCCCATTGAACCTTGTGTAAACTGAAATTAGCTCGTCTTTGTCGTTGGATTTTTTTCGAGCTGCTATTTCACTTGGGTTTTCAGATGTTACATTTATGGAGGCAACAGGTATCGTTTGTTCGTCATTTTTATTCACATCTTGCAAAAAGTCCTCAGGTAAGTGCCATTCTTGTATTGGCTCATTATCAGCCATTGCTTGAGCTATTTGAAGCACGCTTATTAATTGTCTGACGTTGCCCGGCCACGGGTGATTATTGAAGAGATTGAGTATTTTATCTGAAAGTGGAAAAACCAATTCACTCCCATGTTGCAGCGCATTCACTTGTTGAAATAATTGTCTTCTGTCTCTCCGTTCTCGAAGCGGAGGAAGATGGATATTAAGACCGCTCACTCTGTAAAAAAGATCCTGCCGGAAATTGCCATTATCAATTTCCTTTTTCAAATCTCTATTCGTCGCAGAAACTAGTTTTATGTCTACCTCATAGGATTCTGTTGAGCCAAGCGGCGTTACAGTTCTTTCTTGCAATACTCTTAGTAACCGCCCTTGAACATTTAGCGGCATTTCTCCAATTTCATCGAGAAAAAGTGTCCCACCATTTGCCTTTCTTATCAGACCAATCGAGCCCTTAACGTTGGCGCCGGTGAATGCCCCTTTTTCGTATCCGAAAAGCTCGGATTCAACGAGATCGTTTGGAATTGCAGCGCAATTCACTGCAACAAGTGGGAACTGTTGCCTAACACTATAGTTATGTAAACACTGAACAAAAACTTCCTTTCCAACTCCGGTTTCTCCATGTACGAGTATTGGTAAGGCTTTGTTGACAATTCGTTTTGCTTGGCTTATCTGCTTATCAACGAAGGGATCGCCAAATGAAAAGGTATCAAGGGTTACCCTGTTGTTTTTATTATCGCTTTGACTGTCATTGCTTACATCACTTTCGGTGCGTACGGAAAAATTAATTTCTTCTCGTTTTGATTTATTACGAAGATTTAGTTTAATGACTGGTCGCTTGAGCTGACCATACATTTTATATTTACCGACTGCGGTAACCTCGAAGATTATACCCTCGGGTTGATTTCTTAAATCTCTGATGGTTACGTTCAATATATCTTCGATGTGTACTTTCAACAACTCAAATTTGAGTAGTGTTTCCGCGCGATTATTTGCTGCTACTACTCTCCCAATGTCGTCGAATATTATTAATCCAGACCACTGACTATCGACATTTTCAGCATTTGTATTGAAGGTGAAAATATAGTGGTTCTGGTTGTGCTGATTGAACAGCAGTCTATTTTCAATTCCTTGAGACATCAATTTGACAAGCCCGAGGGTGTGAGCTTGCGGTAAGTAGGAGTCACTTGTGATATCGAGCATACCAATGAGCTGTCGGTTTGCATCATAAATTGGTGCTGCAGAACCAACCATAAACCTATTTATCTTAAAATAGTGTTCGTCTCGCTGTACCTGAATGGCCTTACCAGTGACTAATGAGGTTCCGATAGCATTTGTACCGATAAACTTCTCATTCCAGTCTACGCCTGCTTCGAAGAAGGGTTTGTGCTTGTTAGGCAAAAATCTTTTATCTCCCCAACTATTTAGCGCGAAACCGTTATTATCGGTTAGTATTATTAGGCAGTTTGCATTTGATAGGATGTTTTGGTAATAAGGAAGCACTTCTGAATTCGTTGTTACAACTAACTCTCTATATATCTGGCTCAGATCTTTTATCTCACTTAAAGGAAGCGACTCTAGTATAGGCTCTTCGCTTTGCGTAAGACCGTGTTCTGCACACCGACGCCATGACTCTTTGATTATTTTTTCGCTTTGCATGCTATTGTGCTTCTTACATCTAACTACAACTCAGACCTTGCTTCTCATCACATCGGTGTTAACAAACTTAACATTCAACACTGATGTATCGCCTCAAATTCGTATCTGAATTCTTGATACGCTCATCACTCAATAATATCTGTTAACTGTTACAAAGGCTACTTTTTGTTCATATATAACGGGTGATGTATTTTTTGATATTAAAATCAATAGCTTATTCTATTTCTTGAAATGGTTAATTGACAGTCTTAATAATTGTTGTTCAATTTGATGACACTAAGGTTGTTCAATATTGAACAAAAAAATGAACAATGAACAATAACATTTCGTTTACTTTTGAACACACTTACACAAAATGATTGTAAACTGGATGTGTCGCTCAGTTTGGTGCTAAATAAAATAAATTCATAAATATCAATGCTATATGATTTGCCAAAAGTGTTCATGATAGAAATGTTAAAAACTTGGCCTACTATCTGCAAAAATTCTTCACAGTTTATTTAAATTAGAACCGCACCATAGGGGGGATAATGTCATTAGAATTAAAAAACGTTAGCCACGTCGTAGGGGCTGAAACGTATCTAGATGATATAAGCGTAACGCTCAACCAAGGCTCGTTTAATGTGCTGCTTGGTAGAACGCTAGCTGGGAAAACTACGTTGATGAGAATCATGGCGGGTATAGAGGCTCCCACAAGCGGCTTAATAGTGATGGACGGTGTGGATGTGACGGGAGTACCTGTTCAACAACGCAACATTTCAATGGTTTATCAACAGTTCATTAATTACCCAAATCTAACAGTGTTTGAGAACATCGCGTCGCCGTTAAGGTTAGCGAAAATCAAAGAGAGTGAGATTACAAGAAGGGTAAAAGAGACCGCTGACATTCTTCAAATTTCACAGTTCCTTAATCGATTTCCGTTAGAGCTATCTGGAGGTCAGCAACAAAGGACTTCAATGGCTCGTGCGTTAGTCAAAGACGCGAGTTTGATTCTGTTTGATGAGCCACTCGTTAACCTCGATTACAAACTTCGTGAAGAACTCAGAGCTGAGTTACGAACGATTTTCAAAGAGCGAAATTGTATAGCTGTTTATGCAACAACAGAGGCTAACGAAGCTCTGGCGCTTGGCGGTGAAACAACGCTTCTCCACGAGGGTAAGCTATTACAGAATGGAAAGTCTCAGAGCGTTTATAAGTTTCCAGAGCGGATTGAGTCTGCAAAACTATTCAGTGAGCCTCCCATGAATCTTGTGCCTGGTTCATTGACAGAAAATGAAATTAGTTTTGACGGTAGCGTTCACTTTCCTATTGATGATTCCATGAAGGTATTACCTAAAAAAGACTATGTCTTTGGTATCCGTCCCAATCATCTAAGTTTGTCACCAGTTAGTGATAAGGATATTGAATTATCCATGATTGTTGAGCTTGCTGAAATCAGTGGCTCCGAAACGTTTATCCACGTATACAAAGACGGCTTTTCGCTAGTGTTGCAGCTAGAGGGTGTTGTTGATTTGCATATCAATAGTCAAATAAGTGTCTATCTGCCACCAAACAAGCTTTTTGTCTTCGATAAAAATGGAAAAACAGTTAAGTTTCCCAGCGCGGAAGTGGAGGTATAAACGTGGCTGAAATACATCTTAAATCTCTTGCTCATAGCTACAGTAAGAACCCAACAAACTCATCTCACTATGCTATCAGGGAGATGGATCATATTTGGGAAGACGGCGGCGCTTATGCACTGCTAGGCCCGTCAGGTTGTGGAAAAAGTACACTGCTCAATATTATCTCAGGCCTCCTTTCTCCTTCAGAAGGGCAAGTTCTTTTTGACGGAGTGGAGGTTAACAATATTCCGCCAGAAGATAGGAACATTGCTCAGGTCTTCCAATTTCCTGTGATATACGATTCGATGACCGTATTCGACAATTTGGCTTTCCCACTTAGAAACATGAAGGTACCCGAAGTTAGAGTAAACACAAGGGTTAACGAAATTGCTGAGGTGCTTGAGTTAAACGATTTATTGTCCAAGAGAGCTAAGAATCTTACGGCTGATGAGAAGCAGAAAGTATCGATGGGGCGCGGGCTTGTAAGAAGTGATGTATCAGCAATCCTTTTCGATGAGCCGCTAACTGTTATAGATCCGCATCTAAAGTGGAAGTTGCGTAGAAAGCTAAAGCAAATCCATGAGCAATTCAATATTACCATGGTGTACGTGACGCATGACCAACTAGAGGCGTCTACTTTTGCAGATAAAATAGCGGTTATGTATGGTGGTCAGATCGTCCAGTTCGGTACACCGCGAGAGTTGTTTGAGCGTCCAAATCATGCATTTGTCGGGTATTTTATTGGTAGCCCGGGTATGAACTTGGTCGAGGTAGAGCGATGGGAAGGCGGTGTTGTTTTTAACTCTACGCGAGTTCCCTTGGACGATTCTATAAATGCAATCCTTAACGAGTCCACGTCCACTAATATCAAAATCGGCATTCGCCCCGAATTTGTACATGTTTGGGAAGAACCTACTGACGGCGCGTTCGAGTGCAACCTCAAGGTAGTTGAGGACCTAGGCACGTACAAAATTTTAACCATCGAACTTGATGGTGTTGAATTCAAGGCGCGAATCGAGGAAGACGCTCCCGTGCCAGCTCAAAAAGTTTACATTAGTTTCCCAGAGCAATGGTTGAAAGTGTATTTAGATGAGTATCTTGTGGATCCAAACTTTGAGGCATTGGAGGGCTCACAGTAATGAATAAAGTTCAAAATAATAAAGCGTGGTTGCTTGTTTTACCGGTCTTTGTGCTGGTCGCTTTTTCAGCGATCATACCGATAATGACGGTTGTTAACTACTCTGTGCAGGATATCTTTGATCAGAACAACGCTTATTTTGTAGGTGCTGAGTGGTATCGAGAAATGTTGAGCAGTCCAAGATTGTTTGATTCTTTGTCGCGTCAATTTGGATTCTCTTTTGCTGTTTTGGCAATACAAATCCCACTTGGGATCGGTGTTGCTTTGATGATGCCATCCAAAGGGCGTATGGCTGCTGTTTGGTTAATTATCGTAGCAATCCCGCTACTTATCCCTTGGAACGTTGTGGGAACTATTTGGCAAGTATTTAGCAGAGAGGACATAGGTTTGTTCGGCTGGTCAGTCAATGCTATCGGTATCGACTACAATTACGCGTCTAGTCCTTTCGCTGCGTGGTTCACTGTGGTCTTGATGGATGTATGGCATTGGACTTCTTTGATAGCGCTCCTTTGCTACTCTGGACTCAGAGCCATTCCGGAAGCCTTCTATCAAGCAGCGAGAATTGATAGAGCCTCTCGTTGGGCAATATTCCGATACGTACAGCTACCAAGATTAAGAAGCGTTTTGATCATCGGCGTACTTTTACGATTCATGGATAGTTTCATGATTTACACAGAGCCGTTTGTTCTAACGGGCGGTGGTCCAGGAAACTCAACAACGTTCTTAAGTCAGGAGCTAACAAAGATGGCGATCGGGCAGTTTGACCTGGGACCAGCTGCTGCGTTCTCACTCATCTACTATCTGATTGTGCTTTTAGTCTGCTATTTGTTTTTCACAATCATTACACATCAAGACAAAGTTAAATAGGGAAGGCCGATGGAAGACAACAAATATAAGAAGTTTGGTATATCAGCTTTCGGTGTGTTTCTTTTCTTACCGATATACTGGTTAATCAATATGTCATTCAAGACAAATGAAGAAATATTGGGGGGGCTAACGTTATGGCCGCACAACTTTACGTTTGACAATTACATTCAAATCTTTAGTGACCCGTCGTGGTACATGGGTTATGTAAATTCAATTGTGTATGTATGTATTAACTTGGCTATAACGCTTGCTCTGGCACTACCTGCTGCATATGCATTTAGTCGTTATAAATTTATAGGTGACAAGCATCTGTTCTTTTGGCTACTCAGTAACAGAATGGCGCCTCCGGCAGTATTCTTGTTACCTTTTTTCCAGCTATATAGCTCAGTGGGTCTGTTTGATACACACATAGCCGTTGCACTGGCACATTGTTTATTTTCTGTACCTTTAGCCGTTTGGATCCTAGAAGGGTTTATGTCTGGGGTACCAAAAGAGGTTGATGAGATTGCATATATTGATGGTTACAGCTTTCCGAAGTTCTTTGTGAAAATTTTCCTACCAATGATTCGGTCGGGTATCGGTGTTACTGCATTCTTTTGTTTTATGTTCTCGTGGGTTGAGCTATTGCTCGCTAGAACGCTAACTTCTGTTGAGGCGAAACCAATTGCAGCCATTATGACTCGGACGGTTGGTGCTGCTGGTATTGACTGGGGGCTTTTAGCTGCCGCTGGTGTACTAACAATAATCCCAGGCGTCGTAGTCGTTTGGTTCGTAAGAAACCATGTTGCGAAGGGTTTCGCACTGGGTAGAGTTTAGGTCGTCAGGTTGGAGAATAAATTATGAATTGGATGGCGTGGACACCATTAACTGTAGCTTTCTTTTGCGTCATTGCGATGATACTTATCGGGATGACTATTTTTGAAGTAAAGAGGCCGTGTAAGGAAAGAAAAGGCTTTCTACCCATAGAGACAACGCGCGGTGACCGTTTGTTCATAGGGCTTTTGGCTAGCGGTTACATACACCTAGCGTTTATCGCATTTACACAACTATCACTATACATTGCGCTCGCGTTGTCTGTGGTGTGGTTAGTGTCCGTATTGAGGTGGGGATAAAAAGTGAATTTAGGAGCACTGGCCAATCTAAATTGGGAAAAGAGCAGCCAGTGCACCTAAAAACCTGCGTAAGCGCAGGAAGCGACGTGTCGATGTGACTCGACACCAACTGCTGTAAAATTCACACAGTATGCTACTGGACGGAGTTTATCAGCAAAATATAACAATCTCAAAATAATGAGGTCATTAAACATGATACTAAAAAGACTCAAACTGGCTGTATTTGTAAGCTCAGCGCTCACACTCGGAGCAACATCACTGGCAGCCATTGCTGATCCGTCTACAGATATTGCGGAACGACTGATTTCAACAGAATTCACGGAGTCGACACTCACTAAGCAAGAGCAAATGGAAGAGTTAATGTGGTTCGTTAATGCCGCTAAACCTTTTCAGGGAATGACAATAAATGTAGCGTCTGAAACGATTGCTACTCACGAGTATGAATCTCAGGTTTTAGCACGCGCGTTTAGTGAACTCACCGGTATTACTGTCGTCCACGATTTAATCCAAGAAGGTGATGTTGTTGAAAAACTGCAAACTCAAATGCAATCTGGCCGTAACATTTATGACGCGTACATTAATGATTCCGATCTTATTGGGACTCATTTCAGATATGGGAAAGTGGTTCCTGTGTCAGATATGATTGAAAACGAAGCCAAAAACCTGACACTGCCGACTCTAGATCTGCAGGACTTTATTGGTCTCGACTTTACAACAGGACCAGACGGTAAGTTGTACCAACTACCTACACAGCAGTTCGCTAATTTGTACTGGTTTAGGGCTGATTGGTTTGAGCGCGAAGACCTTAAAAAGCAATTTAAAGAAATTTATGGGTATGAGCTTGGCGTACCACTTAATTGGTCGGCTTATGAAGATATTGCGGACTTTTTTACCAATACTGTTAAGAGTCTAGATGGTGAGCGTGTATACGGTCATATGGACTACGGTAAGAAGGATCCTTCACTAGGTTGGAGGTTTACTGATGCATGGTTCTCAATGGCTGGTGCGGGTGATGCAGGGTTACCGAACGGGATTCCGGTAGATGAGTGGGGAATTCGAGTCGAGGGTTGTAGACCTGTTGGCGCGAGTGTTTCTCGAGGCGGAGCAACCAATGGTCCGGCGGCTGTGTATGCGACAACTAAATACGTTGACTGGCTGAAGGACTATGCGCCACCACAAGCGCAAGGAATGACTTTTTCCGAGGCTGGGCCAGTTCCTTCTCAAGGTAATGTTGCGCAACAGATTTTTTGGTATACCGCTTTCACCGCGGCTATGACTACTCCTGGTTTACCTGTCGTTAATGACGATGGTACACCAAAATGGAGAATGGCTCCGTCTCCCAAGGGGCCATACTGGGAAGAGGGTATGAAGTTGGGGTATCAAGATGCTGGTGCGTGGACGTTTATGAGTTCCACACCTGAAAAGCGTCGTCTTGCTGCTTGGCTATACGCTCAGTTTACTGTTTCAAAAACGGTTTCACTAATGAAGACGTTGAATGGCTTAACACCTATTCGTGAGTCTGACCTCAACTCTGATCAAATGACAGAAGCTGCACCTAAGCTTGGCGGGCTTGTAGAATTCTATAGAAGCCCAGCACGATCGCAGTGGACACCTACCGGAACCAATGTTCCAGACTATCCGAAACTTGCACAGCTGTGGTGGCAGAATGTTGCTGAAGCAGCAAGTGGCGAGAAAACTCCACAAGAAGCACTAGACAACCTTGCTCGGGCACAGGAGCGAGTTATGCAAAGGCTTGAAAGAGCTAATGTTCAAGGCGAGTGCGGTCCTAAACTCAATGAAGAGCGTGATCCAGAATACTGGTTAAACCAGCCTGGTGCACCTAAAGCACGTTTGGAAAATGAGAAGCCACAAGGCAGAACTATTGCCTATGAGGAACTTCTAGAGAGCTGGAAAGCTGATTAGTTTTCAATCGTAGCCAACATTTAAAATTTCTACCCTCTGTTTCTCTCAGAGGGTAGAAATTTAGCGAGACTGCAGATGGTGCTTCCATCTGCTGCGCTCTCGCTCGCAAGAATAAAGGTAACAAAAATGATTAATTTCTCAAAAAACTCAACTTCAAAAG
>Ga0208030_1000124_pt1 | contig 56023 bp, 54 predicted proteins | sample MalvirDeepMed_M9_FD_184246 | JGI IMG/M metagenome (GOLD analysis project Ga0208030, IMG submission 184246) | Marine viral communities from the Global Malaspina Expedition - Malaspina viral metaG DeepMed_M9 (SPAdes) (version 2) | ecosystem: Environmental > Aquatic > Marine > Oceanic | place...
CTACAATTCCCTCAATGTCACAGAACTGAAGGACCTATGCCGTGAGCGTGACCTTCTAGTATCAGGCAGCAAGCAGGAACTGATTGCCCGATTGAACGAATCCGATTCCCCCGAAGCCCCCGTCGATGAGACGGCTGTTGAGGAGGAAGAGGTAGTCCCTGAGGAATCAGCAACTATCGAAGAGGGTGAAGTAAGTGAGTCAGGAGGAAAAGACGGTGGAGACACCGAAAAGTGAAGGAAAGGAAGATGTCGTCGTGGATGCCAGTGTGTTGCTGGCCAATAGTGATGTGACAGAACACACCATCAGGGTCAATCCCGACGATGAGACGCAAGTAATGAAGGTGCGAGTGCGCAGTCTATCGTTTTTGGACATGCAAAACGCCATCAAGTCATTCGTGAACATCAACACGGATGGCGGTGTGGAGATAGACATTGCCGGCTATTGGCGGTACATGATTGAAAAGTGCATCGTCACCACTGACCCTCATCTGGGCAGGGGGCAACTACTCGCCCTCAACCAATATGTCGGTTCCAAAATATCCGCGCTTTTGCCGCAGCCACAGGACCTGATGTCAGGCCCTTTAGTGGATGGGAGCAGCGAGTAGATGACACATACAGATTCTTGAAAGGCCAAAACAAAGACATAGGGTTGGCAATGGATGGGGTCATGTACTTTGTGGCAAAACACTACGGCTTGAGCATCCCTGAAGTTCAACAGATGACGCAGGAAGAGTTTGAACAGTCGTATGTCTGGGGCGTAGCCCAGACCATGATTCAACAGGATGAGATGGACAAGACCACCGCAGACATGAAAACCCAGTCTAACACAGCATCTGGCAAGGGGCCGGGGGAGCCGTTCCCGTTTGACAATTGAGGTGGTGAGTCATGGCAGATAATCCACTAAGCGCAAATGAACTTGCCAAGATGTCTTTAGGTCTCGACACAATAGGCATCAACCTCGGTGTAGTTGAAAGGGCCACCCTGAAATGGACTAAAGCATTTCAGAATCTCCCTGTCGTTAAACAGGCAATCCAGTTCAGGCGATTTGGTGAAGGGCTGAAGCAAGCCACCGACAAAATCAAGGGAAACAACGAGGGTTTGGCAGACAGCGTGAAGAAGCATGGAGACCTGTCCACCACTATGACAACGATGGTTGCTGGGTTGATGAACTTTAATACTGTGTTGCAAAAGGCAGGTGGTTTGAGCAACCTATTGAAGGCCTCGTTGTCTGCAATGGGACCTATTATGCTGTTTATGTTCGGTATCATCGGTATATTGGTGATAGGCGTACTTGCTTTAATAGCCGTGTTTGCAGACCTGAACAGTCCTTTGGTTCAGATGATGGATGACTGGCTCATAGTGGGTGAAGTGTTAAACGGGCTGCGCATCATCATAGTTGGTGAAGATGGAGAGAGTGGTGTTAAAGGTGCAATTGATGTTCTGATAACAGCACTAATACTAGGGGCATTTGCTTGGATGGTATTTGGTCTACCTGTAGCCATCCTTGTTGCTACAATCGTTGCTGCTATTGGTATATTCAAGTGGGCGAAGGGTAAGACCGATAGTTGGATGGCTGGTCTCATTGCTGCAGGTGCTGTTGTTATGGTTGGTCTCAGCGTTTTTGCTACATTCGTCTCTACATTGGGTGGTATTCTCTCGGCGGCTGTTATGCTGCCAATCGCACTGATACTCGCAGGGATTACTGGTATGTGGTTATCCCTCACAGGTGAACTCAGTTATTGGTGGGGTGTCATATCAGCCATAGGTACGGCTATAGGTGCTGTGTTGTTGGCTGCTGTTCTATTCACAGGAGTTGTTGTGTCATTACCTCTGATATTAATTGCAGCCGCTGCTGCTGCCATCATATTCACTATTATCTTTCACCGGGATAAAATCTTGGCCATCGGAGCATCAATCTTGGAAGCCCTTGTTGGTGCTTGGAATTGGCTTGATGACTTCTTCAATGGCATTAGAGAGGGTATAGTGAATGGGATTGTATCAATTGGTACTTCAATATCCAATGCTTGGAGTAACTTTTGGTCTGCCGTTGGTGATGGTTGGGATAGGCTATGGGGTTATGTCGGGAAAAAAATTGATTCAGTATTCACCAGAGGAAGGAACTTCCTTGCATCCGTCAGGGCTGGTTTCAGTGCTGCTAGGACTGCCATAACTGGCTTCATCAACAACATAATCAACGATGCGTTCATCAATCCAATCAATGCTGCCCTAAGCGTCATCAACTCCCTCAAGATTGACATACCCAAGTGGGCGCGAATTGGCCCATTGTCGGGTGTGTCTAGTCTGAACATGGGCATACCGCTCCTCACACCACTGGCTGAGGGTGGTATCGTCACCGGCCCGACACCTGCACTAATTGGCGAGCGTGGCCCTGAGGCGGTCATCCCGCTCGACAAGGCAGGTGGGGTGGGCAACACATTCAACATCAATATCGATGTGAGTGGTATCGTCGCCACTTCTGACCAAGCCAAGCGTGAGTTCGCTGATGAAATTAGCAGGGCAATCATGCGAGATGTGTCTGACAAGATTGGTATGCCGACCTATGGGAGGTTCTAGGTATGGGAACACCAATCCGTCTGGTTCAGCGTGACAGCAAGTTGATTGAGTTGGATGCCGAGAACTTCAACTTCAAGATTGGGCGAGGTGTGGTTGGCATCCCAATCCCTGTCGTCGGTGAGCGATTCGCCGCTGACATGAACATCGTCAAGGTCAGCATCACCATCGATGGGGTCATCAAGGACGATGACTGCACATCGGCTGCAGCAGGAGCGTCGGCAGCCCAGTCATTCATTGACTTCAGCCGACCCAACAAGCGTGACGCAGACCAATCTGAAATCTACTTCAGCGATGATGGTGGTGATGTCGCCATCGCGGACATCATAAACAAGCCGTTCTACCTGCGCTCGACACACCAACAGGCCCTTGGTGACGGTAGCCGTGTGACATTCAAGTTCGTGGATACTGGGGCTGGCAACACCTATGTTGGTGGCGTGGTTAGCATCGACCTAGACCTAACTACAAACACATATGCTGTAATTGGGCCTCCGGGTGGTACACACTCATCTCGTGCTCATTGGTTAGCCGACCAATTGAATACTGTGTTGAATGATGTAGTAAATCCTATTGGCATCGTCATAACTAGCGCAGGTCATTCTGCTCCTAGTTCTCAGTTTCTCGGAGATGCGTTCACCGCATCATTGGCTACTGGTCGCATCGACACGCTGGGGTTGGCGTCAGTCGAAATCGCCCAAGACGAGAAGGGGAAGAACGGCAACACATCCACCCCGTCGTTCTGGTCACTGGTGACAGACACCAGCGGACAGGAGAACCAAACGGCAGTCACACCACCATCGTTCTTGGAGTTCTTGGGTGGCATCGACAGCAACTGCCTGTCGGCAGGTGACAAGGTGCAGAACCTGATTGCGAATGTGGGCAACAGCAATGTCATGGGTGCGGTCGGTGAGATATTCCAAGTCGACACCAATGACGACAAGAAGAGCCTCTCGACCAACTTCAACAAATTGGACCCGACCACCGGGGCCAGTGATGACTACATCGTGGGCATCCAGATACCATACGAGTCATTGATTCAATCCAGTACGACTGACCAGTATGTTGCCCGCAACTTCCTGATGGTCACTGGTTTAAGCCCTGCTGCACACCAAGGAGCAGCAGCCAACACGGAGGCTGTAGGAGTGGAGTTCGACTCACAGAATGTCTATACTGGCATCCGTGGCACAGTGAGTGGTTTTACAGCCAAGTATAAGGGCGGTGACACATTCTACTCATTCAACCTCACCTTTGACCCGATAGACATGATTGTGGGGTTGTAAAATGACCCTCATCGGAAAGACATCTCATGCCCTGTTCTTCAATGGGGTCAGCGATGCTGTGGTCGTTCCCCAAGCCCTGTTCTCCAAGACGGGGATGAATGTCGGTGTCGGAGGCAAGTCATCCGTCACCACCACCGGCCACACACGCATGACCGAGGGTGTGCAATCAGAACACACCACACTTGGTCGAATCACACAGTCATTCACCATCGAGGCATGGGTCATACCGGACTGTGGTGGTGTCATTGCCAGCAAGGAGGGTATGTTCGACCTGCGCATGGGTGAGGTTGGAACACCCGGTCCTGCCCAGTTCATGGTACAGGTGTTCAACGCCAACTTGGGCCAACAGACAATCACGGTGTCATCTGCCTCACCATTCATCGCCGCCAGCGCACAGAACGGATGGGACGGCATCGTCTACCCTACACATGGCAATGACTCCCTGCAAGGCACCTTCAACCGTTTCAATGGCTCCAAGAATAATGAGTCTGCATTGAACCGCAACCACCGAGAACTGTACCACATCGTCGGTGTGTTCACTGGCGAACAGGTCAAGTTGTATGTGAACGGGGAGTTGGTGGCCAGCCAGAAGTTGCAACAGAAGATGCCGTTGAACCACAATGCCAACGACCTGTACATCGGTGGCAAGGGTGGTGAGTTTCGTGGCACCATCGAAGGTCTGCACATTCGTCGTGGGTTCAATGAAAGCGCGATTCGCCCTGCACCGATAATAGCATCTGGTGACACGATTGCGTTGTGGCGCTTTGAGGAGCCGGTCGAGGTTCCGTCTTTGGAGTTGAACCTCAATGTGGCAGCGACGGCATCGACCAGCGCGTCTGGTAGTACACTCACCATCAACAATGCTCAGGGGAAGTTGTTGGTTGAGTATCTGACTGGGCAAACACCTACCGAGGACACCATAGTTGCACTAGATGGTGCGCCCTACACCAATGGCAAGTATCAGGTATCCACAGCGGGAGCCATTCAAGCGCCCGACCACTTGCCAATCAACCTCCTCATCAACCCTACCGGCGTGGATGAAAAGACAGGAGTGGCATATCAGACCAGCCCACCGGAGCGGGTGCGCCTCAAGACCGTCACATGGGACTCAGATGGCACCACCAACACCACACTGCAGGTCTACAGCATTCATCTTGACTTCAGCAACAGCACCACCACTGGTCTGCGCGGCCTCCTCCATGCCCATGCCGCATTCGACGCCACCAACCAGAAGGCACTGGGTTCCATGATGGTTGTCATCAACTCGGACCTGTTGGTGGATTCTGGCACCGGCAAACCACTACGACCCCCCGGCTATGGTACACAGGCAATCGACCGCACCGGGCAGATGGTGATTGACGAGGTTGGTGCCAATCATGGGTTCATGTTCAACCAACAGTTGGCCACAAACACCACCACCAACCCATACGCGTTCAACTGGGGCGCTTCTGCGATACCTGACGGGTTCCAAGCGGGTCACACTGGTCGCCACCTGTATTCACATGTGACGGGTCATCCGTTCCTGCGCCATCTCCCACCGGCTGAAGAGGAGGTGGTGGTGCAACGCATCGACGGTGACAATGACAGGTTCTCAGCATCGTTCGATGGTGCGGCAACGGGTCTCAAGGACCAACTGCCGATTGGTAGCATCGTTGACATCCATAGACAGGGCTACATGGGCAAAACGATGACCGTCGAATCATCTTCGACAATCACGGCCATGACCAGTGGTGGTGCGGCTGTTGAAAATGGCATGGTTGGTGTAGATTCAACACAGCGCAACCTGATTGCCATTGGTGGTGCTGGGTTCAACCCCACACCGTTCTTGCTGAAGGGCCATGCGTTGTTGGATGAGAACATATCCAATGCCACCTATGACCTACACCTGACACCGGAAGATGAACCTCGTGTCGCCATCCTTGAGGTTCCGGGCCTATCTGCAAACAACATAGCGCCCTATGTCGAGATTCACTACAATGCCATAGACCTCAAGGGGTCCACCATCCAATATGCTGCGTCTGGTATAGCCACTACAGGATGGGATAATGTCAACCACAGAGCGACTCTAGCGACAAATGCAGTCAAGGCATTCGGAGCGCACAACGACACCTTCGATGGCTACTATCTGACCTGTGGTGGGGAACGAGCATATGGTAGCACTGGAACAGTTACTTTCACCGTCAATCACACCAACAACCGTCTTGACGCAACTGGAGGTGGAGCCAGTGTCCTTGCTGCATTTGAAGCACAGGTCAATGCTGCTGGTGCGCTCATCCAACTGGAACTGCGTGGCCCTGCCCTGTGTGTCACCAAGACCATTCCAGATGCCGCCACCATCATCACAGGAACAACCCAAGTTGCAGACCTGATTCAGACTGCGATTACGGCTGGTACGACTATCCATGCGCCGGGTGGGATGATTCGCATTGATGACAAGGACATCGGGACAGGGAGCGTGACGATGGATGACCACCGACTGGTTGGTGACAACACAGGTGGGACAACATTTGAGATTGAGTTGGACAAGTCAATGATACCGTCCAATCATATGCCGAATGCATCTACTGATAGCCCACAATTGCCACCACAGGGGGTTGTTGCATCTCATGTCGCGACCACTACACACCCCTCTACATATCACAAACTCATTGTCCGGCCATTGCAAAGCGGGGCATCGGCAAAGGCACGATTTGACCCACCAGTGACGACTGCCCCAAATCAGTTCATCCTATCTCCACTAGTAGAGGCATCAAGCAATGCTAATGGCGCATTCGACACACCTGCAAGCAATCACCGAACTCATCTTCACGAGTCGTATGACATCATTGACAACTGGGTTGAAGGGAAGAGTCGGGTGTTTGTCGTTCAACCAACAATCCGAAGCAGAACCATGCAACTGAGCAAGTTTGTCGGTTCAGAGACCAATTTCACTGACACGAACTTCGTATCCATTGAGTACCTGCTTATGCGTGGTCGTATCAAGTCGTTCCAAGATGTTCGTACCACCAAGCGTAGCCTGTTGGTGCGTGGTATCGGTTTGATGGATGATGTGAAGGGTGTTCAAGCATCGTTCACCGGAGACGCATCTCCTGATTCACACCCTGTCAAGGAGATATCTCCGGGTGGCCCTGTGGTGGCTGTGTCACTGGGTGGGCCGGGGCAAGGAGCAATCAACACCAAGCCCACCTATGACCCATCCCCAATCGCCCGCATTGGATGGAACACACGCCGTCCATGCGGTGCCACCATATCGGCTGTAGATGTAGGCTCCGTACCCAAGACCATATATGTTCAACCAATGAACAACAACTCTGAATCACTAGCCACATGGGGTCACATTTGCTTTCCACCCGGTAGTGGTTCCGGGGGTACGGGCATTGCTCGTATTCACCTTGCCAATGGTGCATCTGCGGCCTACTATGACATCATTGGGAGGAACTTTGCGTTTGACACTACAGATACGAACATGGTAGGTTGGTTCATCAATGCAGATGGGACTACAGAATCCACCTTTGCAAATTGGGTTGCAATCAATACTGCAGTAAATGGCAAGAACATCTATGTGGACCCATACATTGGTGATGACACAGTTTGTGAAGATGGCACAACCATCCAAGACAGGTTGTTTCAGAAGTTGGGTAGTGTCACTCATGACTACCAACTCGGCACACAGTATGCATCTACAAGAGCACTGGTTGAGATTCCACTGTTCCCATACCACTTCTTTGAGGACCGTGACAAAGGGATATTCCCCGGCCCGGACAACTCGATGCGGATTAACCTCGATGCTACCCTAACCGCACAGAACTGGTGTCCTAACCCTGTAGGTCGTCGCCCATGTGGTGGGGGTATTGCTGGGACTGACACAACTGTAGTAGGGCCGTATGGCTATCAATTCACACAGGAACTGGTGACAAAGGGGACTATTGCTACTTCAACAATATCGAAGCAAAGTGGTCATGGTAATCAACCTCGGTTGTTTGTCGACAACATTGACATATTCCCCGATGCCAACGACTGGGATGATGAAATATCAATCAATCGGCGTGGCGGGGGAACCATAACTGCGAACAAGGTGTTCCTTGAGAATGGTGAGTGGGCATACTATTGTGGTAAGGCATCAAACTATCTCATCCTATTGGATAATGACACAGGTGAGAGCAATGCGAGGTCAGGGCAATTCTTTGAAAGCCTAGAGGTAGGAATGCGAGTCAGCCCTACGATGCAGACATTTGATGACAATGTTGTGTCCATTGCTGATGACAACCGTTATTCTGTCTCAGAGGCACAAGAGTTCCGTTCTCCATACTACCACGACATGGCAAATGTGCAGACACAGGGAGGCAATGTCGATTATGGGTTGAAACAATATGTGAGTGCGGTCGAGTTCAAGGACGGGCCGCGTGAGAATCCACACCTACCAAAGTTGCAACCGGGTAGATGGAGTGGGAATGTTAAACACTATGGTCACGCTGGTGGAGTGTCAACCATCTTGGTGAGCGATGACGAGTTGTTCCCTGAGATAGGAGCGATGCTACGGTATGGTGCCAAGACGATATTCGATTGGAAGGTGCTAAACCTGCGTACTGGTGCATACCTCGCTATCAACTACACTACGACATTTGCAGTTGGAGGTTCAAGTGCAAACCCATTAGGGTCCGCATCAGGTTTCGCCGCGCAGACATGGCATCCAAGAGGATTTCACAAGATTCTGACGGTCAAGAATTGGACATCATATGCGGCAGCAGTGGTTCCTGCTGACATAAAGGAAGGTGATGACCTACTATTGGTGTCATTGGAAGTGAACCCCAACAATGGTCCTGTATCACCCGGAGCATATGCAGACACTTTTCCGAAGGTCATTGATGACGCCGTCCTGAACGCATCATGGTTGTTCCCATACGCTTCTGGTGGTCTACGCAGTGGTGACACCGTTTGGATGAACATGCACTACACCAACCCCCATGCGACTGAGGGAATGTTCTGCAAGAGCCGTGGGGTTCTTGATGAGGGTAAGGTCTGGAATGGGTTCAATGGTGGGTCAGGTCTGATGACCACTCGTTCAAGGTCTAGCACACCTCTGGAGAACTTCCTCATTGGCAACACCTGTCGTGAAACGGCTGAGAACTTTGCCCAACATGTGAACAAGACCATCGAGTTGAACCTGAAGAACATGAGTCACCCCTCCGTTGGTCGCATCGTGGCATTCGTGGACCCATACCTGTCGAAGGACACCCATGCTAGGGTGTTGCTGTATGATGTGAAAGGTGACCGTGAGTTAGTTGCGTTCAACGACTTGCATATGCAGGTTCAGTCATCTCCAGATGCAATCAAGATTGACAACTTGGATGTGGCGTATGGGTTCACATCACAACAGTTGGGTAAGGATAGTAGTAAGGCGTACACCACTAGTGATGGTGGTGGTATAGATAGCCATGCAAGCACTGGATACCTTTTGAGTCCAAAGGTTCGTGGTCCGACTGGAACATCGACATTCATCGAAGGGGCATATGCCCACATCGACCAAGTAGTGTTGAATGTTGACCGGAACGACAACACTGATACTTCTAGCAATGCATTGATGAAGTGGGAATTGACCAATCTCTTCAAGCGAAACTATGAGCAAGGGCCAACACGGATGCCGTCGACTTGTAGTAATGGTAGGATGCCATTACGAACACAAGATGCTGCTTGTTGTCTAAGTGAGGCACAGAATTATCATGGACAAGGGCTGCAGGATGAGACTGAGGCAGGTGCGTTTTGGACTCCTGCTCATGCACACGCAGCAACAGCAGTGCGATTCAACTCCATCACATTCGACACACCAAATGGAACAAGGGCGATACCGGCCTTCCTCTGTCTCAAGGGGATTCGTGCCGTCGATTCGACCACGACAGACGCAGACCTATCAAACCTGCCCCATTGGAAGCAGATGGACTTCGTGCGCCGTCTTTCCATTGACCTTGGTGAGATTGGATTGAAGGAGGGTGTCACGAACATTGAATCTGCAGCAAGGGAGATAGTGCGATACATCAACCAAGCGGGAGCAAAGCAGGGCCGTTCCAACATTCGACGCCCACCAGACCAGTATCCCGGCAAGTCCCTTGATGGCGACCCAGCGTTCGCCCATATCGCTGCAGACTACGCTGTGACAGGCTCCACACATGACCCTGCATCATTCTGGGATGACGAGGCATTCTCCTCCTATGACCGAGGTAGCCACATGGGATACCTACGAGCACATATCGGACGGGTAATCGAGGATACTGATGGAGTAGAGGGATTCACGGTCGTCATCCACAGCACCATACCCGGTGCCACAGGACGCAACTTCTGTGCGTGGCTGGACAACAGTCGCGGCCAAGCGCCATACAAGCCTCAGTTCCTCGTTGGGCATGGCGGGCGATTCCGCAACTTCTACTGTCAGCCTGATGAGAAGTGGGGAGAGTGTATGCATCCGGCACCCATGCCAATTGACAAGAACGGTAAGCCGTTTGCGCCGATTACGACCCTGCATGAAATGACACTATCGAGTGAACCATCCACTCATGTGGATGACACTCAGAATCGCTCACCGACTGTACAAGAATCATTTGTAGCAACAGAAGGGACCGCAACAGTGACAAACATCAGTGGGAACATAGGGGCTGGGTCTGCATCAAACACGGTTGGTAGTGAAACGAACCTACACAATGAAGCCCATATCATTCAAGGTTTGAGAGTCGGAACACAGGCCCACGCACAGATTAACTGTGGTGGGTTGGTGGCCAGTGGCATTCCCGGTTGGTCGCCAGACTTGGGAACATGGGGCTTTGGTGATGGTGAAAACAGTCGTGCGCACTCCATCTACAGCAGTAATGGGCCATCTGCATACACTACTCATGTACCAAGTGGTGATATGATAGATGTGGGCGACAGTCAGATGTATGCATTCCAATTCACTGACCACCTCAAACGCAACCACAACATTCGCATGGTCTACAAGCAGTATGGAAAGGTGTTCTCATCCATCAACACGAAACTACCATCATCACTGGAGAATGAGGTCGTCATCTGGTTTGATGACCGCAATGTGGGTGATGGTGGGTTCACCATCGGGAAGCACATGAAGGGTATTGGAGATGCAGCCAATCGAATTAAGACAGGACATGATTGGAAAACTGGTGTTGCCCTATCGACCATCGGAAACCAGAACTACTGTGGTAATCGTTGGAATGGTGTACCTGCCCACGAGGGTGCATACGCTGTCACAGTTGTCAAGCCAGCAGCAGGTGCTACTACTCTGAGGCTGCAAAGTGGGGCTGGAACTGTTGGTTCATTCGGTCGTGACAATGCAGGGATATGGCATGACCTACCCGATGGGACCGTTGATGTTCTCGGTTATCTTGGTTTTCCAAAGGAGAACGGGGTCATGCAAGTATCCGTACCCAAGACCGGGACACTAAAAGAGATGGGTAATTCAGGATACTTCGTGTCATACACTCATCGAACAACTGCTGGAAAGGCAGGGCCTCATTCATTCTTTGGTTGTGAGGGTTTGGACACCACTGGGCTTAAGGACTTCGCTGCTGGTGTAATCGGCCCAACCCAATATACTGATGCTCAAGCACCTGTATGCATATCTCCTACACCCAACTGGACGACACTGGTGACTGACGAACTGATTGCGGCTGCTGTCGAGTATGCCCTCACTATGGGTGACCCCAACAGTGATGAGGTGGGTGCCACATCCTTTGATTGTACGGAGATGTACACTGGAGATGGTCGCACATTCGGTGAGTGGGGAGTGAGTTCGACTGCCATCCGTGTGAAGGCGTATTCCAACACGACAGAAGTGATTGCCCCACGCCATCTCTTTGAGGTGAATCGGCAACCAGATTGGGGGATATTGGATGCTCATGTTCATGAGACTCAGGTCAGCACCACAATATCTGGTACTGCATACTTGAGTCCCATAGGTGCATTGGCAACATCAGCATCCACGCGAGGCCTTCTCAACAGCGTCATTGATGCTGGTCAGCAATTGTCATGTGGGTACATTCCCAAGACAGTTCTGCACATCACCACTCGGTATCGGGGAACGAATGCGAACACAGCCACACCTGTGATTATCGACAGTGACAACAACCCCATCAACACCGACATCTGGAAGCAGAACCTCCGAGGTGAACGATACACCTACTGGCCGGGTGACCACATCCTCCCACGCGCCGAAAATCCTGCCACCATAGTGGATGGCAACACGGCTGCATCCACATGGACAATAACATTGACTGACAGTGCGACATACGGTGTCCATCAAGCATTTCACTTTGCACCTGTGGGTAGGGCAAAGGCCGAAGATGTCAACACGATTAGTCCTGCAGGTTCCACTCATGTCCCGTTCTATACTACACCAAACCTAGGGGAGGATGCATCGTATTCAGAGCGATACACCGTATGGTTCAGTGACCGTGAGTGGTGTAGTGTGGAGGCGTATGCCCTTGATGTAGGACCAGTGACAGATGATTATGGTGCTCGTCACAAGCATGTGTTCAACCGAGACATCTTTGCCGGAGCAGGAGTACTTACCGCTGCCAGACAGAACTCCGAGAGTGAAGATTTCGATAGTCTAGTCGATGCCGCTATTGGGCAGGACATGTGTGTACTAGCGCTGTGGGGCAACAGGCCGTTGCTTGATGGTATGCGTACCACCGGCTCCAACAAACAGGCAGAACCGTATGTCTACTTCCGAGGTGCGAGAGACAGCCCAGACCATAGTGTGCCACTCTACTTCGGTGGCGGCTTCAGCGGGGCCGTAATGGACATCAATGATGGCACACAGAATGACTACACGGACTTCTACACCCATCCGTATTCATCCGGCCCCACAGGTTGTGCGGGCATCCAAAACGCCAACGAACTGATGGGGTCACACTGCATACTCGACACCACAGCCATGCTCGCCATGTTCCCCGGTACAGCGTACCTTGACCAACACAAGGGAGTGCCGGCCCCACCATTCTACAATCAGGATATGCAGTTGTCACCAGACATGGCACAGGGCGCTGGGAATGTACCTACCGCCACTGACACACCGGATGATGACTCTGGGTCTGGAGGGTATCTAGAGGACGGCCAGACGGTAGTTCAGACACAACCAAGTCCTGTAGTGCTACGATTCGCCCATCCTTTTGGTCGCTACGAGGATGCTCAATCAGCAACCGTCAAGACCTCCACCACCTACCTCATCTTCGGGCCGGGTCAATCTGTACCACACTTCTTCCAGACTGAGTATGACACATACTCAGCCCCTACATCCATCCGTGAGCCATCTGTAGGCATGGCTGTTGGGGGGTTGCATAGTGTCAAGATGCAACGCCCAGCAGGTGCTGTTCCCAGTTATCCGTATCACATATCTGGCCCCACTGGTGCGAATGCATTGGGATGGTATGGCACACCATCATACGCATACCTGCCCAATGAGATTAGTCATGGTCATGCCACGACATGGGCGACAGGCACAAAGACGGTGGGGTTGTATGGTTGGAGTTCAGCGATTGGGTGGATGCCACCAACTACGGCATATCAGGTCACTAACACTGCTAGATGGCAGGGAGTAGACAACTGGGAGCCTGCTCAGGGTGACCCTAATGCAGCACAGTACAATCAAGCAGGGGCCGAATATGGGAGATACCTGAGTGACCACTTCCTTCGTCACGATGGTAGTCTTGACATAGCCCCAACTGCCAACATTTGGTCATTTGGGTCAGTCGGCAATGCGCACCCATTCACAGCACTATCGCAGTCCATCGTGGGTGCTAGTCATGCCACCCCAGCAACTGGTGGCGCACCTACAGCCGGCCCAGTCCTTGACTTCTCCAACCTACACGCAGATGCTACCGCTGCAGACATTTCATGGCACATGGATGGTGGACATGCACCGGGCGGTCACTTCTTCGATGACCGAGTCGTACGCAACCCAAACAACTTCGGCGTGTACTCGTATCCGTGGCGACAATCGACGGACATGAATGGTACTGGGTTTGCATTCAATGCTGCATACCGTGTCGGTGACAATGCTGCCATGTTCCGAGTCGGTGCGCCCATGCTACGCCGTCTGGTTGCAGATTGGGGATACGCTCAGGACAACTACTCAGGTGGTGTCGAGGGAGATGTAGACCGCGATGTAATCATCATCGACGCAACGCGTGTGCAGAACTCAGAGGAACTAGGTGCAGTCATCTCATGTGCAATCAACGAGTGGCCGGGTTCAGGAGCGCTCAAGGCATTAGGTGGCACATTCCTACCATCATTCCAACACGCACACAAGCAGGACCGCTACTCTTGGGTCCAACTACCGATGGAGACTCTCGCTGGTACAGGCTCATTGAACGGTCGTGCTGACCACTTGACACATGTTGGTGCAGTAAGTACTCATTTTGAAGACCCCGCCCGCGATGCTGGAATGAGTCTGAGCATCAGCGGGTCGACCTACTACATGCCACCATCACTACCCTATGTAGGTTGGGCGAGGTTCTTCCTAGATACTGCTGGAGCGGTCCAACGGTATGTCGGAGCCGATACGAGTCTTGATACAGTCGCTAGTATGAATGACCGAGGATTTTATGGGTTCTATCGTGGTGTCGCTCGTAGTGATGACACCGGAGTAAAAGCAACTGGAGCAAATCGTTCCATCTTCATCGGTCGAAACTATCGAACTGGTATGCGTATCGTAGAAGACCCAACTGTGGATGCCACAAAGCGAACCATATCTGGGCCGGGAAGCACCTATCCGGGTCACATATATCTGGAACCTGCTTGCCATGTTGTGACACCAGATGCTGCGGGCGACAAGGCTCCTGTCATGCACATCTGGACAAAGACTGGCAACCACCGATGGGACAATGGTGGTATATCCAATCAGTTATCCCAATTGTTCTCTGTTGGAGACTCATCATTGTCCACCACACAGAAGTATGTGTGGGATGCATTGGCAGGGACTCATGTACACTTCAATGGCCTGACCGATGCGATAGACCGGACACGACCCATTGGTGCCATTGGATGGCATGGGGAGCGATACTCAATGCTCAACTCACTGGGTATAGTGGAGAAGGGATACTGGGGCATCAGTCGAGGTTTGGGCGCATGGCATCCATTCCTGTCATTCTCACCATATGGAAGCGGGTTGAACTGTCACTATTCCAACTACATCGGTCAGTACAGTACCACAGCAGCAGCAGCAGCAGCAGTACAGTACGGTTCTGGATGGATGAACAACATGAACAAGACGAAGGGAACCCATGAACATCACTTTGTCGTCATCAGCCATGAAGGAGAACTACCGTTGATTGCCCGCGCTGACAGGTTGGGACAAAGTGGGTGTGGTGACTTCTTGAGTGGGATATGGGATACAGCACCCGGAGGTAGTTCAATGACACCACCCGGCTTTGCTGACACCAATAACACAGCCGTACTACCGCGAGCAGAGAGCCTCCTTCGCACGACTGCATGGAGTAATGACATCCACAATCCAAGTAGATACTGGTGTCCAGCCAATGGTGGGCCATATGTGGAGGCACAGGTCGTAGCCGGGATGGACAACCCCACCACTAACAACACCAAGAGGACCAATATGAAGTGGGGGGCTGTGAACAATGACGGTGCCGACAACGCACTTGCAGACAACTGTGCGGCCCAGACTGGTGACCTGTTCACATCCAAGGAATGGTTGGGTATGGCCAATGCCCTATATCAAGACACGAATGGGTTGGGTGGGATACGAGATGGCTCAGCATTCCCCGGCATATTCGATGCTGACAATGAGCCACACCGATATTGGCATGACCCCCTTAGCAACACCGGAAAAACATCATCATTGAACTTCGGCGTGAACCACATAGTCTGGAAGCGCATGGATGGTGGCAACCTATCACTACCTGCACCCAACGCCCGAGGTCTTGGAGCAGTACCTTGGACATGGCGCAAGCAAAGCGGCACCACCAACTACTACAAGACTGGTGAGACAACCTATGGCAACTGTCGGTTCTCGTTTGAGACGACCAACAGCGCCATGTTCCCTGTCATCCAAGCACAGGAACTGGCACACCCACAACTGGCTGAGCGATTCCCTCATCTAGTCAGGAACGCACTCATCATCCCCAACGAGGACATCCAGTTTGAAAGCATGGTTGTCATTGATGACACAGGGCAAGAACACACCATCGAGGGTGGCTCCCCGTTCGGAAGCATCATTCGTGACTTCAAGGAGATATCTGACAGGTCAACCGAAGGCCTAGCACCTGCCCTTGGAGGGTCAGGCAACAGTCCGAACATGCGCATCCAGTTGCCAGACCCAAACACCATCCCCGGCAACATCGTGGTGCGCTCCGGGTTCGACCGCCTACAGGCATACCAGAATGAGTCAATCGGCACTGGTGGGCTTCAGCATCCCGGCCAACCAACCTCATTCGTATCCAAGGCATTCGATGGCAGTGGCCCAGATGTGGCTACATGGCCGACTTGGGAAAACAATAATTGGGAACAGATTTCAGTGGGACCGAGCAATAACTCAGCAGACTCAAAGGAGATTGGCACCTCGCATGACTTCCCAGATTCATTCCAGACTGGTTGGGACGGTGCCACAAACGATGCACCACTACAGACGGCATACGAACCCCATGACCGCACTCTCTACTTTCACATCACCAAGATGGACATATCCTACAGCAAGCGTGAGGATGTTGGCTCAGTTGAGTTCCTGCATCGGACACCTGTAGGTGGCAGTGCAACCAACCTCGTGGTGCGTGACAACATCACCGTCAATCAGACTGTGTTCACTGGCGTCGAACTTGTGTATGATGGAACAGTACACTATGCGACTGTGAGTGGTCTTACATCAGGCCCAGTATTTGGTAATCTAGATGAACAACTCAATGATGGGACAGGGCGATGGTTCTTGGTGGCCACCAACTCAGCGGGCAAGGTAGCCATCGCATCCTATACGGGCATCACCACTGGCTCCACCAAGTTCACTGGTGTTGTGTTCGGGCCGGGGTGGGATTCTACATTTGATGACGCTACCATCCATCCATCTTACTACACACCTGCAGGAACCACCCGCCTGTTTGCTGCCCGTCGACTGCGTGACCATGCTGAGATAAGCGGTGACAGCCCAGACATGCCACGCATCGAATGGCACAAGTTGAATGCCGGTACTTCTGACAATCCCTACACCCTCATCACTGCACCCAAGTTGACGCCCATGCCCATTCCACGCATGGGTCACCACTATGTGAATGCGACAATGGCCATGATGCCGGGTCACTTGGCACACCCATTGTATCAAGGTCTATACCGTGACCACCTAGCCTGTGCTGGTTCAGCCTACGCATCGCTTGATAGCAATATAGATGAGAACAGCGGTAATGCGAACGCCCTCCCAACTATGGACCCCAACATCTGGTTCTCCAACCTGACACCGAACTATGCACCATCTGACATCCACGGTGGGGCATTCACACTGATGACTGAGACCAAGGTTCGGTTCGACGGGTATGGCATCCTCGCCTCTTCTGGTGTAGCAGGGGTGGTGAACAGCAAGGGTGGCCATGTCATCATATTGGAGGCAGCCAACCAACACACCCAGACCTCTCACTTCCCTGACCCATTAGAGGTGGGGGCATACCAAATCATTATCCAACCCAACATTTTCAGCCAGCAAATCACTGGATTCCATGAGAACACACCGTTTGGCGACACAACCTCGCCTCGTAATGCAGCAGATGGTGCTTTTGAGGCAGACCTTGAATTGAACCTTACTGGCCAACAGGTGGCAACTGTTGTCGGTGTCGTACATGACTGGGCCACCTATGGTGGTAGCAGTCTAATCCTAGCAGACACCGTATCCGCTGATGTGAGAGGATGTGAAATCTACATCAATGAAGTCATGCTGGACATCGACCCTGCACCGGGTCAGCAATTCACCTCACTACCACCATTGGCGAACTTCAATCCGTTGGGTGTGAACGAGACGATGAGTCCTCCCTTCACTCGTCGTTCGCTGCCATATCATCCTACCGCGTTCAAGCGAGCCACACCGGGGTACACCTTGACCATCCCTTGGTGGGCCATCGGTGTGCAGACTGGCAACTATTCTGGTCTCACCTTGTTCGGCGTGGATGACTACTATCTGTTCAATCGCTCCACACTTGGTGCCATCAGCGCCCAAATCACACTCGCCGGTTATCCCACTCACTTCTATGAACCATACACTCGTGAACTGCAGAGCCTCAACCCACGATGTAAGGTTGTAGCCAACCCCACTGCCGCCGCTAGTGTCACCCTGTCTGTTGATGACAACGCTCTGTTCCCATTGAACGGTGCGACATACGGGCGCAAGGTTGTCACGATTGATTCCGCTGGCACAGAGCACTTTGCAACATACACGGCTCGTGGGACCAGTGGGGCATCCACTGGGGATACAGACAGGTTCCTCGTATTCACCCCGGCAGATGGGCTAGGTGCATCCTCCCCCATATGGAATGTATTGACCAGTAGTCACAGCCTCTACAATGGGGGTACCCTCCGGTTGATGGGCGCGCACAACAACTTCTCACCGGGCGATAATTACACTGACCAGACCATCAGCCCACTACCACGCACACTACCACAGTTGTTGTCCGGCACCAGAGACACCAACAGCCTTCACATGGCCGATGCATACCTGTGCATGTGGCATCACAATCTGGGTCGCCCATACACCAAGTTATCCGATGGGTCACACGCCAGAGGTCGGAATGATGCATACCCACCAGTCAACAAGAAGCCGTACAACATCATGCCCGAATCGTTTGAGATGGTTCACTACCACGAGTTCTCGTATGCCATCAGCAACGGCCCATTCGCACTTGGCATGAAGGGAATGTCCCACAGGTCTGTAAGTGGTACATCGACAGGTGCATGGGATAATGCCAACCATCGTGCGACACTAACAGGAGGTCATGTGAACAACTTTGGAGCAGATGGTGGGACATTTGATGGGTTCTATCTTGAGTGTGGTGGTGCGAGGGCATACACTGCTCCCGGCACTGTGACATTCACCATTACATATGGCACCAACAGGTTGACTGCAACTAGTGGTGGGACTAGTGTCCTTACCACATTTGAGGCCAAGGTCATATCTGGTGCGGTGCTAAATCTCATCCAACCATCACTTACCAATGCGCCAGAGGACCCCGACTCAGTCGCACCCATAGCGCCAACGGTGATGCCATCAGGTGCCAAGTTCTTCTATGGTGGGTTCTGGCCCGGAGGGACACGATACGGAGCCAGTGCATCACGGTTGGACATGTGGGGTGATGTCGAGCGAGGCTGGAATGTAGCCGACCCATTCTCTGGGTCATGCATAGCGTACACGGCCCAGTATAATGCTGGACCGGCACTAGACCCAATGGAGATACGAACAGACCAGACGGTGACTGCAGCATGGGCCAACTTCCCAACCACACCGAACGACGGTGTTCCTTGGACGCGGAACTACTGCTTTGGCTATCGGTTCTCGGTGCGTCAGCCATACAATCGACCCAAGTGGGCTATCGCAATCAAGAGCGTTGCAGATGCAGCATCAGGCTCACATAGCAATGGTCACTACGCATACTTCAACGGGCCATTCGTTCAAGCGGAGAGTGGTACTTGGACAAGTCGTGCAGTCACGCCAAACAATGACACAGCGACCCTTGCGAATGGGACGATAACAGGCATCATTGAGAGACAGACGAATGCATCTGCGTTGCTCAGCCATGACCTCCCCACTTGGCAGGTCAGGTATAGCGATGGTCGTCGCATGACCAGACCGTTCGGTTGCCCCATCCGAGTCCTACGAAACGATGACAAGTCAAGGCGGCTGTTCCCCGGCGACCATATAGGCAAGAGCATCGAAGACCTCGTGAAGGCAAACATGTACTATGTGGTCGACTGGTGGGGCAACACCACAGGTGAGGATGTCCGCCGATTCCCTGTGCGTGGGTTCGGAGTGCGACCGGCATTCGACCCGGAGGCATGGAGGTATGTCCTACCATTCCCACTACCTGCCACATCACTGTTCTTCATGCATCCAGACACAGTGCAGCCACCGTCTGTGCAACAAGGCAATCGCAATGAATCCAACAACGCCGTCTTCGATGCGGTCAGTAGTTACTACACCAAACTAGCAGACTTCTTCAACCCGATTGACAGTGTTCGTGTTGGTGACCGAGGTGATGGGCGAGGCTCCAGATACCCGGTGTTCTTCAACGAGTACATACTGCAGGATGTGGACACCACTATGAACCCAATAGGTATGGTGATGTCATATCACACTGCAGAACCTCCATTCACCACCGGCCTGTTGCGACCACGCAACGATGCGCTACAGGACTACGAGGTGCCTCGTGGAATCAGTGGTCGTCTTGGCATATCAGACACCGATGGGCTGTTGAAGCCCGAGGGCATGGTCGGAGCGAATGTCGAACAGATATCTGGGGTGTTTGGAGCAGAGGGATTATCGTTCTATGACCCCGTATCTCGCTTGTCACCACGCATCGGGTTGGATTCCATGACCGTCACCGAGGCCAGTGACAATGACCCACGAAACTACATTGTTCAGGCAACACAGGCAACCAGCCTACACACAGACCGTGAAGTAGGGCAACGGTACATATTCCAAGGTTCGTTTGAAACTATTGACCTGTACAGTTCATCAGGAGTAGGGACTATCGGTGCAGGGATAACCCACCTTGACATGTCTAAGACAGCGGGTACTGATGTGTGGGCCGATGGTGAGGGTGGTGTGCTACGATTCAACAACGCTCATGGTGTATCTCCGATGGGAGGCAACTACATCATGGAGGTGTCTAGCCATGTGGAGCCATTCAATGACTACAACTGGGGCATAGACACAGCCAATGCTGCGTATGTACTAAGCACCTTCGGGCCAACATCGAACCCATATCAAGGGAATGCCACAGCCGGTGTGAATGACCCAATGCGACGAAGGACGAATGCCACAGACAAGACAATCCGATTCCTACTCCGAGTGTGCATGACACTTGACAGTCGCCATATAGCATTGTTCAGGCCACGAGGCCCAGCAACATTGAAGGGACCCCAATCATCTAGCCATGCAACATTCTTTAAGATGACAGGGGGTTGTCGATATGGGCTGTTCAACTATGATATGCCCAATGCTCGGGCAGTGACCAGTGGGAGATATGTCCAGACAACAAACCCATCACCAACCAGTGGGCCATATGTAGCATCGTACATCCCAGACCACAAAGGGGGTACTTCTTTCAGTAGCAACAAGTCTCATGGCCCATATATTCGTGGGGCAGGTGTAGATGGAACGACACCAACACTGGCAGATGCCGTTGCTCGTCTCATCATCAGCGAGAACACACTGCAGCACTACCGTTCCGACGCATCACGACGCCAAGGCACCGAGGACGATGATGGTGATGTGACGGTGAGGTATGACTACACGGTGGAGCCAAGGCACAGTCAGACGCTACACCCGAAGGGTGAAGATGCGACAACCGACTTCAATACGGCAGACCATGATGACGATACACCAGATGATTACTATGCTACAGGCACTGGGAGCCTCAGGACGGTGGACTACTGATGGCATCAACACAGGCATTCCCACCGAAGGGCCGACAGGACACCATATTCAACGAGGTGACATCAGTTATTCGTGTCCCTGCATTCGTGGACAACACCGTTCTCCATGCTGAATACACGCGTGAGCGAAGCAACACCAAGGGAACCATACTCAAGGTCACACCACCGTTGGGAACGGACTTCCAGTATGCACACGACCGAACATACAGCCTCATAGAGGAGCAGGACGGTCTGCGCCTCACACACCCTACGCGTGATGGCTCACGATACACCGGGGCCATCTACTTCGATGGGAACAAGTTGTCATCATCCTCAAGCGCCCCCCCGCTGTTGTTGTTCGCAGAGGAGGAGAGTACTGAGCAACGACTGCGGCCCAAGGAGGTGCATACCGCCACCTACGGGTCAAGGTTGACACTGCAGAACATGAGGGGTCGAACCCTTGAGGGCATCGAGTTCACTGAAAAGACTGTGAGGCTAGGTCAAACAGTGGATATAGGTCTACGCACCACAGACCTGATTCAACAACTGTTCATCGGAGTCCCACACTCATTGAACTCGGTTGACATCGGGTTGTCATTCACCGGGCCTCGTGGGGGTGCGACTAGTACAAACTACAAGGGCGCAGACCTCGTGCGACACTCGACGAGGTTCCTGTCCGCCAACTTCCAAGGCGTTAATCTCATATCAGCACTGCGATTCGTAGGTCGTCATGATGGACACACCATGTTCTACGACCGATTTGGAAACCTCCTCTATGCTCCATCAGTGTTCCTGTTGACCGACCGGACACTCGGGGAAACCACAGGGGTCAACTCTGTTCAAAGCGAACCATTGGTGGGGCTCGCCAACCGTCTGAAGATTCTGGGCAAACAACGAGCCAACAATGATGATATAGTGGTGGTGGTGGATGATGGAGAACTACAGAAGAAGCAAGGTTCAATCAAGACGATGGAGATATTAGACCCTGTGGTACGAACTGAGACGGCTGCTCGTAGGGTGGCCGGTGAGTACCTCCGCATGAACCGTAAGGCACAGAATGTGCTGCGAAGCAAGGGTCACATCAACTCATGGGACATCGGCCCCGGCGATGTCGTCCACTACAAGGCCCCGTCCACTGGCTCACAGCGGTATGTGGCGGTGTTGGAGGCGACCCACTCCCTGCGTGACCACACCACCGACCTCGACTTCACCACCTTTGAGACTGGTATCGAGAGAATGCTCACCGGATTCACAGGTAGGGGTGAGTTGCAGAACGACCTGACCGAACCAGACCTGACGCAGCAAATCCGCACACTACAGAACAGCAACACCGGAAGCATCGGTCTGTTCGTCATCCCATCCGTCAGCACCTTCACCCTCGTCGGGGCGTTAGCCCGGAACCACAGCGATGACATCAAGACAGTGAACAACGCCACGCCCGACAAACACGCAGGGTTCATCATCGGTCATAGGTACTCGCAAGGCAACATCACTTCTGCCATCGGTACGACAGACATGACTAAGGCAGCGCGTGGTGCCATTGGTGTAGGTGCGTCATTGTCCACCAAGATTGCTGGTAGTGGGTCAGCACAGTACATCCATGCGACCAAACTGTTGACTGTGGCATCTACTGACGGATTCCCTGCAACTGGTACGATAATGATTGTTGCACAAGATGACAGCCTAGCATACTCAGCAGCATATGACGCCATCACTAGCACGACATTCCATATCGTGACCTCGTTTGGCGCTGATAAAACATGGACGAATGACGCAAGGGTAATCTATGCTCGCCCCCGCTCACACGAGACGAGGGTATGCCGCTCTAGAAGGAAGGTGCTGACAAAATGATGCCGATGGAAGCAGCGTGGCGCGTGTTGAAGGGACGCGCCTTCCATAACGATGAGTATTTGGCGGCGGCGAAGGAGGCCGACCTCGCAGTGCGGGCTTTGGAGGCCGTGGAAGACACGCGTTACACATGGGAGGAAATTGCCCCTTTATGGGAGAGGATGAAAACCACAGTCACGGCTCTCGGGCAACTCAAGGATGCTCACTATGGAACCAACAACGAGACCGAGCGTTTGGGAGGAGCGTTCGCACGACATGAGGCATACGGGGAGGAAAACGACCAATTATCACAGCAGTGGTGGCACGACCTTTTCAATCCGACTATGATAGACGATGATTTGAGAGCAGGTAGGTATTGGGAGAGCGGTGAACAGTGATGCCGATGGAAGCAGCGTGGGCTGTGTTGAAGGCAGTAGCGGGGCAACCAACATTCCCTGTTACCCATCATTCTCATCCTACGCGTGGTCTAGCCGCTATGGAGGGATTCAAACCTCGCAGCATTGCAGGACTACCAACACCATTAAACTATTATGGTGGTAAAGGATGGTTAGTGCCTCAGTTGAGAGAATTATATGAGCCATTCCGAGATACACACTCGTTCCATGATGTGTTTGGTGGCTCTGGTGCAGCAATTATGGGTGTAAATCCAAAGCATGGTTCGTGGAATGATACTAGTTCTCCTCTTGTTAATTTCCAAAGACATTTGAAACGAGGTTTAACTATCCCTAACTTTGGTCCTAATACAAAGGATAACTATAAGCAATTGAAAGATAGATATAACCATCTACAAATGACTGACCCTCATTCAGTAGAAGCGGCTCAATTATACTTTGCACTTAACAGAAGAGGACACAGTGGATTGATGGAACATAACAAGCAAGGAAGGCTAATGTCATCTGGTGGTCATGGTAGTCCAAACTTAGAGAGAGCCTTTGATTTAACATCATACAAACGACCAATGCATAGATGGAAAATAGACAACCGAGATTTCCGTGATGTTATGCGAGGTCTTGGTCGTAATTCTTTTGGATATATTGACCCACCATACCCTAAGAGACAAGGGCAATATGGACAAGGTGGATTTGGAGATGAACTACAAACGGCTGTGCGGGATGCAGCGTTAGCACACCCCGGCCCTGTGGTAGTATCAAATTATGCTACACCAGAAATGCTAGAACTATACCAAGATGATTTTGATATAGAAACAAAGACACCTAGACAAGGAATGCTTGGGGCTAACAAAAGAATAACACAACAGATTCCAGAAATGATAGCGAGGAGGATTGATGAATGAAACCAATTGATGTTGCTTGGGTAGTGTTGAAACGCCAAACCAAATTATACAATTGGATTGAGGATTATCCAGATAAACAACCTGTGAAGTATTATCATGGTTCACATGAAAAAGTCAGACCATTGATTCATCAACAAGGTCTTGTTCCACAGAATGAATATGCGAATAATGAAGATTGGTTTAGACAACTTGATGACCACCCTGACCCACAATACCATATCTCAGATGAAGAGTGGGAGAAGATGGTAGCGGAACATGACCCGACTGTATCATTCACCCCTAGTGAAGATTTTGCTCAGGCATTTGGTTCAGATATGTGGGGTATTCGTGGGGAACCACTAGATACATCACACCCTGCGAAGATAAAACAAGATAGTGAATCAAGAACAAAACAGATTATACCACCAGAACAATTGGTGTTTTTAGGAGGGAAAAAATAATGCCAGTATTGAACCACGCTAGACGGTTTTTAGTAGACCAACTAGCAGCGAAAATTAATGAACTGGTCATCGGTAGTGATGGCACACAGGCGAGCGCAGATGATGGAGGAGCGAGGGCGTTGGCACGAATCGTTCCCACGGTCAGGGTGTTGGATGACCAGACAATCCTCGTGGAGGGCAGGTTCGGAACGACCTATGACTTCCCCAAGAGTGATGTACAGGAGGTCGTGTTGCAGCACAAGGACGCATCCACTGATGAGTTCATCCCCATATACCGCACCGACATCAGGGCAATCACCAAGAACACGCAGAACGAATTACACTTTTCATTCCTTATCGAGGTGAGTTAGATGGTCAACCCCAAGTCCGGTCACACAGCAGCGAACATCACCCTAGGGGTGGATGGACTACGAGATGGTGATGTGATTACATCTCCGTCACTCACCAACCTAGTGGAGGGCATTCATGGCAACGGTATCCTACGCCTACAGGATGGTGCGAGGGACCAAGCCAACCGGAACGAGGTGATGACCAACGCACCGGGCCATTGTGAGCGGTTGTCTGCGTACACCTTGAGGGTTCATGGTGGGTTCTGTGTGTTGGATGGCGCACTGTACCAGTTCGCAGGTGGACCGGGGAGCAACATCACCCTCACACTGGAGAACGCTCAGAACTATGTGACGAGCACTGCGCTGGCATCTGGTGAGGAGGTGGTGTATGTCATCTACCTCGTGGGGAACTCCAATGCATCCGTCAGCAACAGCCGTGTCAGGGTGCTTGGTGGAACACCCACTACCACATCAACAGGCGTGTTCCCTCCTGTGCCAGACGGATTCCTGACCGACCCCATCACCGGAGTGACCGAGAAGAATGCCCAGACGACCGTTCTGGCGGTCGTACGGGCCATCCACAACCCATCGGGTGGGGGTGGTGACCTTATCGACATAGTTGAGGTCAATGACAAGCGAGTGTTTTTGCACACCACCCCACAGTACATGACTCCACTCACCACATCATCTACTACTGCGGGTGCATCCACCGTAGTGCGCGCATACAACACAGGTGTCAACAACGATGTTCAGTTGAAGAACTTGGAGTATGGTGCAGGTCATGATGAACAGGGCGACTTCGGCGGCACCACCAGTTCAAACAGGATTGATGTGTCTGCTATATGGGTCAGTCATCAGAACTGGAAGGCGTCGATTAACGATGCCACTAACCCCACTCCCCCATCATCTGGTCCTGACTTTGGTTTGGGACCACAGGGCGGATACGACTCGACTACGGCCACCTATGCTGATGCACAGACACCCACTGATGTGTTGTACTATTCAGGTCAGGGCAATGCAAAACAATCATTGGCGGCAGGTGGGGCAATGACCACTGTTAGGTTGGGTTCAAAAGGAGTAGACAAGTTTCAACTGACTACAAGTGGCAACAAGGTATGGAAGTTCACATCATACGGCGACCAAGTATTCATCACTGATTGTACTACAGCACCATCTGGTACTACACATACACTTGATTACACACCAGACGGTGAGTTCCCTGAGGGTCACATGATATGGATTCAGAATACAAATGGTTCGCATGACAACATTCGATTCAATGGCACTGGTATATCGAATCAGATTATTGAAGCAGGCAAGACCGCACAGTATGTGTTCGATGGACAGACATGGTATCGTCTATCCTATGTCTGATGGCATCAACTAATCTAGTTCATCACGCTGCGGGTTCTGCCACAGGTGATGACACTCGGGGCATTCCCATATCAGGATGCGGTTGAGGGTGCGAATGTACTTGCCGATGATGCGTATAGCGAACACCCGCTCCCCGCACACCTCGCATTCCTGCTTCAGTGCCTCAAGCAGTTTGCCCATTCTGCTCCTCGTCTCCCCGCCGTCCGATGATGTCATCTATGCGTAGGATAGCAATGGCGACCTCGGTTGCCGACTGTATGGCCTGTCGCACCACACGGTACGGTTCTATGACACCTTCCAACGACATGTCAACCATGTCACCGGACTCAATGTCGGGTGCGTAGTGTGCCAGTTCACAGGCCTCGACCTTGATTGCTATATCGAGGGGGTTGTGTCCCGCGTTCTCGGCAATCGTTATCGGTATGGAAAGCAATGATTCGGCATACGCCTCAACAGCAAGGCGGATTCTACCATCCTCGATGTCGGTATTGATGTGGTGGCTGATGTATGAGAACGCACTGCCGCCACCGGCAACCACCATCTGGTCACGGTAGGCTAATGATGAGACTCCTATGGCATCATCGAATGCCCGCTCCAACTCATCCACCGTCTGTCGCGTGGCACCACGCAGGACGAGAGTGACGACATCGGGTTTGTCGACCTCGATGGTGACGAATCGAATGTCACCTATCTCCTTCTCCACCACCGACGCATCACCGAGCGAGTCGGGGTTCGCATCCTCGGTCATGTGATAGATGGGTGAGCCGGTTAGATGGCTGATTGCCTGTAGGTCGGTGGTTGGCACTCGTGTCACGATGCCGATTCCCTCCTGTGCCAGTGTGTGGATGACCGCCTCATGCACATTGTCCCGCACGAACACGGATACCACACCAAGGCTGATGATTGACTGGGCGCGCTCTACAAGCATACGAGTCTCAGCAATCTGGAACTGCTGCACCGCATCCATCGACCCCAGTTGCACACGCATCGAGTCATGCATGGGTGGGGGTGTTAGACCTGTGTTGACCAGCAGCACCCCGCCACGCAGGTCTGTGGGGTTGGCGGTCGAGCCGAACTCCTTGTTGAGAATCACGCCGTCGAACAGGTGTGAGTCATCCAATGACCCACCAACCTGACTGATGACCTTGATGCGTGACTCGTCTCCCTTGGTGAGTTCAATGGCATTGACACACAGTTCTGCCACATGTTCGATGTTCTGCTCTGCGGCCTTTCCGGTTACTGCTGTTGTGGCGACTGCCCTCAGGTCCACCTCGTCCAACTTCAGGTCATCCAACAGACGCAGCGCCTGTTGCGAAGCCTTCCGGTATCCATTGCAGATGGTGTTCGGGTGTATCCCCTTGACCAGAAGCCCCTCGGTGTTCTCCAACAACTTACCTGCAATGACAACCACGCTCGTTGTGCCATCCCTACATTCAACCTCCTGTGTCTTTGACATGTTCACGACCATCTGCGCACCCGGATGTGCTACATCCAGTTCACGCAGTATCGTCGCTCCATCATTACTCACCACGAAGTGTCCTCGTGGGTCTACGCACATCTTGTCCATACCCAATGGCCCAAGCGTGGAACGGACAGTATTCGCTACCGCGATTGCTGCCTTTATGTTCAACTGCTGTGCCTTTTGTGTAGTGGTGTCTCTCCCTTCTCCCATTCCCAATCAACCTCCAAGTCAACTATGTCCCCTGTCCATCTCGACCGGGACTTCACGACTCCTTCCTCAACCCCATGCTGCCACAATCCCCAATTTAACCTTGTGTCTTCCAAGCAGTACTTGGCGACCTCAGAATGATGACCATTATTCCATGCCTTTGGTGCGTCAATGCTCTTCATCGCACCCTTCCCTTGGCCGAGCGTATGCTTGCACACATCGTCGAGGGTGACAAAGAACGAGTCACCAATCAGTCCGGTGGACTTGCGCAGGTGTTGAGAGGTATCCAGTATATTGTCACGATGGCTACGCAGTATCTCACCTGCGGCAAAGCAATCGAGCGAGTCCCGAAGAACAGGGAGGTCGAACCGTAGTATGTTGTGGCCGACCAATGCACCACCAGCCTCGACATGGTTGAGGATGTGGTCACCGAGGATGCGTGGGTGGAGTGCTTCAACGGTGGCGTCCACATCTATGTCCTCGTTGCAGAACACAGTGGAGTCATGGCCATCATGGGTGGCAACGACTGTGGTCTTGAACAGATGGGTCTTGTCCCAACCACCTATCTCGTAGGAATAATTACTGGTCTCAATATCGAGAGCAAGAACATCGGACATTAATCTTCCACCCACTGCACGAACTTTGATACTCCTATGTGAGTCTCATTGAATAATTTTTTGGCGTTCTTGAAATGGAGGAACTGGGAGTTGCGACTGATGCCACCATTCTCCAAGGCGTATATGTTCAGTAACTCAGCCTTCCTCACCCAGTCGCCCTCCTTCTTATCAACTGACACAACCTTGCATGATGCGTAAGCCTTTCGCCACGCCTCCTTCTTTATCTTGCGAGCCTCGGTCGCCTGTGTGAGTTCAATCTCGGACTCCAACCAAGTCACCAAGTCCTCGTACAGGTCGTAGATGATTTCAGCCGCCATATCTAAGTGGTCACCTGTGACTTTGTAGTCTCTCACCTCACCATGTTGGGTGTACTGCTCAAGCAGTGCGATGTGGACTGAAAATATGATGGTGTAGTTCAACAGGTTGGGGATGAACGCGGCACACACACTCATCATCTGCTCGTTCATCAACCTGACCAGTTCGTACATATGGTCCTTGTGTGCATTCAGGAGGGGGTGGTAGTCATTGCTGAAGACCCACACATCATACATGACGCTCTGCACCAATGCCTCCTGACCAGTGGGGATTTGGTTAATTTCATCGAACTCAAGGTTCCCCCACTCTATCAGGGTTATGTCTGCGAGAGATAGTATTCGGTCACGATAGTTCTTTCGTATGGTTCGGAAGTAATCTCTGAACTCACCTATACCATGCTCAAAATCTGGCGGCTTCCTGAACGCCGTATTCATTCGTCGTTCACTGACATTCTCACGCCGTTCGACTGCCCAAGGCCTGATTAGGAGCAGCACCCGTTGGAACACTCCCTTGCCTAACACGACCTCACGCACACCATCGGGTGGGAATGTAGTCAACCATAGTGATATACGAGACTCAGTATTAATCTCACCATCCTTCAAAAGTTTAGTGAGTATGTTGGCACGAGTCCCGACGGCGTTCAACGCTTGTTGCAGGTATAGGATGACCTCCTGCAGATGCCTGTTTTTTGTGTCAAACAGGATGCTGCCCTCGTCAATGTTGAGACACTTTTTACCTGCAAGAGCGCCGGGTATCAGAGTTGTTTGTGTTCCTTCACTAGTCTCCTCCTTGTTCCAAGAGCCGATGAGTGCTGCGTCGGAGCCTGTGGTGAAATTGGCTATGTCAATCCCAATCTCCTCAATCACTTCTCCGGTGTGCTCCCACCCAATCGTCTTACCAGACCTCGTTGGCTGTATCCAGAACAGGTGGACACGCGGGTCTTGGTGTGAACCCCCAATGGGTATTCTCGTGAGGTCCACCAAGACCTGACCCTGCGCATAGAAGAATGATATGAGCCCCGCCATATCATTGTAGTACGACACATTGCCGAACACATTTATGTAATCTCTCAACAACGGAAACCGTTGCACCACTTGATAATCTTCCCAATTCCTTGCCATGATATTCTCTCCGTGTAATTATGATGGGTTGTCAAAGGTATTTAATGTCCAATACAACCGATGATACAATTAATACAATCATTGTTTCCTCACCCTCTCAACTTTCACAGGCTCCTCAGATGAGAGGGCCTCCAACAGGCGGGCGCGCAGCACCTTTCCCATGCGTGGGACATCCTTCAGCGCGTCAGGTTCCAGCATCTCCTCGATGCTACCACAGTGCTTCAGCAGGTTGTCCACCATGTCCTCACCGAACCCCGGTATGGTCAGCAACATGTCCGCTCGCACATCGTTAGTAGATACCCTGCGCACCGCTCGCCCTCCATGACGGGAGGCTGGTCGCTCCAACTTGTCGTGGAGGCTGACGATGTATGACGACGCCTCCAGCACATTGGTCGCACGAACGACGGTGAACCCGAAGTCCGCAGTGATGCGGGCAAGCACACTCATCACCTCCCTCGACACGCGTGTGAAGTTCATCTTTGAGTGGGGCGCACGACGCTTTAGTTGGGACAGGTATGCGGCCACATCACCCCACACGACGACTGCGCCTTGGTCTATGTTGGCATCCATGTTGTCGAGTTGTCGCCACAGGTGACCAGACCTTGAACTCTCGATGAGGTCTGCGATTGTCTTGGCCTCGATGGAGCAGCCACCTGCCTCGTAGTCACCCACCACCAACTGCTGCTTGCGGTATGGGACTGGTGGCCTTCGTGAGTCACACCGATTGATGATGGCGTCGGTCAACTTGCTACGCTCGTTGGTGTCAATCAAGAGGTCGGACATGGTATCACCAGTATTCCTTGAGTTCTGGTGCGGCCTCACGGAACCTCTTGGTCGTGAGTCCGGTTCGCTCCTGCTTCAGACGACGCAGGGACATGGCTGCATACTCAGGCGACAGTTCCAGCCCGATGTATGACCGGCCTTCATCTAGCGCAACGATACCTGATGTGCCTGACCCACTGAACGGGTCAAGCACGACGGCAGGAACCACTGGGTGTTTATCCAACGGCAGGTCTGACTCGTATCGGTTGATGTACTTCTTTTTGGGCTTGGTCAGGCCGTCGATGATGCGGCCTTTGACATCCCTGCCACCGTGTTCCTCACGGTCGTCATACTTCGACTCGACGCCGACATAACCACCAGTGCTGTCTGCGCCCCATGCATCCTGCGTATCCTTGACACGCTTCGACCACTCATCCAGACCTGTGTTGCCCGCGGCACCCCGGTCGATGATGCCGTCACGAGCCTCGGCTGCTGCCCGCCAGTCCACACCCTCGCTGCCTCGTGGTGGGATGATGACCTCCTCCCTGATGAACTTCCCATGACACTCACAGGTGGGTTGCCACCCAGTCGTCTCATGGTAGACACCCGTTGGAAAGTCACCATCGTTAATGGCCCTCTGCTTCCCTTGTTGAGTCCATCCAGTCTCATCCTCGGCGTGTTCGCTCTGGGGTGCTTGTTCACGGTCGCTCGGGTTGCGCCACATCTTCTTAGTGATGCGACTCCAAGGCGCACCGCACTTACCACAGCACCCATGTTCACTAGTGGATGCCTTGACGATGGGTTCAATGAGATGCTTCGGGAACACAGCGAAGTGCGCGCCGGGGAATGGCTGTGGGTTGAAGTGCCACACGGTCCTCATGTTACGACCAAGACTGGTGTCGAAACCACAATTACCATCAATGGCTCTGCCATATTCATCTGTCGTACCTCGTGTGCCTCGCTCCGGTCGGCCATCCTCAATGGTGGCATCGACCAACGGTTCGACCGTCGCCTCTATGTCGTAGTAGTATCGGGACTCCTTGGTGAGGTGGAAGAAGAACTCGTGGCTCCGTGTGCATCTGTCACGCACAGGCTCGGGCATACAGACCCCACCCCTGTAGTGTGGCCCGCTGATTGACTTGGCCCACACGATGTCGTTGCGCAGATACCAACCTGCCTTTCGTGCTGCGAATGCGAATGTCCAAGGGATGCCCACCAAATCCTTCTCCTTGTAGCCCGGTGGTATCGTGGTGGGTCGGAAGTGGTTGGCCTCGTCACGGTGCTTCTGCAACCCGTAGTTCTCCGGGGGGGTGTATGACCCCTTCCTCATGTACGAGTCACCGAGGTTCACCCACAGGTTGCCGGTGGGCTTCAGCACCCGGTTGCATTCATCGAATATCTCAACAAGATGGTCGATGAACTCCTCTGGTGTTTGCTCCAATCCAAGTTGCCCTTTCCATGCACCGCAATCACACACAGCCGCGTGGTCTGAATCAGGATTTTTCCATTCATGCGAGCAGGCGCGGTCGCCACCGAACACCACCGGGTCGGTCTTGTAGTCACGCAACCCCCAGTAGGGGGGTGAGGTCACCACTAGGTCTATCGTTCCGTCTGGTATGCCACGCAGTAGTTCTATCGCGTGGCCCACTCGTATGTCACATGTCGTCTCTTCGTTCATTTCATTCATCTCTCCTTTGATGGGGTTTGAAAGGTATTTGAATCGGGGATGGTTCCTGACCCGTCCCACAGGTGGCACTTGCCCACACAGTATCCCCTGTTGAACAGGCTCCAACAGGGAGTGTGTCGATATGGCCCCTCCACTATGTGGGTCACACGCTCACGAGTGATGCCCTCATTGAAGTCCACCCACTTCAGACTGCGAATGAACTCCACAATCTGGTCGATATGCTCTGGCACCTGTCCGTTCATGGTCTGGGGTGGGCGGAAGTGTCGCAGCCTTGCTGCGAGGTATGATGCAAGGTGGAATCGTGCATCGTGAGTCGGATTACTGCCTTCACGACAGGATGCTGCCTGTAGGCATGGGAGGATGGCGACATTGCCCATCGAGATTGCCGGAACTTCTGCGGTGTCGTTGAGCATCCCCTCCAGATGGGTCTGGCGTAGTTGGGTGGTGTCGATGTGCAACCCCTTGGAACCATATGAGAACTGCCCCTTGCGTGGGTGGGTGGCCTCATCCCGTATGCGCTCCCACTCCCACTCCAACAGTTCCTCACTGCGTAGCGGGATGCTCCATCGCTCGCGCTTGACATTGTATGAGTTCGGGACACGGATGAGGGATGCGAGGTCGAAGGTCACGGTGGGGTCGATGCAGTTGAGGTGCAGTTCGTTGGCCCACTGGCGCACGAGGTTGCGCCCCGCACCCTTGAGGATTGAACACTCCATACCATGACTGGGGAGGTGGTCCTCTGCCAACTTGACCCACACATGGAAGCCACCGCCGCTGAACCAGATGGCATGAAGAGTGTCGTCATCAACCAGTTTTTGGTGCAGACGACGCACCTCACCCAACGGAACCTCCGGTGGGACATCATGGCGGTCGCCACCCACCAACACCTTGCAGTCGAAGTCGAGGACGAAGTGGGGTACTATTGCCGTGTGGTAGTCACCACGACGAAAGTTCGGCTCCTTGAGTTGACGGAACCCATAGACCGTCGTGTACGCGTCCGAGGCGTTGTCGAGTGAACTCCACCACCGTTCAAAGTCGGCCTTGGTGTGAACGATGCGGCGATACAGCGTGACCTCCCGAGGGAAGTCGAACCTCAGTACCGCTTTGCTACTTCGACCTGATTCCATTTGTCTACCCACTCCACCAACTTCTCTATCATGTCCAATGCCTCCTTCGGGTCACCGACATAGTTCTCATCAAGGGTGAATCGAATTGTGTGGTCGTTGTGCAATGCATCAAACCCTCGGGCCTTCTTCGCTTTCCCCATGCGTACTATAATCTCTGCGTTGAGAGCGCGGCGCTGCAACATCCATTCCACAGCCACCGTGAACGGTGTGGTGCTCTCAGGTGTCATTGGAGCCCTCCTTGTAGATTGGCTCGGCACCATTGGCGACCTCAATGGGGTTCTCATACACCGTCCACTTGGGGCAGAAGGACATGAGGTCACAGTACCCGCACTTGAATGACTGCTTGTCGCTGACCACCGGGAAGTCCTGTTCAAGGTATGACTTCACCAATCGTGCCAGTCGCTTCTTCATGGCGGTGATGCTCACCTTCTTCGCAGGGTCGTAGTCCCAATGGTCAGCCTTCGGGAACCGCCAACCCCAGTGGGTGACGGGTCCTAGGTCGGAGTCGGATTCATCAAGGAGGTATGCGTAGTACGCCATCTCCCCCCTCATCTGACTGGCCTTGTAGGTGTTCCACTTACCAGTCTTGAGTTCCAACAGGGCAATCCCGTCATCGGTCTTGAAGATGCGGTCGATGATTCCTCTTAGGTGAACCTTCACCATACCATGACCCGGCACATCAACATCCACGATTGCATCGAGGTCCAGTTCGTTGCCGACCGGCAGGAAGTCCTCGGGCTTTTCACAGTGCTTGAGACGGAGGACATCATGCTTCAGCATCCACTGTTGCAGGTCGTGTTCCCGTTCCTTGTAGTCACCCTCGGCGGCGGGCATGAACTGTGACAGCCGTTCCAATGCCACCTTGTCGTTCCCATCACGAGCCGCTAACCATGCATGGAAGAACAGCCCCTCGATGGATTGTATGTCCGCGCCCTCTGCGAGCGACGCGCCCCACTCATCTTGACAATTGATGTAGAACTGCTCGATGCGGTCATGCACATTGGAACCGATGATAAGGTAGTCCTCCACCTTCTCAACTCGTGGGCATACCTTGGACAGCCACAACTGCTGTGGACACCAATCACTGTAGGTGCCGAGCGTGGACTTGCTGACCCGAATCATCTTGTCGGAGTCGGGTGTCCATGTGTAGGTGGACTGCTTGTTCAGTTCACCCATCAATACCCTCTCCCGGTCCCACCCTGTAGATGGCGGGCTGTTGCTCGTCACCACCAACCTCAGTCACGGTGTACTGAGGTTGCTCAAGCGCCTTCTTCTTCGGCAGCAGCCTGTCTGCCTCCCCCACATCATCCAGTTGTGGGGTGTCACCCAACAGACCCTCCACCAAGTCCAACAGGTTGCGCAGGGCATCCCGAACCAACTTCAGGTCCTCGTTCGTCTTGCGGAGTTCCGCATTCTCTTCTTCCAATCTCTTTACTTCATCTGATATACTCATTCGCTCACCCCATCGAGTAATTCCGTCAGTTCATTCACGATACCGACATATCCTGCGGCGAATTGTGCTGTGCCTGCGCGGTCTGCTGCGGCCCTATATGTTTGTATCATTTTTCGCAACTTCGCCTCAAGCGTCTGCTCTCGTGTGCGTAGTCGCTGAATGTAGACCACCGCATCGAGCATCTCATTTTGCAGATGCTCCAACCACTCGTCGTGCGTGAGGTCTCCGCGCTCCATCGACACGCCATACTTGGCCTTGCCGACTTTCGCCCTCGCCTGTATCAATTCGCATACTTCATCTTCCACTTCACTCATGAGTAGTTCACCTCCTCGCTGTTCTTCTGCTGCATCTGCTGGTAGTCTTGCTCAAACATGATGTCGGACATCTCCCTGCTACGCAGGATGGCGTCACTAGGTATGATGAACGCAGATGGAACATCACAAACGATGCTGATGATTGACATACGGTGGATGCACAGGTGCCTCCCACCGGACTCCAACACCCAGTACTCACGGAACGGCCCGTCGCATGGTATGGCTATCCCTGTGGCCTCCTCCATCTCCTTCCCAACTTGATATTGAATCGTGACTTCTCCGAACATCACAGTGACCCCCTGTGTTGGCGTGGCTGCCCATGCAGACCGATGCTCTCGGTCGTGACGGGTGCCGGTTCAAACAGTTCATAGAAGTCAGTCAACTTCGTCTGACCATCCTCGGGGAACTCGAATCCGAACTCCTCCAGAGTCGTCTGTCTCATCTTGGGGAGACCACACACGCAGCATGGTTCACCTCTCTTCACATCATCCTTGGGCTTACCCATAAACCTATTCCATATCCATTTACTCATTTTTATTCACTTCCAGTTCTATCTTGTGTCCACATACTGGACACTGGAGTATGTCGGTTCGACCCGGAATCAACAACGACTCGGGTTCATTCTGCAGTCGTGCCTCCAGACAGTCGGCTCGCTGCCATGCGTCACACGCATTCTTGTTCGGGTTCCCTGTGGGTATCTTTCCATAGGGTGTCTCGTTTAGTACTTTTCCTTTTTCAGCCATAGTAATCACCAGTACCCCTTCGGTTTGAACTCGTCAGTTACTGCCTTCAAATCCCAGTCGAGTACATCATACACGAGCCGCAACTTATCACGGAGCATCTTGGTTATTATCATCTCGGTATCGAACACGAATCCTTCCAATTCACCGGCATCCCTAAAGGCAATCACATTCGTCTGCGGGTATCCATCGGGAGTGTCCGTGATGTATGTCCAGTACACACTCTCGCCCGTCTTGAACGGTTCATCGGTGACGAGGTGCCAGTTGTAGTATCGTGCGGCCTTCGCATACCCGCCCGCAATCTTCGGGTAGTGCTTGTCGGGTCGGTGTGGAGTAGTCTCATTAGGTTCAATCTGCTTTCGCAGACGAGTGCGGTATGACAGGTCCTCAATCGGATAGTCACTCCGGCGTATGCCCAAGCAGTACTTCGATACGACCTCACCGATGTCGGACTCGGATGCACCACTGCTGAGCATGGTCAGCACCTCTCGCTGCATCTTGGCAGACAACGGGGCGGTGCTGCTGTGCTTCATCTCAAATCCTGACACCTTGAGGCGACCAGCATCCTTGTCGGGCCATTGGATAATGCCGGCATACCTGTTCTTGACATCACCACAGAACCAGTATGGCATCCATGCCTCCGGCTCCGCGATGAGGGACAGGTTGCCAGTCTCCTGTTGGATGACCGAGGTTAGAACCTTCGTCACCGTGTCAATCTGGTCGAATGGACACTTGATGAAGCAACTGTCGGTGTGACCATACAGGACCTCATGACCCATGCTGTACGCATATTCAGCCATGTTGTCGATTGCACTACGCCCCTCAGTGAGGATGGTGTCGGCAAGGATGGGGTCAGCCATGCCATGCCCCTTCGTCTCGGCGGTGAGTCCGTACAGTGACGCCATCACCCGTTTGACTGCCTTCTCCAGACCATGCTCTCCCGCGTCCTTGAACTTCTGTCGCTCCTCAAACAGATGCTCTACGATGGATGGAAGGATGGCCTCCCCAGACTGTTCCCAGTGCGTCCCATTGGTCATCGTGAGTGTGGTGTCGCTCGGTTCATCCCTACGGGTCGTCCAACAGAGTCGGTTGCCTAGCATGATTGAGGGGTACAGACCCTTGAAGTCTGCTACGAGAACCGACTCATGCAGACCGGGTGTGGGTTCCATCACGGTCGCACCCTTGAGACTCCCCCGCTCACGGCGGCGGGATGGGTTGCGAGTGGGGAACTTGAGTTTGGTTCGACGGCTCACCAGACCTCGTGCGAACTGCCCCACATTGTAGGTGGATGACAGGGTGACACCACAGAACCGAACCATGTTGATGAAGAAGTCGGAGCACCGCACGAACTCGTCACACGCCTGTAGCAACTTGACATCTCGGAAGCAGTAGTCGGTGAGTCGGTCATAGTTCTCATTCCAGTCGTTGAACAGGTCAACATCATCCTTCTCACCCAACCCGAACAACAACCCAATGTCGTTCAACTTGCGTGAGGGTAGTTGCCCGTTGCCGCTATCCATCCACACCCGTTCTATGCCAGTGCCTTTGGTGCCGGGTGCTGCCGTGTCCAATACCCACCTCCCCTTGATTGGTTGGTCGGTGTATCTGTATGAGTCGTAGTTGGGGCGCAGACGGCTCACTGACTGCACAGGCGACAGCCGCTTGTAGTTCTTGAACCGGCGGGTCATATGGGGAATGTCAGCCCACATCGCTGCGTGGGCTATGAGAATGTCGAAGTCCTTCTCCTCGATGTATTGGATGACCGCCTCGTGGACGGCCTCCTCACTACAATAGATGTGTGACACATATCCGTCACGGTAGTCAACCTCATACTCCTGCTGACCATCACGCCACCCGAAGCAGACACCCTCGCCAGTGAACGAGTCAAGCGCGGCCCAACACTGGGTGAAGTCGTTGCTGTCATCAGGATTCCACTCGATGTCGAACCAACACTTACGAGGTTCCCACTTCGGCATGGTCGGCACATTGTCTATCAACCATCGGTCGGGGTATCGAACATCAGCCTCGTAGGTGTCACCCAACCACTTGCGCATGTCTGGTACATCACTCGGGGTCCATGCCACGACACGCACCAGTTCCACGCCGTCAATCCCGTAGGCGAGGTCATGCCAGTCGATGCGCGTCTTAGGGAATGCGTTATTCATGTTGGATATGCCATCGGCGGGCTCGTCGGTGGACATCCAGAAGTATGGCTCAAACGAGTCATCCGTCTCCTCGATGAGGTTGCCATCGTTGTCACGATAGCGTGTGTAGATGGATGCTCGGTTGGAACCATGTGGATAGACCTGTTCGACTAGCATCAGTCATCCACCTCGTCACTGAAATACTCTTGACACTCTTGTGCAGTCCATCCATGCGCTCGCATGAAGTGTTCGCTGATTGTTTCAGATGTGTTGCTCATAATCGTGCAGCAACCCGTAGCATAACAAAGATACAGTGGCTTACTACTCATGCCGTCACCTCACTCCTGAGCGAGGTCTTGGTCGATGACCACCAACAAGCAGTGCTTCTCTTGGTGATTGAATATCAACACGGTGCCGTCACCAGTGTAGACCTGAGCCTTACCAGAAGGCAAACATGATACTACATCAGGAAACCAAGGTCCGAATGATGTTTTATAGACTTTATCTTCTGAATTAATTTCAAGTTCACTACCTATTGGTTTAAGAACGGGGTCTATTGTGACTGTATGGAACATTTGACCAGTCACACCACTACCAGTATGAATAATCATTTCTTTTTTGTCTGCAACAAATGATAGATGATATGGTTTGTCTGCACCTACTACCTTACCAAGAGATGACACTGCAAATATGTCATCAACTTTAACAATTGCATTGCAACATAGGTCTTTGTCCACCCACTTCTCCCAATTGGTTGCGACAGCATCATCCACCAACTTCTTGGCAGTGGGCAGCGACTTGGATGACTTCACATCCTTCGTCGGTGGTAGGTTCACGACGCTCTTCCCACACGATATGCGTAGGCTCTGCGCCGACCCGTCACGCTCCTGTTGGTGTAGTTCGACAGTCTCCCCGGAGCAAGCCCGGAGGAACGCCGACACCTTTGACAGGTCAGCGATGACGAACCCACCACCCTCAATCTGAGTCACGCTTATCTTCTTCGTCAGGAAGTGGGTGGGCGCAGCCACACCCCCAACCAGATAGTTCTCCTTGACATCGAGGCGCAGGTCATCTATGCCCGGCCCGAACGATGACAGGAAGTTCGCCAGTTCAATTCTATTCAGTTCACACTTAGTCACAATAATCCCTCCTCTAGTTCCTTGAGGCCATACCACTCGGGGTCGCCACCCTTCCGTGTGATGGCGATGACCCGCTTCTGGCCCTGTAATGCGATGTTGGTGTTCTCCTTCCAGAACTCGACGGTGTACTCCGTCTTGCCCGTCTTGTGGCCGTCGTCATCGAGCACATCCTCGCGACGACACCATAGAATCTGCTTGAGGTTTGCGTCAGTGTTCTTCTCCCAGTCGGGTTTCCATGCACCCGTCTGCTCGTTGCGGAACACCTCGGGTTTGAGGTGCGTCTCCCAGTAGACCTCGACACCGAGTCGCATGAGTTCACGACAGACTGCGGTGAGTTGGTGGAATCTAGTGGAACGAATCGACCAGTTCCATTGGTTGCCGACGAGTCGGTTGGGGTCACTGGCCTCGATGCCATCCTTGGCCTTGCCGAGTTCAATGACCTTCATGTTCACGATGCAGACGGTATCCCACTGGTCGACTGCGGTCACCAAGAACTTGACAAGCCGCTTCCCCTTGTAGTCGGGGCTGTTCTGCTTGTGGGCCTGTTGCACAGCGAATCTACCAATATCCATCACCCTACTGTGAGTGCTGGGATAGTCGTATGTCGTACGGTCCTCAGTCGCCATCACCCAAGGTGACAGGGTGCGAATGTTCGCCGCCTTGTCACGGTGATAGGCGGACTTCGTGGCGGCAGCGCCGCCGTCGAAGTCAAGACACAGTATGTAGTCACCGTTGTCAACCTGCTTCTTGGTCAGACTATCGAGAACGATACCGGACTTGCCAGTACCCTCAAAGCCGATGACGCCACAGAACACATGGCATCCCAACTGCTCATCTGCTGCAGCCTCAACCTCTGATTCGATACTCCCATTTTCAACGACGCCTACTTTTTCCTCGCGTTCTAGAACGCGTTCTAGAGAGGGGTCGGCTGTTTTAACCTCTTCTGCTGCTGTCTCTTCACTCTTCAATGCGTCAAATCCACCCATTCAATCACTCTCCTCCGTCAAACTGGCCAAGACCAGTATCGCCGCCCTCGGGCGCAGGAACCACGAATCGTGGAACTGCGTGAACCCCGAAGGCGCGAATCTGGGGAATCTCCCCATCATCGGTGGCCTGTACACCTAGCCGACCACACACTAGAATCGTGGAGCGCTCGGCATATGGCTGCCACTTGTCGCCATCCCTGTAGTCGAACACATTGCAGTTCTCCTTGAGATGGCCTGATACTCGTATGTTGACCTCACTGCGAAGTCCCGAGGGGAACGACCGCTGCAGGTCCCATGAGGTAATCCTGATGTTGTATGTCTTGCCGGTGTCATCGTACTCGGTGTCCCAACCCTCCTTGAACAGGGAGGTCACCTTGCCCTTCACGATGACGATTGGGCCAATCGCGTTGAGGCCGGGAACCTCCTTGAGGTTGGCTTGGTAATGCTCCAGTAGGTCGCCCAGACCCACGAATGATTCGTGGACGACGGGATTGACGCAGAACTTCTCCGGTGATAGTTGTTGGCGCACATCTGGCTCAACGAAGTCATCCGTGAGAACGATGTCATTGACCCACTTGCGAGGTAGTCGCAGTATGTCGGCAAAGTCGGGGTTCTGATTCTCACTCGTGTTGGGAATGACCTTCAGACGGCATGATTGGTAGAACGGTGGGGCCGCCTCAATGTCATTTGAGTCGAATCGCCACAACTTGACTGCGTTGCCGAAGTCAGCCTCGGAGTTGCCGAGGAAGTAGTAGTATCGACTCCACAGTTCGGCGCGAATCGGGTCACCCTTGTTCTTCGCCCACTCAGCGTTCTGCAGGAGGGCAAGCGAGGTACCGGGTATGAGGAACCAAGGTGTATCGTTGGTGATGGGTTCGTTGGTGTTGTCGTTGCCGATGAACCATGTTCCACTATCTTCGTTCTTGCGGCATCGAGCCACCATACCGGCGGCAACCGCCTTGTCAGCATCTTGGTTGTAGGCGCTCAGTGCCGCCTCCCTCACCCGTTGTCTCTTGTCTCGTGCCTTGCCATCGACGCCGACGAACAGTCCGACCCAGTTCTCCGTGTTGAAGGTAGAGCCACCCCGTCGCTTCACCACGAATCCCTCAGCGGCCTCCTCAAGGAAGTCCTCATCTTCGTCCTGCCAGTTGTCAACTGCGTACTTATCAGAGAGGAACTCCACGAACTTCTGTTGGGCATCATCTATGCTGACGCTGTTCGCATCGGCATACCCCTGCAGTCGCTCGGAAACACTCTCCGGCCATTCATTATCTGTCATTTTCCATTCACTCCTTTTTTCCATTTCGTGCCTTCAGTGTGGCCACGAGGTACTCGTAGTATGCGTCGTCGCCGGCTGGCCACGAATGCACTCGTTCTACGAACTCACCCCATGTCACAAGGAAGGAATAGTACTGGTCTGGCGTCAAGCCAAGGGAATATACATTGTCACGCAACTTGTTCATCACATGAAGTCGGGGAAGGCCCTTAGCCGCTATCTTTCGCAACTCGACAGACAACGACTGCCACTCCCCTGCCGCCACGGACATGGCGGAGTCGCTGAAGTCGGCGCGCTCGACCAACAATCGGTTCTCCAACGCCTCGGGGTCACTGCTGTTCAACGCCTGTAGTATGTCCACACCGCTGCGGAGGTCGCCCTCGCACACCTCATTGAGATACTCAAAGTGTTCACACCAGTCGGTGGGTAATTGTTCCCCATCGGCTATGCGCGCATACAGTTGTGTTGCCGCCGAGTTGGTGGCCTTCGCAAACATGTAGACCATGCAGCGGGACTGCAGGGCCGGGATGATGGCAGCACCGTTGTTGGCGGTGAGGATGAACAGCGACTGCTCCACGCATTGCTCCATCGTGTTCCTCATGGCCTCCTGTGCCGGAGTGGTAAGACCGTCTGCCTCATCGAACAGGATGACCTTGCGAGGAACGCCTATGCCCCCTTGGTGGGCCACCTGCTTCACCTCGTTGCGAATGAAGTTGATGCCCCGGTCGTCGGACGCGTTGAACTGGATGTAGTTGAGAGGGTCATAGAACTCGTTGAGCATCATCCTCGCTATGACACCCGCGGCTGTTGTCTTGCCCGTTCCGGGCGGGCCGATGAGTAATATCGCGGCCGGGTATTCGCCCCGCTCCAACCATTCCTCACAATCCGCACGAAAATCGGGGCATCCCACCATCTCGTCAATCGTTTGGGGTCGGTATTTTTCCCGCCATTGGGTCGTCATCAATATACGATGAGGGTTCAAAGGTATTTAACCGGGAATCTGACCAGTCATCAAGTTCGTTCACCAGTCTGAGTATATCCTCGTGTTTCCAACGATGTGGGAACAGGTGGAACAGGTGCTCCATCTTCTCCATCCCCTCAATGTCCATCACCAACTCTCGGACTGGCCGCAGTGTCTCAATAATCTTCTCGATGTCGCTCTTGCGACTCACCCTCCGAGCATTGATTTCATGTCGGTCACTCAACCATTGACGCAACAGTGGTTCCCTCTTTGCCCTATGTACCATCACATACTTGTAGGCCTTGTACCCTGACGGCGATAATTCCTCCCTGCACACATACACATAGAACCGGGCTTCCCTCGCCAACCAAGTGGTCATCACCAAATCCAGACGGTCATCCATCTAAATCGCCACCCATCATCATTAGCAGGTCACTCAATTGTACGGTGTCGCTGTATCCCAACCTACTGTCGATTCCCAGTATCTCAGGGTTCTGCAAGTGATAGTGACCTATCCACCCTTGCATCCCATACGCCGCCACATCGATGATGCACCCCACATCATCCATGCGCGTCCACACATCACCAATCACAGGCCCGAGTTTGGGGTGTGTGCGGAGCACTGTGGCCACATCATCGGGACACCAGACCTCGGCAACCTGAACCAGTGCGAACCCATCAAGGGCAGACAGACGGACATTGACCTTGATTTCATCCACCTTACGGGCCTGTGTGACGAGTAGGGGAACACGCATGGGGTGTCGGTTCATCACATACCCACCCTTGAAGGCGTCATCATAGTATGGTACATCATCCAAGAGGCGCAGGTGCTCGCCCTCACCCAAGTCACGCACTGCCTTGCGTAGTTCCGCCATAGTGGTGACTGGTCTGACCTTGTGCTCAATCATCGCCTTCCGCTCCGTGTAGTTCTCCTTCCACACATCCCTACCATCCAACCACAGTATGTCACGCACTGCTATCGTGTCACGACTGAAGTCATCATCGGTGTCGACCTCATAGATGGCCGGAACATGGTCACTGGCCCATCCCCCTACCATGCGCCCTGCTCGTGTGTAGAGCCTAGCCTGTGCGCCGTCGTAGTGGAGATATGACCTAGGGTTGCTCAGCACCTCGATGTAGGTGGTCGGGAACGGCAGCACAATGCTCTTCCACTGCCAGTAGCGAGGGCATGGTGACAGCGGCGTTCCCGGCTCCATAGGGTTGAATGAGGGTACAGTGCCGTCAAACGCCCGCTCAACAACCTCTAGGAACGGTGTGTACGCTACCGCCCTCTGCAGTTCCCCAATGTCATACTGGGTGCTGTGGGCGACCGCCTTCAACATGGCATGTTTGCTGATAGGTGGGCGCTCCCCCAGTGCGACCTGCCAGAACAGGTATGCCTCATGCTCCGACAGCGCGGACACAATCTCACCCAGTGTCCGCTCCTTCATCGAATCCAGAACACGGAGGGTGTAGTCGATTGACCAGTCGCTCTCACGGTTGCCCGCCGACTCATCAGCGAGCAATGGCACGAGAGCGCGCTCCGCCGTGAGCACCCCCCACTCCTCGGGGTGGATGCCATAGTACGCGGTCACCCTCGACAGGAACCACGAGTACCCGATGCGTGGCTCATCATCGAACCACAGCATGACGCCCTGCATCCAGTCGTCATGCATCTGAACATAGTCAGTGACGACGCGAGCGCGATTCTCACCTTCAGCCCGCAACAACGCTGCCGCTGTTGCTGCTCTCCATAACTCCACCAATGGCCCCTCTCACGGAGGGGTCATCGAGACGGTATTTGAACTACACCTAGAAGTTGGTGGAGTCGATGTTCAGTCGTTGGACTATCTCTTTGTAGCGATTGCGAATCGTCACTTCAGTCACACCAGCAATCTCGGCAATCTCCCGTTGGGTGCGCCGGTTATCCAACACCACACCAGCGATGTAGATTGAGGCGGCGCACATCCCTACAGGACCACGCCCACAGTCAATCTCCCACTCATGGCACAGGGCGATTATCTCATCTGCCTTGGAACTCACTGCAGCACCCAACCCCAGTTGGGAGCAGAACCTAGCGGTGTACATGTCCGGTGTCGGTATGTCTGCACGAATCTTCAACTTGCGCTTGATGAGACGGGTGGTGCGCCCTATCTCCTTGCGACCAGTTCGGGCAGACTGGGCAATTTCATCGAGGGTTCGTGGCACACCACACAATCGGCACGACAGGTATAGACACGCTGCCGTGACCCCCTCTATGGAGCGACCACGAATCAGGTTATCCTTGATGCAGTGCCTGTATATTCGGGCAGAGCGTTCACGAACCGACTTCGGTAGTTCCAACCGACTGGCTATCCTATCCATCTCAGCGAGTGCCATAGATAGGTTGCGCTCGCGTGAGTTGGACACTCGGGAGCGCTTCTGCCACTTCCTCATGCGATAGAACTGCGAGCGTGTCCTACCGTTCCCAATCGACTTACCTGAGTAGTCCCTATTCTGCCAGTCGATGTCGGTCGACAGCCCCTTATCATGCAGCATCTCCGTCATCGGAGCACCGACTCGCCCTCGCTGCTCGCCCTGTTCAATGCTGAATACTCGCCACTCCGCTCCGGGGTCTACTATCCTATCATCCAATACCAACCCACAGTTGGCGCAGATGATTTCACCACGAGCATCATCCCTCTCCAGTTCACGCCCATTGCACTCTGTACACTTCACTATATCTTCTTCGTCCATATGTATTCCTCCAATCATTTGACACACCCAATCAAAAGGGTTTGATAAACCCGATGCAGGGTATTAAAAGTTAAGAATCAGGGTTATTTATGATTCCTGCTGCAGCATCGGCCTCGCTCGACAACAACAACCCCAGTTGACTGTGCAACTCCCTTGCTTGCTCCCATGACAGACGCACACCACGACTGGTCGGCCCGTTCTCGTTGACATGGGCATCGTTCCGCCACAACCGTAGGTCTATCTCCTGCTTGTCACTTCCCATGAACCGGATGTGGCTCAATCGCAGGTCAAAGAACTTTGACCTCGTTCCCTTGGCGGGGGTCACCCAGAACGGGATGCTCTCTTGGTCACTGTAGTGACCTGCTCCCTTCGTCGTCTTGCCCTGTCTCTGCGTGGTGCCTTTACCTACCACCCATCTAGTACTCTCATCATCTTCACTCATTACCATTCTCTCCTTTTGTATTCCATTCGTGGCTTAGCGCCATTCCATCGAGGTGATACCCTCATGAGTATGAACTCCGCATCGACCAGTTTGGCAAGTGTCGTCTTGACATCCTCCAAACCCAACACCATGTTCGGTATGTGCTTTCGTATCTCCCTGAGGGTCTGCCACTCACCGTCGATTGCCAGTATGATAGGGATGAACCGCGACTCGATGACCTCGGCAGGTTGCTCCTTGGACTTCCGCATGAAGCGCTCCAACAACTGTTCACACTCATCATAGTCCATCACCCTCGTTGGTATCTGCCAAAACCTGAACCTCGTCACCAACCGCAGCCTCTCCTAGCGCGGATAACACCTCAGTGGAATCCTTTGCTGCTACGCTTACCCTTGCCATCTGTTTTCAATTCTTTGATGTAGGGAGACATGTCACTTATGCCCGGTGGCGGAGGGGGATTATCCTCTTCCTTCCAGTTTGGGCATACCTGCGCCCACATTCGACCGGCCTTGTATGATACCCCCCCCACTCTGTGGGAGTTCCCTAGGTCACCGGAATGCCAGACCCATCCATACCCTCCGCCACACTCATCACAACACAATAGTTCTTCACTCATTTCATTCTCCTCCTTCTTCCCCTTAGTCATCGTTCCTCATCCCAAGTCTCGTATTCATCGGGGAACTTCTCTTTGTATGCGTCAAGGAGATGCCAAAAGCACTTATCACAAATATGTACATCAGTATGAACCTCTTCCCATTTGGGTGGTAAATCTTTTTCATCCATCGGGAAGCAAACATAGTCCATGTGTGCAACTCCATAACACGCTTCGCAACTCCGATAAGAACCCTCATGTAAGGAGGAACTACTTATGTCTTCTTCACAAGCACAACACTCCATGCTGCAATCACAACCGCTTCCACCTGTGTAGGTTGCATCGCAATCTCCTCCATGTGGATGACTGGAACTCATTCCTCTTCCTCCCATCGCTTATGTGCTGACCCATTCTCAATAATATGATGCAACCAGTCAAGGATGCTACCGTCACTCCTGTTGAAGACACTAGTGAGGTCACGAGTTTCCCAGATTACCCACCACTCATTCACATAGTAGTCATCGGACCACACCGCCCCTTGGTCGCTGTCATGCCACGCCTGTAGCATCTCCTTCGGCGTGTCATAGAATGCGGAGCGCTTGTGTGGATAGAAGAAGTAGTCGATGAATCCGATTATCCCGTTGTTCATGTGCCATGCTGCCATCAGTTCCCTGAACTGCTCCTTTGTCACCTTGTCAGTCATTCGCTCTCCTCCAGTTTCGTTGCGGCCTCAGTCACCATCGACTGCCAGTCCGAGTCAACCGCCATTTTTTCAGCCGCCACCGTCAATCCCTGTAGGATTTTGTATGCCGAGTCAATTGATTGCTGCACCTCGTCCATCTGATAGTCATGCAGCATCGCTGCATCAGACAGGACGCACAACGCCTCTTCAAGACCCATTAGTAGGACATCCCAGAACTCATGTTGGTGGCTCATTCCTCTTCCTCCGCTCGCGTAGACTGACCTCCCCACTTGGCCACTTTCACTGCTAATGGCTCGCTCTGATTTGCTAGTTCTAGACGAGACCGAGCGTTTGGATTTGGAGAGCGTGTGTAGTGGATGGCGAGGGTATCTCCACCAAACCAATCATCCATGTAGGAACAGTGCTCAACCATGTAGTAGTGGCCATCGCAGAGGATTCTGTGGTAATCCTTCTCAAGGATGTCCTCTGCCAGTGATTGCCAGTCGATGTACGCATGGAGCATCACCTTCGGGCCGTCCAAATCCATTTGTTTCCCGATGCTATTATTCATGAGCAGATGATTGATGGAGACATAAATGTCCAGTTTGCTGGAGAAATGGTTGCAGAGTTCCCCTTCTCTTGGTAAGTTCAAATTGAATATCAAACTGAACCTTGAGAGACCCTTCACCCACTCTGTTAGTTCATCGACGGACACCACCTCCATTTCAGCGTGGAGGCGTTTGTATCTCTCAGCGTGTTGCCCGCAGAGACTACCTGCACCAACAGGGTCGCTTCCAGCGAGTTCGTATGCGTGGTCGTGCCAAGCCTCAGGGTCCCTTGGCCAGCCAGTCATCGCCGCTAGCAACATTCGTGCCTTACTTGGGTGTTGAACATATTGCGTCATTCACTCACCCCCGAACAGTGTGGGCGGGCCTGCTGCCAGACGCTCCGCCTTGTTAGTGATGCGTGTCTGCAACTGCTTGCACACATTGACCTCGGCCTTCTGCCACCGCTCCTTCTGTGCGTCAGACCAGTTACCATACCAGACGACCTCATCCTCGACGCCGCCCTGCGTGACATAGTACAGGAGGCATTGCCAGACCCGCGCCTCGGCCTCCTTCTGGGTGCGAGGGAAGTCATCGGCGTCGTAGTCAGCGATGCCCAATGAGCGGACTTCATTGAGGATTATCCGCATCTGGTTGTCTTGTTCAGTCATACGACCACCAGTCGACCCTTCGCGATGTCTTTTTGCGTCTCGTCGTCGAGCAGGTCGAGCATCAAAAGCGGGTTCGCTGCGTACCAGTGCAACTTCACATTCTTGTAGGCCATCCTAAAACCTACGGTGACCCCAATGGCGTTCTCGCTTTCGCATCCCCAGTATGCCCCTAAGGGGAACTTGTCGATGAGCGAACGGAACTCGTCGTCTCCGGTCTTGTGCCAAGACACCTGCATACTCATTCTATCGCCCTCTTGAGGTCGTTCATGGTGATTTCACCGTTGATGAATGCGGTGACAGCATCCACTAATGCGTAGTGTGTGGTCGCTAGGTCACCCAGAGCATTGCTGTTCTGTGCAGACACCCGAATCACCAAGTCGTTGTTGTTGTTGACTCGTGTGAACACACTCCAAGCATCGTCAGTCGTGTGAACTGTCTGAAAGTTGTCGTTGTGTGAGACCTGTATCTCGTCAACTGCCACCACTGTGGCGTCCTCCTGCTCATCCTTAACCTTCTGTCGAATCCTGCGACAGCCACAAGCATTGCACAGCGGACCGAAGTCGGCTGTCTTGAACCTCCACTGGGAGGTGACGGTAGTACCGCACTCACCACAGCGCATACCCTGTTCATCAGTCGCCCTCTTGCTGAGCGCAACCCGTTCTGCTAGGGGTCTGTGCCACTTGCAGTAGCCGTCATCACCCACGAATAGCGGGGGAGTCCCGCATGGCGCACCATTGTTCTTGACACCTCTACAAACACGACTCTCAATCTTGCCTTCATCTACCAGCCGTTGCGCTTGTAGAGAGTCAATTTGGAAGGTGTCGGTCTTGGTCGGATAGTACCGGAACTTGCCCAGACCCTCTATCCGTATCCTGCGACCCCTCTCCAAGTGCCTTAGGGGGGCGACCAAACAGTCTTGAGTTCTGACCCAAGCCAGTTCGTCCAACCCCTTCGCTATCTCTCTTCTCGTGCAGCCGGGGTATCTCCTCACGAAGTCCCACACTGCATTCGCTCTCTTCTTTGTACTTGCTATTGCTCTTACCATCTGTCTCTCTCTCCTTTTTATGTCTAGTTGAACCCAAGGACCTCACTGGCCGTTGGGATGTCATTGAGTGCTGTGAGGCCCTCCTCGTTGACATATGCCTTCATGTCGCTGAGGTCACCCCGACCAATCCTATCCACATCCGCTTCCTTGCGGTACTGTTGGATGGTCTGCTTTGCCACGCCGGTCACTGTGTTGTGAACCGTCTTGAGTCGTGTGTCGAGTGCGTCGATGCCCACCACACGCCCCTTGAGCGTCGTGGTCTTCCCATCTGTCCACTCGGGGCGATGGGTGATTGCTCCGTTCAGTACATTGTATGCATGGTACAGTGTGCGTGTCTGGTCCCTGTTGACATTAACCCAATCGCTGCGAGGATTAGTCCAACCATCTCCCATGAGACGCCACATGTATCCACCACTCACCTTGTCGTCCACGCTCTCCTGTGGGACAATCTTCGGCCATGTAATGAGGCCGTTCCGCTCGCACAGAGTCATCATGCGCTCATAGAGTTGGGCGTCAATCGGAATGTGCTGTAGGAACTCCATCTCAACGAGGGAGCGCTGTGCCTCAACGATGACAGAATCAATCTGCCCTGCGAACTGGTCCCAGTCCGTCTCCTTCATCGTGCTCTTCAAGTGGCGCTTGCTCGCAATCGTACTCACACTGCCCATCACCGCGAGGTTCGTGCAGTAGACACGCTGCGCCACCATCTGTAGTCGCAACGCTGTGCTGCGGTCGAGGGAGTTCAGAACGGAGAACCCGTATCGGTACAGTCCGTCGAGGGACTTTGCATGGTCATCCATGAGGTTGGTCGACAACCAAGGGTGGCCACCCTCCTTGAGGCGCGTTCTGGCCTCTTGAAGGGTCTGTGCGGCCTGTGATACATCGGCATCAAGTCGTGCCTTTGCACCCTCCTTGTAGGCGTAGACCTTGGCCTTCCAACCGTTCTCCGCCGCCAACTCCAGTATGGGGTCGTAGACAGGTGCGTATGCTTGTGGGTGGAAGTCCTTACCAACGGTGGACAACAATGCCCCCGCAGGTCGCTCGTCGGAGGCATAGGTGGGGTTGAACACACCGTATGACTCCACATGGCCCTTGGCATTGTTGCAAGGGGCGAAGGTAGGGGCCATTGTGCCACTCCCATCGTCCATCGCCACGAAGAGCGGGAGCATCTTCGGTGTGAATCGCCAGTCGTGTGCCACCAGTGCTTCTCGGCCACCTGCCAACAGGCTGCCTCCCCAAGGGTCATCCCCGTCGTCGGGGGAGCCTGACAACTCAATGATAGCGTCACCGAAGTCCGGTACCGTGTCATCGAAGTCATCGCCACCAAACAGTTCCGGTGGCTCGTCAATCGTCTCACCGCGCTGCTTCTTCACTAGGAATGTGAGGTTGCTCTTGGCAATCCCCTGTTCCATCGCGTCAGCCAACTCGATGTGCTCAGACTCGTTGATGCTCGGTGACTTCCCGCCGCCGAACTGCTGTGTTGGGTCAAATGACCCATGCTTCAACTTCGTCTCCTGAATCAGGAACGCCGTTTGCCGGTCATGCGTTTTCACCTGCACAGCAATGGCATCGCGGGGGAGCCACACGGTTCGTGGCCCCGTCACTGCGTCATACCGCACCTTCGTCTGTTTGTCATTCGTCTCTTCCACACGGCCAATTACCACCATGCGGTTGTCATTCAATTCGTTTTCGTTGGTCATATTCGTTTCACCATCATCCATTATTCTATGGGGTGTCAAAGGTATTTAATACGGTCACCATTTTCCGGTGAAATCGCATCATTCCTCTTCCTCAACTGTATTGCGCTGACAGTATGTACCTTGCATGTGCGGAGGTACCTCATGTCCTAGGAATGTGCTCCCCAATGCAAATCCCTCCTCGCCACTGTCTATGAGTTCTACCGTCTGCTCTCGCGTCAACACTCGGAGCACATGTGAGCCTAGTCGCCAACTCCAGAACATGTCCTCCCCACCTATGTACCCATAGTCGAGGGGGTTCATAGGGATTATCACGCTACACCTATGGCAGGTGATTTGAGCCAGCCATCGGTCGGCCTCACCCTCCTCACCAGTCGTCGGGTCACTGAATGGATGAGAGCCATGATTGACCCAATCCACTTCCTCCACCGGCATATTGACTAGGAACTCCTCGCAATCCTCATTGGGACACTTCCACCCCGACACTATCTCCTGTATGCGCTCCAGTTCATGTTCCTGCGCCTCCTCCATTGAGGCGGGGTCCAATTCATTCGTCACCTGCTTCACACTATCATCAATCATCGTCCACCCCATCCCATGCAGCACCTTGACGATGCGGGCATGGGCCTCGATGGTACCCGAGTGGTTGGTGATGCTGACGAGGGTTAGTTCATTCTCATCAGTTCGCTCGTACTCCAGACCATGTGGCGACCACACACCACCAATCTGTAGTGGCTCTAGGTTACTCCTCGTCCAATCAATCTCTTCTTCACTTGGTTCCCATTCTGTATCTTTTTTCAGCATTCTACCACACTCCCATCTTCGGCCCAAGTCCACACCCACTCGTCACAAGCGGTGCATGGATAGAGGATAAACTCCCCACCGGAGAAGGCCTGTCTCCCCTTTTGTACTTTGGCTTTGCACGAAGGACATGTCTTGAACAGTTTGACCGCATCCTGCTGTGCAATCACCATAACCTTGTCGTCATCATCATTCGTGTCAGGTGGCATCAGGCGCTGACCGACAACTGCGGTGAGGTACCCCGTAGGGCCAAACGCCCACATCCCGTCATCATCCACTTCATCAGGCCTAACATGCCACAACACTCTACCATCTCCATCTCTCTGTCTAAAGTTCGTCTTACTTCCCATCTCATCTCCTCCTCAGTTCAAGGCGTGAACCACGCCCTAAAAAGAGTTATCATTCTTCCTCAGATGATGCATGAGTTTCCATACCCACCATCAACTGCGCCTTGAACTCGGCCAAGTCTCGTTCAATCGACCCTCGCAGGTCATCCATTTCATCCATCAGCATCTGCTGTACTTCTTCTGTTGTCATTCAATCACTTCCAGTTCCATCATGTACTCGGCAACGATGTCTTGCATCACTTCAATAGATGCCATCGCTACCATGTGTGGAATTGCTTGCATAGCCAGAAGGGTGTCACCCTTCTGATTCTTTACTGTGGCCTTACGGAACTCATCGAGCATCTCGTTCAACTCATCAGGATGATTGGCGTGTTCGGCCAACCAGTGCTTGTAGGTCTCCTTGTCAGGAGACAGTCGTAGTTCGTTTGCTTCGGCAACCGCCTCGGCAATCTCCCTCATCACTGCAGCAGAGATGCGACCGCCTAGCATACCTGCCATCTTGTCGAGCATCACCGCCTCCTTGAGGGTCGGTGGAATCCGCATCGGGTTGGACTGTTCGTAGTCAGGGAACCGGACATATCCATCCCCTCCCGTCTTGCCGCCCTGATGCGGAGTCGTCTTGAGTAGTATCGTAGTACCCGTCTCCATGTCCATGACCATTAGTTGTGGACTGGTTCGGGTCTCGTTCGACGGGTCACAGGATGCGTACTCGACCTTCATCAGAAGGTCACCTAGCGTACGCAGGGCCTTGCCCGCACCATCTGTCCATCCCATCTGGGATGCCTGTATCGCATCTAGTCCAGCCATTTGTCAGCCTCCTCTTCCATTTCAATCACTGTCCATAGTATGAACCGTCTCTATCTCAGCATCCAATGGTGGTATCTTCTGCCCGCAGTGTGAACACCAATCGATGTTGCAGCCAAAGCCGAACTCACACCAATGAACCTGCGACTGTTCGCTCCACACCACATGGGCAGTCTTCCCGCATCCTTCACAAGATATTACCATTTCAACACGCCCTGTAGAGATAGATGTAGTTATCATACTCCACCTCATGGTAGTCCTGCAGCAGGGACTCGGCCACCCGCTCCCAGTCGATAGCATTTGCGATGAACCAAGGCAACTCACTTATGGGGTACCCGCAATCATCACAACACTGCTCTGCCCAGTCGCCCAGTCTACTCCTGTGTCCCTCCCATTCAAACGCCTCCTCCGCATCTGCATAGGAGAACCCTACCTCCTCCATCGCTCGGATGTGATGCTTCAAGCAGTCACAGTCATCCGGCTCCTCGTCACAATACTTGCACTTGCTCATTCTCTCCCCTCCGCATTCTCAGCCCATTCAATCCACTCCACTCCATCAAGGCAGTATTTACATCCTTCACAACATTCACTACATCCCTTTTCGTGATGCCAAAAGCACTCGCCATCATAAGGGGGTGTAGTAATCCCACAAGTTTTACATTGTGATACTTTTACTATTCTATAATTCATCACTCTTCCTCCGCAAACAGTGGCGGCGGCTGTTCCCAAGGGAACGGGAGTTCGTGGACTGCATCGCACAACTCACCAGCCCTCTCGATGAATGCCTCGAACTCCTTTAACCAACCAACAATCTCCTTCGCCAACTTGTCAGCCTTCGCAGCGAGGTCACCTGTGATGCGAGTCCCCTTGGTGTCACACTCATAGGTAGCCAATCCAGAGCCCAAACGCTGCCAGTTGTATGCGTATTGCTGCTTGAAGTTCATGAATGTAGAAAGTGCTTGGTTGTCTAATGACCTAACCTTGTTCTCACGCAACTTCACAACAGATTCATTCCATTCATCAGGGCTAATTTGGCCTCCAGTAATGTATGCATGTTCCATGCTCTCCTCCCATGCATCCCAAGGGACTATACTAGCGCTGTTGTTGTATCGGTAGGCATTGACCCACGCAACACACCAAGTCGGAAGTTTGTTCTTCACCTCATCACTCATATGGCGCACACGAACCTTGGCCCACCAATCATTAGGGTCAGCCTCAGCATCTGCTGCCGCTGCCCAGAACCCCTGCTTTATGAGCACCGCTGTAGGGAACACCTCATCTGCACACCTCTTGCAGACGGTGGAAGCACCCCACTTCACCGACGCCTTACCGGAACACTGCCCGCTGCTGCGACGGGTGTACCTGTATCCAAGGCACCGTGTCTCTGCGGTGACCCTCACCGTATCATCAGCGACCCAGCAGTTCCTTCCTTCATCATTCTGTTGCCAACTGCCGCCTCTCGCCAACTTGTCAACCGATTTGTCTCTTTCAATTATCCTACTCAATGCCATATTATCATTGCTCCATCATTCTATGGGGTGTCAAAGGTATTTAATGGGGGGTGGATTTTCGCTCGTCCGGCTTGCATATTCTGTTTCATTGGCTCGCTCTCTCTTCATGTTATTCATCTATGTTGGCTCGCTCATCGGAATTGCATATTCGCTCGGCTTGGCTCGCTCGCGCGTTTTGCATGTTCTCCTTGTGTGGCTCGCTCGCGTCGTTTGCTGTTCTGGGTTTATGGCTCGCTCGATGTCCCTGCTGTTCGTCCGAAATGGCTCACTCATCATCCTTGCATCTTCACGCACATTGGTTCGCTCGTCACCGCTGCATATTCTGGCTCAATGGCTCGCTCTCGAACTGTGTTCATCATCTGAAATGGCTCGCTCGTTTTCACTGCATCTTCACGCCTCGTGGCTCGCTCTCTCCTGCTGTACATTCTTTCATTCTGGCTCGCTCGCTTGGGATGCATGTTCGTTGTACTTGGCTCGCTCGCTCACCCTGCATGTTCAGTGACTATGGCTCGCTCTCTTCCAATGTTATTCTCGTCTCGTGGCTCGCTCTGATTTGCTGTATATTCCATCATCATGGCTCGCTCCCGATAGGTGCATATTCATTTGGAATGGCTCGCTCTCTTCCAATGTTATTCTCGTCCGTTGGCTCGCTCCGGTTCCCTGATAATTCCCGCCGGATGGCTCGCTCGTGCAACTTGCATGTTCGTGAACTGTGGCTCGCTCTTTGGTTTTGCATGTTCTTCCCGAGTGGCTCGCTCTAGTCTCCTGTATATTCTTTCATTATGGCTCGCTCCCGCCGCATGTATATTCTGTTTCTCTGGCTCGCTCCAACCGTTTGCATATTCTCCGATAATGGCTCACTCTCGCAACTTGCATGTTCGACGACTGTGGCTCGCTCTCGATGCAATGCATATTCCTTCCTCATGGCTCGCTCAATTACTGTGCGTGTTCTCCAATCATGGCTCACTCAGAGCGTGATGCCCTCGTGGTCCATCCACTCCCCTAGGTTGGGAACAGGTATCTTCCTGCTGTGGCCATCCATCGTTAGAACGAACGGCTGCTCCGGTTCCCTTCCGTGGTGAGC
>Ga0208030_1000125_pt1 | contig 55640 bp, 71 predicted proteins | sample MalvirDeepMed_M9_FD_184246 | JGI IMG/M metagenome (GOLD analysis project Ga0208030, IMG submission 184246) | Marine viral communities from the Global Malaspina Expedition - Malaspina viral metaG DeepMed_M9 (SPAdes) (version 2) | ecosystem: Environmental > Aquatic > Marine > Oceanic | place...
ACTAAGGATAGTTTGGCAAGTCGCCATACATCTGAGCGTCTGCTTCCTGTTTAGCTGATTGATTCAAAGCATCTCCTTGCTTTTTCAACCAAGGCTTTAGTTTTCTTTGTACGACGACGTTTGCAACTCTTTTTCCTCTAACCAGTTTGTCTTTAACTGTTTTAGCGGCACCTTTCAGATCTTCGTTATGAAGTTCGCCTTCGTGTTTTTGATTGTCAGTTCGCACTCTTCTAGCATTCCTTGCGGCATTTGCGGCATCCACTCGTGCTCCCGCAACTTCGCCAGATCCAGGAGGGAAGATTCTTGACGAACCTGGAACACTCCTTTCCTGGCTACGTTTAGTCACGTTTCTCCACGCGGTACCTGATCCTCTTTTCCGATACTCTGCGTCTGAGTAAGCCTGGAGCCGGTCGGCCTGCCTCCCCTTTCTAATGCTCTCTGGAGTATTGCCTCCCCAGCCATGATTCTGAGCCTTATCTTGAGCCATCCTAGCTAGCGAGGCGGCGCCTCGGGACATAAAAGCGGAAAGTTCATTCTGAAGTTCTCCTTCGTGTTCTTGGTGGTCACCGTGCATTTCTTGTCGTTCCCTCTTGCCTGCTCCCTCTTCATCGGAGTAGTCATAGTCTATAGTCTTGGGTTTTTCAGCCTTGGATTTTTTAGCCTTCTTTTTGGCTTCCATCATAGTCTTAGTCTTCATGGACTCGTTGATGAAGCGGCTAACGGTTTCCTCTGAAATTTGAGTAGGGTGTTTCATTCTATTGTATTTAGAGAGGGGACTTCAGTATTGTATTGTTTATTGGTAATAATAAGAAGGAATTACCCCCAATTCTAATTCTTAACTCAAATTCTTCGAAACTAGGTAACCCAGTAAATACCCCACCTGCGATAGGATATTTAGAGCCTGGAATTCCTTCAACCTTACTTCCCTCCTCATACGGGGGCTGTTGTATAGACATATTCCACAGTTTAACTCTTATTCTGTTTCCTGAGGAGAATTTATAGTAATACGGATTTAAGGGGAATTTTGCTCTATAGAAATTAGAAGTACTTGTAGTCTGTTGATCAACTTGAGAATACAACGCTCCTACCACATACTTTTCATTTTCTGCTGGATCTACTTCATACAGCGCGGCAAAGATTTGAAAAGACCCTGTGTTTGAGCTTACATCAATAACCGCGCTAGGAGAGCCAAGAAGAGTTTTTGGTTTGTTCAATACAGGTCCATCCCATGAAATATTAGTGCTGGATACCATAGGGACCTCTCCATAATGTCCCGGGTAGCCCTTGTATTGTGAGTAGCTATCTTTATTGATGTCTATAGCGCTCGGAACTAGCATCCTGTGTTGGTATACATCAGTTTTATAGTAACCTTCAACATTACTCCTGTACCAATTACGAAAAATTACTCCTGGTGCTGGTTCGGGAGGGTCTATAAGATCCCTATCCCCTACCCCACCAACAGAAAGAGGTATATCATGTGTTGGGACGAAAGGAAATATCCCTTCACCCCACGATTCAACGAGATTCTCGAAATCTCCAGAGGAAAACATTAACCTGTGGTTTATAGAAAATCTATGATAGTCAGTTGTTGATAACGGATCATCTAAGTCAATTCTCAACAACGAGTCATACGGAGGAGGCCAATGATCGAATTGTGATACAAATTTTTCAGAGTCTGGGTTATTATACTCTTCACCTTCAGGGACAGTAATCATTCCAGCTGCGGGTAAATAGTCTACAAATCCTTGTGGTGCTGTGTTGACTGCCGACAATAAATAATTTTTGTTGTCTATAGGAATTGGAACCCCTCTAGCCCAGTAGCTAATCCAATCTTTTTCTCTTTTATCTATCAAAGCGAATTCTTTGTTACTGCGTGCGGTTCCGTGAGCCACCCCGTGTGTACATAAAAATGTCGTTTTTGCGTTTTTGTTTTGTTCAGCTCTTTTTATAAAATACTGTATGTTGTTAACAGGTGACATAATGATGTCATCATACCCCATATGGAATGCTATGTTAGTATCGGATGAGTACCACCTACTAAACCATACTTTATCCCCGTCAAATTCTCCGGAAATATAAGGGAGAATTGCCGTGCCAAAATTTTCGTAATTAGGTTGATATCCTTCCTCTGTATCCTCACTAGAATACATCCTCCCTAATTTAAAAGATGCCCCCCCATAACCCTTGGAACACACTTTAATGATTTCCCCCGCTTCCAAACTTACAAGGCCCTCAGGCATGCACCTATACCAGCCATATCTTTCAATTACAGGCGAATTGGAAGATGAAGTGTAGCTATCCCACGTCGATCCGGACTTTGTATATGCTTTAGGCCATACCCACGATGCAAATGGTAGTTCAACGCCTGCATCCGTAGATCTGGGATCAAAATGAAGCATTCCGGAAGGCGCATAAGGTACGTTTCCAATTGCTCCATATTCGCTGAAATTCAACTCCGTCTCACTGTGATTAACTTTTCCTGTTCGAAAGAAAGTCTTTAAGCTGTCCCAATCCCACTTTTCCCACCAATACTCCACAGGAAAAATACACACAGGATTAGACCAAATCCCTAAGTCTTGTAGGTCCCAACCCTTAAACTGATCGGGATTATAATACTCTAAGGAATCAGACCATTGAGTTTTTCCTTTTTTGGCATATAGAAAAAAACTAAAATGTTGTTTGATTCCTCCATCCCATTCTCCTTCAGTAACATGACCCCATGCATCAATCAGGGCACCTCCAGCATGGATTGATTTTATAGTCCTGAATCCCTGCAAAGGAAATTGGTTATCTATTGGATTGTATGGATCAGTAGCGCTATACTTCCGAAATCCATTTTCCGGATCTTCTGCTCCTGATCTTGGATTCATGTAAGATTTTCCAAACTCCAAAGTAGAAGTATTATAATTATATCTTACAAGCTTATCGATTGACATGTTTTGAGTATATTTGAGACCCGAGTCTACAGACATATAAAGTGGTACGGCTCCAGCCAGAGAAAAACCAGCGGCGTGCATATTATCCAAATCCATCAAGAGTTTAAACTCATTTCTCGATGGGTGGGGAACCATTATAGTTTTTTCGTTCTCCTCTCCTTTATTCTCATTTTGAATAAGACTTCCATCTCTATCAAATATTTGAGAAGTTATTTTAGTCGGCTCAAATACTAATGGTGTTTGACCACCTTGTCCTACATCGTATGCTGTTCCTTGGTAGAGACACTCTATAACTTCCCAAGTATCCAACCTGTGTCTAATCGAAGTCTCATAACTCCTACCACGGAATCGTGGATCATTTCTAGCTACGGATTCGCCACGACCCCTAATATCAGGTAGAATGACAAAAAACCCTCTCTCTGTCCATTTTAGTGCTTCTTGACCTACAAGAGTTCTGTTAGAAGGCCCAGTATGGGATACGATCATTACAGGAAGTTTGTCTCCTCCAGCAAGGGCTACTTCAGAACTCTCGATTGAGTAGCGAAAATCTACTAGCATATAATATCCATCAGACAGGATAATACCTCCAGTGCTCTCTATAATAGCCTGAGGGGGGAATTCTGGGTGCTGCTGACGAATCTTGTAGATATAATCCCCATCCCTCCATATCCTAGCCTGAGCTGTTAGAGTGTAAACTCCGTAAGATTCAAAGCTATCTTCCTGGACTTCGTACACTGCATAGAAAAAATTCTGAAACGCAGGACGGATAACGTCTCCAGCCCGAAGATTTCTACCAAGAAGTTTTCTTATCTCTTCTCTGTTAAAAGTAAAAGACAACTCACTAGTCAATTCTAATCCAAATTCAGATAAATTCTCCTGGATAGGAACCGGATCGAAATGAGCGTAAGTCCCTACTGGAACTGGGGATAGAGCTTTTATACGATCTTCGTCGTATAAATCATCAAAGTTTTCTGTAGATAAAAACTTATAAACAGTGACTTCGGATCCCCCCAATTTAATTAGTTCATTATTGACCATATTAAAAAGAGCTCTGTCAGCCCCGAAATCTTCGAAAACTGACAGAGTCCCTTCATTAAAAATATCTTCAATTTCTAATCCATTCTCAAGATTAGGTGCATTAAATTGGTCTTTATCCGACATGCTATCATGCGGCTTTACTTAACGACATCTAAAAGTTGAGTCATAAGATCTCCAACCGCTAATTTATATAATAGAACAAAATACATCAATCTTATACCAGTTTTTGCTAAAGACTCAGCAAGGTCGATAATTGATTGGTATGTCCTATCAGCAGCTGTATTGAGATAATTAAAAACTTCTCTTACTTTTTTCATCATAATAAACCTCCTTATTATTCGCCCTATCGGGCGTCCGGGTTGTAATTGGGATCGGACGCGGCGGCCTCGCTTCCCGGGCTGTATGTTGGTTTCAAATGTGCACCTCTAGCGGCTGTATCTATCTGTGTCCACCGCTTGGGGTCTGCCATCTCTTTCCCCATCTGTCGCTGTTTCATGATTCTTGGGGTGGACTTCTGTATTGATGCGGCGTGTACAGGAGAGGGTTCGGCTTCTACAGAAGTGGCTGCTTCTTTTGCAGCTCTGTCACGTGCTTTTTGGTTTTCTCTTCTTTTCTTTGCTGTAATCCTTTCCTGCAAGAATCCGCCCACTGGTTTCCATTTAGGTTTTTGAGGGTCGATATAACGAAGAAAGGATTCCATTGTAATTGTCTATTACTATTTACCAGAGATAGAAATGCCCGAAGAATGAAATCACCCCTACAATGATCAAAGTACCAACAGTTAGCACTGCAATAGCTAGAAGAATCGCGTTCCTCCACTCCTTTCTTTGTCGGGCTCGTTCGTTGAGTTTTTTTAGCGTGTTTAGCATAGCTACGCAGGAGATATGACTCGGCTTGCATGTATATTTATTAAAGCTTCAGATCCACCACTAAATACTAACTTGTCTACGCCTACCCCATATCCCGGTGTTATTTTTATTCCTTGCGGGAATCTAATCGTTTCTGCCTTCTTGGCCTTTGTAGTAAGAACAAGAAAAACGGCGTCATCTATAGTTTGATCAGAGTGGGCAATTGCGGGATCATAGAAAGACCCTCCCCATAGTACTCCTGCAGTGGCTATTGTGATAGACCAGACAACCCAGTAGTCTGAACTTTTTCCCTCTGGAAAATAACTTGTATTGGAAGGTGCGGGAAGGAACACGTATGGAGTCCCATAGGTTTTGAGATTGATAGAAGATGCAGTAGTTACAGCTGAGTCCTTGAGACCTTCCACAGAAGCTCCTTCTTGCCTCTTCCATCCTGGGGTATATGCTATTCCACTATTAGTTGCAGCCATAGTCTGTTACCCGTCTGTTTGTTCGGTATAGTATATCGTAAGCCACCTATTTCCGGTTCCAGTATTTTGATTTATCCTGACTCCGTGTCCACTAGCTATCTCAATTGGGTTATTGAACATTTCTTTGTTAGGCACGTTTTGTGTAGCTCCAAAGAGTACGAAATCTTCTCCTTCTATAAGAGAAGCAGGTCTCGTAGCGTCATATTGGGAAGAGTAAAGAGTTCCTGTATAATCAGTTGAGTTATCAGTAGCAATGGCATACCCCCAGATATAGTAGAAATTAGTCGATGTTGTAGGTTTTGGCAACAGCATAATACCACTTGTATTTGTGCTACCAGATTGACCAAAAGAAGAAAAGGAGTAGGTTGAACCTCCTTTTACAAGCCCTACAGATTTCTTACCGGTACGTTTCCATCCGGGAGTATACGCGATTCCACTATTAGTTGCACCCATGATAAATTATCTAGTATTCGTGTGTTTTATGTTGTGCAGCATTATTTCAATACTCCTAGGTCTTTCCAGAATTCTTCTCTGTACAGAATATCACAGTAGTAACATTGTATTTCTTTTATACCAAGCTCAAGATGAAAGGCGTGCCGGTGAATCCTCACTAACTGACGTTCTGCGTGTTTTGGCATAAGTATGCTACAAGATGGAAGAAAAATCAGCGGTAGAAGGACTAACAGTGATTTCATTTTTTCTTTTTAAGGCTCCTACGGTGGCGAGCAAGTCTACTTAATCTACGTTCGTCTCCCTTATGCCCAGGCTTCTTCTTAGGTCGTCTAGAACCGCCTGAGCCATATATAGGGGGTTGGTAACTTCCAACCTTAATATCCCTAGCAACATAGGGTCCTCCATCACTTGAAGCAACCTCATCTTCGTGCTTTTGCCTTATCTCTGTTCTTTCTTCGGTATCTCTAGCGTGTTCTTCACCTTTCGGAGTTCCAGGCTTACCTCGTCGTCTTTCCGATAGTATGTCACCTAAGGTTCTTTTGTGGGAAAAATCAATTTCTCCCTCTTCCTTTGCAGTTGCCCTTGTTTTTGGTCCGCGACCAAAACGACCTTTCTTCTTCCTATCGGCATCAGGTATGTCACCTTTGTTTCCACCGTACTTTTGGCGTTTCTTCCCTTTCTTTTTACCACGAAGGTTCTTAAGATCTTTGGCGTCGATGTCACCGTCTTTGTCGGTATCCATTACGTCTTCTTGTTTTCCGCTTAAACCGTTACCGTTTTTGAAGTCAATTTCACCTTCTTCTTTAGCGGTTTCTCTAGTCTTAGGACCTCTTCCAAAATGACCCTTCTTCTCTCGATCAGCGTCGGGAATGTCTCCTTTATTGCCTCCGTACTTCTGGCGTTCGGTTACGGGTCCGGGAGCGCTTTGTAGTTGCTCCAAGTCGCTGAGCGTTAGAGAAGCGCTTTCCGCTAAAATTTTATCGTGATTGTATTTCATACTGGAGTCTTCTCTTTTAGCGCCAGTCTTGTCTTTCTTAATGAGTTCTTTCGAGGTTTCCATACGTTTAGGACCACCTTGTATTATTTTGCCCATTCGCTGGTTTAAATTCGAAACTCCCTGCAGTGCGTCTTCATGTCGTTTCCGTTCTGCGTTACGACTCTTCACACCCGCCACACGCCTCTTTATATCTGCTTCATGAGCCGGAGACAGAATTTTCGGTTCTCCTCGCGCAGGCTGTGCCGAGTGCTTCATAGGACCAACGGTTTGGCAACCGGGTGTGCCGGGTGCGCATGCAGTTGTTGAGGCAGCTGCCAAAGCAGCGGGAATTGCCACTTTTCTCCCCACTCTCTTCGCAATATCGCCTATCTTTCCTTCCACTCTTACCAATTTTCTTTGTGGGTTATTATCGTGACTGTATTTCATATTTGAATTTTCCATAGCTTCATTATTTTTTCCCTTTTTCCATTCTTCACCCTCATCATCGGCATCCATAAATCCCTTCAACTTATCCATAGCAATATCCTTATCCCTATACGACCACTCTGGAGGATTTCTCCTGCTTCTCCTATTCATACTGAATCGAATTTTTTTTCCTAAGTCTCCCGTGCTAATATCTCCGGCTCCAACTCTGTCTGGGATATAATCTTTACCTCCAGGACCTTCTCCCGTCTCAATAGATCCCCTACTTTGGCGATAGTTGTGTCTTGCGTCCTCGACACCTTTATCGTAATCCCTCCTAGTTTGCCGCCCTTGGATGGCGCGTGTCATAGGGCCACGACGAGGATTTTGAGTGTGTCTTTGATAACGATCTACTGTTCTATCTCTAATCCTGTCAATTGCTTTATAACCTGCCATGGCACGATGTATGGGCGCAGGTGGTGGCTTTCCTGGGCTTTTACCCGTATACCTTTCTTCTTGCCTAGCCTTGTTATATTGATCTGACCGCCGAGAAGCTCGCATGTTCCGGGCAGAGAATGCTCTACCGACTCTATAGCCTGTCTCGTATGGATTATCTCCTGTTGTACGTCCTTCCGAGAATGGTATTAATTTTCTTTTGGTAGCCATCTCTATTATTTAGACTAGAAAGTTAAAGTTATTAATCCTTTTATTTAAGTACAATTTCCCAGGGTGGATAATTAACATAGTCATTTTCATCTACTTTAACAGTAAAAGTCTCATCTCCGTGAGTTATAGTAGCTTCTCCATGCATCAACCTAACAATCTCACAAGGTCCCCATACCCTCATGTGCGTATCTGCATTAGGAACTCCCCTACCATTCTTCTCGTTGTAATGAATGACATAGGTCCATTTAGGTTCCAAACCCCATAAAATTATTGGAGGCTCTCCAAATTCAGCTTTGTATGAGCTCCACGGGGATACATAGTAGTCTCTTACATATAAAGAGACTTTTTTCCACATAACGAACCCTTGTAAGTCTATGGTACCATATTTAAGATATGGTTTCCACGCTCTAAACCCAACCCCTCTTTCGCGTTGAGGGTGTAATTTTATTTTACCTTGTAGCCCATATACAAGCCAATTGCAATCGGTATCGAATTCTACGTATATTTGGTCTTTCTTAGCCTGAGCAGGTTCTTGTATGTAAAAAGAGGGTAAAAATAACCCCACTGACAATAACGAAATCAACAAGTATTTCACTTCATTGTTATTTAGTTTTTTGTTTTATGTTGCTCCCAAATATGTCTTGCTAGACTTCCGAGTGCTACACAAAGCAAACAAATGCTTAAGTGATGTAACACATTAGTATATAGTGATTTATATTTTTTTACTTAAATTAAAACCATATAAAGGAACTACTTTTGCAAAATTAGGAAAAGCATACCCCATAACACCCCCCGAAGACGGACACAGTCTCACACTGGGGATAAAGAATACCATGATATTTAGAAGCATGAGGAATCATAAGAGAGTCAGGTATCAGATAGTTCTTCTGTATTACTATCCCTCCAGGTTGACGCGTAAAAGGTGTTGTAATCCCACCTCCAATTCCGTAAATATATTTCCTTACATCATCCAAAGATGTTTTTTCTTCCCCTGCAAGCCAGCTGGTAGTAAAATTCACCATCCTTGTGTAAAGAATATAATTGATGTTTGACCAACCGCTAGCAGCATAACAAGTTTTAAAAAAGTTATTATTCGCATTTTTGTACCAGTCAGTAACTTGTTCATTAGTCAAGTCATAATCATAAGGGTCTATTGTGAACAGAATATCTTTTAATGGCTCATACTCAGATTCAGAAATCTCAACTGACATTTCATCACTAGCGTATGTCGTCCAATAGAGAGGATCAAAAGTGCTCCCGTAATTAGGTGGAGTATACCCATCAGGCAAAGTATTAGGAATAGCAATATCTGGAGGAATTGCCATGTAAAAATTAACATATTCTTGATTTACTCTAAAACCTGGTTCCAAGAAATAATCCTTCATGTTAAGAGGGTCATAGGGGTAGGAACTAATTTTATTAATAGAAGGGACAGAAGACTGTTTCTTCCAAGCTGGATGACTAGGGGTAGGGATAAGACTCGGATGTATCATCACTTGATTAATATTCATCATTAACCCAACTCCCGGGTAGCTAGGCCATCCGGGAAAGTTAAACGCCTTCATGAACTGGAATCTAGCTCCTGCGCTCTTTTTTTGTAAATCAGGGTCAGTTCCGTCATTCGGGTTATATTCAATGTCGAGAGACTCAGTAGGCCCAGGGTTAGGCGTTCCCACTGCAGCAGCCAGTCCTGTTTGAATATCGAACCCCATACTGCAATACATAAGATATTCGTTAACAGAGCCATTCGCGTAAACCGGATTCGATGGACTATTGTCTCTAAGTACCGCGATTCCAGTTCTAGTATAATCTGTCTTAGCATCCTTAATTTCATACAGGAACCATCTAAATGCTAGGAAGAAAAACGTATTCATTGCAATAGTAACTTTTCTTGCTGGTTGTGGTTTGGAACTTCTAGAAGAGTTAGATGCCTTTATATGATTCTTTATAAGTGACTCTATTTTTTTGTAAGCTGGGAGGAAGCTACAATTGTTGTAAAGGGGAAGAGCCCTAGCAACCCCATCCATGTCAACATGTTCGGACTTCAGAGTCTTGAATGCAAATCTCTGAAAAGCTTCGTAGGATTGTGCCATTTTAGTCCCTTTTAGCTTTCTTTCCAGCAGGGGATGCCTGCCATCTACCAAAAATTTTACCAAATCTATCTGCTTTTTCCTTTGCTATTTCCGATTCAGCTTGTCGGCTTGAAGACAGAGGACTTCCTTTTGCTTGTTGGGCGGACCTTTTAGCTAAGGATTGTTGCGCTGCTCTTGCAGCTCCAACATTTTGAACGGTTCCCCACTTAAGCTCCACTAAAGATCTATTTGTTTTTATGGAATCGTCCACTCCGTCAGATTCTAAATTTCCTAGTCTAGCTCGTATGTCAGCTACTGTTGGTCTACCCCTTGTTATATGAGCAGCATTTCTAGCTTGAAAATCATTAAAATCACTTTTCCATTTTTCTCTTTCTTCTCTAGGAGCGCTGGGGTTGGGTCGTCTTTGGTGAAGCTTTGAACCCTCTTTAGCCAATTTTTCACCTTCGGTTTCGTTTTGATCAGCTAAGTACTGTTTAAATGAAATTTGTTGGTTGTCGCCAACAAGGGCTAAATCATGGACTTTTAAATATTTTTTCGCACTCTGCACCTCATCTTTGCTTATTGGTTCCTTCTTTGAACTCGACCTTACTTTTCTATCTTTTCTCTTGAACTCAGCACGTGTCCATTTATTTTTAGTTTTTATTGGTTGTTCGTCTTTTTTAGTTGGCAACAGATGTTGTGCAGGGTGTGTCCGCCTTGCATAAAACGTAGTTTCTGCCAAAAATTTTGAAAAGGATTTCATCTCATTTATCTAGTAGTTCTGATTTACATTCGGATGTAATTAGGAGTCCCTTATTTTTTTATATTTTATTTTTTTTGATCAATAGGAGTCCCAAGACACTGCGTGTGTATGACGGTAGCATGTTGCTTATGAGACTCTATGTGCAAAATCGTCCGGTGAGATATGCAACATCCTACGGGCGGGCGGCTGAAATAAACACAAAATAGGTGGAAAGTTATTAGGTAGGCTACCGATAGTAATAGTATGCCTGACCCCTCTCACTTCGACCCTTCCTACTCTCCCAATGAGCGCGCTGAGATGGCTCACAATGAGCCAAATTGCTCGCATTGTCTGGATTCTGGTTACTTGCAAGATGACAATGGTCAAGAATTGCACTGTGAGTGCCCTGAGGGTGATGTAATGACTCGGCTGGATGCTTTGGATGAGGAGTGCTCATATCTTAGCGTGGATGATTTCTCTGATGATGCTGAGGCGTGGGCTTCCTGCTATGGGGGAGATGATAGTTTCTGACCTGCCATAATGGCAGTCTTAGGCCAGCCGATATTATTTTGCAACATCCTATATATTTGTGTGGGTTTAGTTGATTTATCCATATGCGCTACTGTATAATCTACATCATGCCTCTCCCTCCCGACCTCTCGAAACCCGCCTTCTCCATATACCCCATCGCCGCTGACCGCGTGATGTGTGGATTGTGTGTAACCTGTGCCAGCCCCAAGATCACAAATAACGATTTCAGGGACGCACTCGGTCGCGCGGAATACTCGATCTCTGGAATGTGCCAGAAATGCCAGGATGATGTATACGCTGTCGGTGGGGATGAGGAAATGGACTGGAACTCGGCGGACGAATTGTTCGAATAATCTGCCAATTTGGCATAGTCGGGCCATCCCGAATCGTTTAGCAACATCCTAAGTATTTACTTGACGCTGACCCCTACGCTACGCTATAATATGCCCATGGATAACGCCTCTCCCAAACTCTCCAATACTTCCAAAATGCCTGGAAAATCTTGGTCGCTTCCCGCTTGGGAAACCTGTCCAGGTGCGAGAAAGGGTAACGGTGAGCCTGTGGATGCTTGCTCCCGGTGTTATGCCCTAACGGGAGCGTATAACTTTCCTAATACAATCGCCAGCCGCGAGCATAATCTAGTAGACTGGAAATCCCCCGGCTGGGTGAATGCTATGGTCAAGGCTATTGGCAAATCTAAGTATTTTCGCTGGTTTGATTCTGGGGATGTTTACTCGGCTACGCTTGCCGTCAAAATAAAATCCGTTATAAAGTCTACGCCTAATTGCCAACATTGGCTTCCGAGTAGGTCATACAAACTCCCGCATATCCGTAAGGCGTTGGATATGATAGCGTTGCTTCCTAACGTGGCAGTGCGCTATTCTAGTGATAGCCTGGATGGTGAACGCCTGGATTTTGGACTAAATAGCACAATCATACAATCCAAGGATGATTTTGTTGCCGAGAAAGGTTATGCGTTATGCCGAGCGGGTGAGCGCGGCGGAAAGTGTGGAACCTGTCGGGCGTGTTGGTCTACGGCTGTGGAAACCGTAGCGTATGTCGCGCATGGAAATAAAGTAAGCCCCAAGAAATTCGAGAAACTGCTGATAGGGGTCTAAGGCTTGCTCTATTCGCCGATTGGGGGTGGCCAGAAGCTGCCATAATGGCATGAAAATATTTTCCATTTTAGGGGAAAGTTTTTCTGTGGGCTGCCGATAGTAATAGTATGAAGATGACCCGCCAACACTTCCAAGCACTTGCTGACTCATGCGCTACGATTATAAAAAACATTGTCCAAGATTGCGCACCCACCCCAGAATCATTCGAATGGCAAAAATCCGAAATCACTAGCGAGTTCCTGCGCTTGTGCCACGCGTCAAACCCAAATTTCGATGAATCCCGCTTCGTGTCTTGGGTTGAGAAAAAAATCCAAGAAAATGCTTGACGAAACCCTTCCGATCCTGTAAAATACTCTGATGAAATACCTCATAAACTACCTCTCCATTCTGGCGGGTAGGCGTTTCGCCTCCGCTTACTCCAAAGAATCTTCTCTACAAGGATTCTGGCTGGATACTTACTGCTTCTTGCGGCGTAGGCTTCCCTATGTCCCCACCTTCTTCACTTGTAACCACTACGGCAACCAGCCCAAATTGGGATACAAGCCCTGGAGAGCCACGCAGGGGTTCTAATCCCTGCCAATTTGGCATAGATGGGCCGGATTTCCCATTTTATGCTTGACGAAACCCTTTCGCTCCTGTAAAATATGTCTATGAAGATGACTCGCCAACACTTCCAAGCACTCGCAGACATGACCGCAGAAATCATCATTGAAATCAACGCTACGGCAAGCCAAACCGATAAAATCATGAAAGAGGTCATGCGAGTTTGTAAAAGTTCAAACTCCAATTTCAATGAAGATATTTTTGATAACTGGGTTCAAAATATCTTGATTCGGAATTCCTAAAATGTGGACAATGCGATCCATGTATAAACGTTTGGAGAATACGGGCATGATATCCCTAGGGATATTAACATGCCTTGGGGTATGTAAATTATTCTATATTATGCTGTCATAATGGCATGGTCGGGCCAACTTTTGCAAAAAATGCAACAGTTCAAATGGAGAGCGACCGCAGCACAATTTCTTATTTTTTTACTTGCTTTTCCTTTGCGCGACTGTATAATATACACTCAAGGCTAGCCGTCCCCGCCTACAGTGTAAGAGGGGTGGGAGGAGATTTTTCCGATGGGTTTTCACCTCACAAACAGAAAACCCATTTTTCTCTTGACTCTGACTCTAAACTCTGGTAAAATACTAGCATGAAAATTAGCACCCGTTCTGTCTCGATCAACAAAATTAGCACCCACAAATACGCTGTGAACTACTCGCAGAGTGGATTCACCTACACTTTGACTTTCTCGTCCCTCAACCGCGCTCGCTCCTGGGTGCGCCGGAACACCCGCCAGGTCGGAAAATATATGAGTGCTTGAGGTTTTTATTCGAAGGTCTCGGGGAGCCTTGAGCCGTGTCGATAAGACGCGTGCTCTAAAATCCCCACCTTACCGTCCCAAACTACGACGGTAGTAAGGTTTCATGGGGTTTTGAAAGCCAAGGTAATACCTGAAAAACCCCATATCCCCTTTGACTTTTTCATTGCGGGCCCAAGTCTGCCATAATGGCAGCATAAAAAGTTTTTTAGAAAATACCCCATTTTTCTTGTTTTATGCTTGTAATGCCTATATGCGCGAGGGTATAATGTATTCTCACACTCAGGGGGAAGGGAGATCGTCACCCATTCAGCGAGAACTAGTTGGACTGATGAACGGTCAACCGCAAAGGCTTTGTGAGAGCCATTCCCTTTTCCCTGTTTTTCTTTTGACTTTTTCACCCCGCTACTGTAAAATACCTACATGGGACATCACAGAACACCAGATCAACTCCTTGCCGAAGCCTTGCTAAAGGTGGCTAACCTGCGCCGAAAGGTTGCTGAAACCAACTTGAAAAACCATCCTCGGATGGCTTCCTTGCTCACCCGTGAGAAGGAGATCAAGGCAGAACTTGTAAAAGCCGCCAAATGGCTTGACCCTGAAAAGGGACTCGAAATGCGTATTGCGAAACTCACCACGCAAATCGAGGTAGCCAAGCACAATCTCGAAAACGCCGCAGAAATCAAGTCCGAACTGACCGACCAACTGGAAAATGTCCAGAAGGAAAAGACCGTTCTTGCCGGGCAACTTTCTACGGATGAACTTGAGGGCTAGAGGCTACTACGCTAAAAGGGATAGGCTTCTTGAAAGCCTGTCCCTAGGCTCTAGGTTCTGTCCTGAGTGTAGAACCGTAAGTCTGTCGCTTGCCGAAAGAAAACCCGTCACAATCACTTGTGAGCATTGTGAGGGGGAATGGGCGATCAAGTCTGACGGCTGGACGCTGGATAGAATAGACTACTCAAACATCAAACCGCTCTATTTGGAGGAATAACATGCCATATTGACAGGTTTGGGCCGCCAAGCGTCCCTAAGTCCTTTATATAAAACAAGATACAAAAAAATAAAATAGCATGAAAATAACAAAAATATAACCTAAGTTACTACTAGACAAGGGGTTAAAACCATGCTATAATGGTAGTATATAATATAGGAGGCGAAAATACTTTGTGGATTACATGGGATAAAATACTATTTCCTATTCTGAAGTCTGTTACTGCTATATTACTGTTCTTTACTGTGTTAATTGTATTAGGGATCGGTTTTCTAATTTTGACTTTTTCAGACATATGGTCTGGCAGCCAAAAAAAATAAATAAGTCCGGCAACTACCGAGGAATCCCCGGCAGTTCAGGGAATTTTATGGTATTATGGGTTTAAGAGAAAAATTATATATGCTGTTTTGACTTTTTCGGGGGTAACACTACATCTTGTGGTGTGTTTCTATAAAACCCCGTAAATAATTACCTACATATACTACATCTTGTGCCTGCTCTAACTTTGTTGTTAGGGTGGGCTATTTTTTTTTATACCTTGCTTTGACTTTTTTACTATGAAAGAAAAAAAAATAAAAGCAAAATTCGCATCTTGCGTGGGGGAATTCCCTTTCTTTTTTCCTTTTTTTCATGTTATTTTTTCTTTTTTTCTACAAAAAGAAAGTATAGAGAAAAAAAGAAAAATAAGAGATGTGTAAGACTTATGGTGATTTACTACAAATCCTTATGGTAAACCATAACATAAAATAAAAAACACACGACCCTACCTAAAGAATCGTGTGCCAAAACTACCCTAAAGCGGGTCAGTTTTTAAGGATGTTTTATACCATCAGGCTAAACAAAAGCAAAGCAAAACCGAACATAAACAGAACTTCGGATGATGTAAACGGGCTGTTGGTTTCAAACAACTTAACCACTTTATTTAAGAATTTAATCATAACAATTATCGTTAAAGAGGATGGTTCACTCGTTTAGTTAATATCAGAGTCATACCATTATTACAATCAGCGTCGTAACGAATACAACTAATAGTAATGATAAACCCATTACTTTAGAGTTTTTGTATTTTTGTTTATCTTGCTGGGTGTATAGGCTATTATAGTAATGTCGTTGCTGTTCTCTAAGTTTTTCGGCGATACTATTTTTTTTCATCTTCTTCTTGTATTCGTTCATTTAACCATGTTTGGGAAATTATCTCTTTTGATCCATCACAGAGGAAGCATGGGTATCTTCTAAAACCTTTTAGTTTTTCTTCTTGAATACCGTTCCCTTTACATATAGGACACTCAATCATTTTTGGTGTAGTCATTCTTCTTCCTTCCAGGATCTCCAGACTACAATTGAGGATTTTAACTCTAGCACGAAAGCGGAGGCTTTCTTATGCCAACGAGACGATACCATATTCCTTGCTTTGTTAATGGCAGTTCCTTTCCGACTATAGGGCAAACCATAACAAGAACTTACAGGAACCCATCCAGTTGAAGATCCAAACCATTTACTATCAGATGTAAAAAAAATCTGGAATCCAGAATCCATACACCAGGGAGGAGGTCTTTCTGTTCCTTTGGTTGCTTTAACCATTTCACTCTCCGCTATTCTCTCCTTCTTCCAAGGGGGTTCCTAGTGGGGGGAAATGCCACACCACGCTAACTTCATGCTCAAAACACCAATAAGTTTTACCTGTTTCTGGTGTTACAAAACAATCGACATGGTTAGACACCGTTGTTTCTTCTTCCTTATTGAGTAGAGTCCATAGCGTTGCGTTTTGTGGGCAAACAGGACAGTTTCTATTTTTATGACTGCTACAACTAAGCAATACGAAAAATAGAAAAATTATAAATAGTATTTCTAAATGTTTCATTTCTTTCTCCTTATGAGTCACTTATAAAAGTTTTAGTTTTGGGGTAATTTTTTTCTATAATCTGCGTCAGCAGGGAAAACATTTCTTACACCACAAGGCCACCCACCGTCCCCTTTCCATCGTGGGATGATATGCCAATGTGCGTGTTTAATAGTTTGTCCTGCGTGTTCTCCGTCATTTACTCCAATGTTAAAGTCAATCCAACCTTCTTGCCCCTCATAAAGCATAGTAATAATGTCTCGCGACTTCTTTATTGCCTTCCGTAAATCTACCCATTCAGCAAAATTATAATCAGAAATAGTAGAGATGTGCCGCTTGGGGATAACCAAAGTATGATACCCCGTAACAGGGTATTTATCAAAAATGATAATGTGGTCATCTGTCTGGGCTTCCGTATTTCCCACAAACTCACAGAACTCACAAGGAATACGAGATTGTTTCATGGGATGATAGTCCAATAAGTAACACAGTATTGGCAACCAGTCGGATTTATTTTTTTAGAGAAATGCCGACGGTGTTTATCCCAACCGCTAAGTGGGGGTGGATTTAGGTTACCAGAAAGATGTCTCCGATACCTGCGCTGATGTTCTAGATTGTTTTTATCCACAACAAAAGCAGTAACCCCAGTCCCCTCTAGTTGTTGGTTAATAAAATCTATGTCTCCTTCGTCCCACCAAATTTGGGAAACAAATTCACTTGGCAAAAAGTTCTTTGTTCGTTCCTCAACCTCCTGATGTTGCCCACCCCCCATCGAAACAGTTTTCCCGACACCGCAACTCGTCACAAGCATGAGAGTGGTAGTGAGGATCGCTACCAAAGCGAACATCACCACACATTCCTTTCTCCTCTTGCTTTTAATTTTACTCATAATATCCCTCATTTCTCCCTTAGTTAAGTGTTTCCTCATCTTATCACGCCGCATCTTGTCCATCATCGTTTACATCCTTTTCTGATAATCTCCTGAATTTGAAATCTCTTCTTATCCCTGCCCCTCCAAGTCCGTGTTTTGAGTCGGAAAGTGATATTTGGATGCGTAAGAGTAAGAGAGTCCAGAGCGGATTTAGCCTGATGCTGGAGCCTGAAAGATCCGTGTGATTTGTATTTTGTGTAGGTCATGTTATTTCCCAATAAAAGATTCATCTGCTTGCTTAACAATTTCTTCTAATTTTTCTAAAATGTGTGTGTAGTGGTCAATTTTTTGTTGGCTAGGAAGGTATGGATCGTCAATAACTTCGCGGCATTGGGCATCACTTAAAAAGTCTCTTATATCCTCAGCCACCTGACGAATACAATAAATTTGCTCTGTGTCCAAGTTCAGGTGGAATGTAAACGGAGCGTATCCATTATTTTCATCCAATCCTTCCCCCGTTAGTGGGTGTCCCATATTATAGTCCGTCACTGTAATCCCTCAAATGAAAACGCAATTTCTCAAGCCTGTTCTTTAGTTCCCTCTTTTCAATTCCCAGTTGCCTAGAAGCCTTGGAAATGTTTACATCGCCGTTAGGCTTAATCAAAGAGTAATCCCCTAAAATTAGTTCTACAATTTGCTTATGTTCCTCCTCAAGCGAGACATCGAAACTCAAAGAGGAAACATCCGCTCCCTCATACATACTTTCATCTCCGAGTAAGTTCTCATCTAAGGACAGATGAGAGGTTATATTCCTTTTCTTGGTAATCCTGCTCCCAACATTATTTTTCTTATTCCACAGCGTAGATTTGATATACTTATCAAACTCGTCGCTTCCAAAAAAATCACGAAAAGGACTGCCAACCTTTCTCTTATATGTTTCGCAAGCATCCATAGCCGCGATATACAAATTCTGGACAGAATCCTCAAAAGAATTGGCTATTGAATCACCTCCGATCCTGTATGCTATGGCATATATCAAATTACCATACTTGGTTTTTATCTCCTCAATTTGTTCTGAGGTAATGCTGTATTTATCAACCATTTCCAAGAACTCTCTCTCTAACACGCATGAATTCACACATGGCTACATCGGGGGGGATATTCATAGTGGTTTTGTAAAAATCACCGAACCGACTGAGGTTGGCTAATGTATCCGTATCCAGTTTCCCGTGATACAGAGACTTCATTCTACTCCTAAAGGAGTTCCTCTCAAAAGAAGTAGAGAGGGCGGGGAAGCATGATTCGTCCCACTTGGGTTTCCCGTAATAGTATTCGTGATGGGTTCGGGATTTGGCATCCTCGTAATCTTTCCCTGAAAATCTCAATTCTATTATGTCGCACGGTGATTCGTGAATATACTCTATGAGATCCAAAGCCATCCAAAGAATGGGATTTAGATTTTCCGAAACCGACGAGTTGCTACGCGCGTCGCTATTTTTTGGGCTGGCGTTTATATCTTCCACATATTTTTTATAAGAAACCAAGTATCTATACACATAATCTAATAGAAAACCCTTCGAGACAAGAGTAAGTTCTTTTGATGCTGGCGTGTCTCCTTTGTTGATTCTTTCTCTGACCACAGCGGATTGGTCATTACTGAATGCGACCACATGACGCGATTGGTTAGAAGTTCTACGGTCAAAAAGAATATGTATATGTTTATCAAACAAATCATTTTTCTGATCTTTGAAGGTGTATAACCTTAGCCATGTGGACAGTAACACAATCCGTGGAAGAACTCCGCTTGCGGGTAACTTCGCGCATACGGAAACTTGTGAATTTCTCTTAAATTTATTCATAACTAGATTGAACCAAAGACATTAAAGTTGTGAAGAGTTTTTCCTCAAACCCTTCGTCAGTAAAAATTACATTCTCCCCATACACCTGCTCGTAATCTGATCTGTTTCTGTCCTTACCAATAACCAAAGTAGTGTTGGGGATACCTCTCAAATACTTTGTTCTCAACTCCTTGGTGTTCACCCCGCGAAATTGAAAATTATTACTCCCAACGGCACAATAGGTTTCTCCATCCGTCAAGTTGAGGACAACAATGTTTTTGGTAACCACATTCTTTTTCATCCATTTCATAAGACCGGGAAGAACGGCATATTCAGCAGTTGCGCTTCCCATAGCATGCCCACCTCCGTCCGTAACTGGGGAATAGGTATCTACGCCCAAAACCCTATCGAGAGGAGCCGTGGCTCCCCCAAGACAAGTTGATCCCAAACCTTTAGCGTTGCTCATAACTCTTGTGAGAGTAACGAATTGCCCCTCTATAAAAGAATTCTTAGACTCTACACAGGGGGCAGATTTTACAAAAACCTCAATTTTTATTTTATCCTTTACAACATTATGAACCGCCTTACCAAAAGCAGAACACACAGCATTAGCAACATTCAGACGGCTTAGACGGAAGGAGTCAAATTCCTTCACGCCACAATCCATACTCCCAGAACCGTCAATCAACATAACAAAAGTGGTATCCGAGGATGGAATATGCTCATGAGACTTGAAAATGTTATCATTGAACGCATAGCGATAAGCCCTTCTGGGGTCTAGCCTACCCTTATTCGTATGTTGAACTCGCGGAATCTTGGACTCCAAAAGCAAACCAATCTTTCTGGCAAACTTACGATACAAGTTATCTCGATAGGAAACCATCCATGTGGGAGGCTTCCTATCTGGGTAGATATTTTCTTCCTTAAAAATAAATTCTTCTGTTTTATTTCTCATTGCCGTGGGTCAATTACATTTTTTCTGGAGAACCAGAGAGGGCTTAGAATTACGAATATCTACGGATACCTCATACCAAGTGTCGTCTACGAGAATTTTGCCGTTTTTTATATTAGACAGATCAGAATTATCTTCACAAAATTTTAAACATTTATCGTTAGAATCAAATCCAAAAGTATAGTCCCTGGGCATCGTCTCGTCTTGGCGAACCGATCGCCGTTGGGCATCAGAATATATTTGCTTGAAAATATCGTCCTTCCCTTCACAACGCGCAATATCTATTGCGTTGTGTGCGTTGAAATCTCTTCCAAACTCAAAACCTCTGCTCAAGAGATATGAAATACAACCGTCTATGTTATTCATAGTGAATTCATCTAATCCCACGGTGGGAGTCGAAACTAGAGTATACTTTTCTCTCGCATCCAAAACTTTTTTTCTAACCATCCCAGGACTCGTATATTTTTTACTGTGAGCATAAACCAAATCGTCGCCTCTACTGATATTTCTCTCAAAATACTTGTGAGCGTTGCTCCATTCTCCGAACAATTCCTTTACATCGTCAATAACCCGTGTAGCGACAACCTGTCTTTCGCGAATATCATCCTGCGTTATCGAATTATAGACATCATACTCATCAGAATAGGTATCCAAATCCTCGTCCGTTATAGCGGCAAGAGACTCATCTGGGAATAACTTAAAATCTTTGAGCATATGCTCAATCTTCTGAAACTTAAATGTAGCCATATTTTTATTTTAATGCGTCGTAAACGACGACTGAGTAATCTACTTCGGGAGATCCTTCTCCCCAATTATCGGAGAGTTTTTCCTTAGTCTCATAGACTTGAATTTTATGAAAAGAATGAATTGCCGCCATCATTGGTGAGCCGATAATTCTTGGTTTAGAATGTTGTTCTTGTGCCATCCTAAATTCTTCCCCTCCGTCCTTCTTTTGGGAGGGATCGCGTAAAGCACTTTCGGCAAATCTAATTTCTCCCACATCCGACTGCGCTCTTTCAATTATGTTTGAGTCGCCTCCGGCAATATCCGAAAGGGTAGCATTACCGCTCTCCGACATCCCGCCTAAATACATATCTCCCGCAGTAGAACCAAATGAAAATCGTGGAATTTCAACAACATTCCCCCACAGATTTTCAACATGATCCTTGATAGCGTCCTTGAAAGTTTCAAGGACTATCGGAGTATATTGGGAGGGAGTTGAATTAACAATCTTCCCCTTATCACCATACACTTTGTAAATCCAAGGATCGTGAATAAAATCCTTGTGGTGGAATAATAGACGATAACATATATTCATCAAAGTATTATCGTTGAACTCTCCTTCTTCATACCGTTTATTCCATTCAGAAAACACACGAACATCACCAGCGTTAATATACTTCTTTAGATTATAGGCGCATAGCGTGTCGATTCTAATATCCTCCACAGCGTTCAACAAAAAAGCGATGTCTGCCAATGCTTTTCGGAGAAAATTGCCATACTTCAACTCCTCCGAATCCTCGGAGTATAAATTATCAAAAGACATAGCGGGATCGCACATAACGAGTTCCCTCAAACAAATGTAGTCGGATTCCGAATCATCGGGATCTTCCAAAACAAAGAGAGAGTCCAAAACCTTTTCGAGCATGAGATAACAGGTAGCCCAGGTTTGCCTTTCGCTGTCGGACATTTTAATGTGATTCAATTCGTGAATCATGTGTCCAATCGTTTCATCAACATACCCTTTCTCCAAATGCCCCGTAGAGATATAAACTTTCTTGTTGTCCACAGAACACCTAGCACCATTATCATCATTCGGATAGTCGATCTTCACATTTTCCCCAGGAACAATAATATCCTTGTAGTGGCGCAAAATAGTTTGTATATCATACATCACTTTCGGACTCAAAGAGTAGATGGTTCGCCCATTCAGCCAACTCTCCATCATTTCTGCTTTGATCTCAACCCCTTCATCGGGAGGGGAGAATTCTTCAATTTTCATTATAAATTCCCAAAGAATCGGCATACTCTCGGAGGATGTTAGAATCGCTTGCGATGTTTGTGCTGTCCTGCTCAAACATAGAAAGAATACTATGATCCACCACATCTTTCATCTTAAATTTGGTAAGGAGGCACAAGGATTCCAAAATCGCTCTCGTAGAGATCCTCATAGCGATTTTACCTTCTGAGAACAAACGATGGGAATAATCATAAATTTTCAACAACGGCTTCGCCGCCCGTGAAACTTCTCCTCCTTCCGTATGCGTGATGTATTTGCCTAATTCTTTTCCGCTGAGATACTCAAGATTGAAAATACGGAAACGATCACACAAAGCCCTGTCGATAGTGCGCGTTGAAGAATACTCCAAACCTACATTCGCAGTAGCGATAAAACGAACCGAGGGATGAACCTCAACCATTCTACCCTCTTCTTTTTCATCAACACGGATATTCCGTCTAAAATCGAGAATGGGAAAAATGATATTGTAAGCATCATCAGAACCTCGGCTCAATTCATCAAGAACAATAAGAGTATTTGGCTCTTGAACCGCGCGAAGAAAATCGGCATCCTCAAAAGAAGTATTGCCATCTTTCAAAGTAAAATACCCTAGCAAAGATGAACGAGCATCTTGCGTAGAGCCACAGTTGATAACAACTGGATTCATTTCCAATTCTTCGGCAACATTGAAACAGAGAGTAGTTTTCCCCGCTCCCGTCGCACCCGTGATTAAACAGTTTTTTCCACACCCGACTAGGGTAGTGAGCATTTCTTTTTTAGTATTATTTATTACGAACATGGTGGTTTCCTCAAAAGGACACTACCATTATACCAAGAATCAGATAACAATTCAAGTCTAAACTTGGTAAAATGGCAAAAAAATTGGCTGGAAGCGTGAGCCTCCAGCCATAAAAAGAACATCTAAAAAATCAGTTCCCTTCGTGAAAGTAACGAATACGGCTGATCTTGAAAGTCTTGAACCTACCCTGCGAAGGGCGATAATTCTTCAACAAGTGAGATTCCTTTGCCGTAAGCGACCAGTTCTGGTTCTTGATTGTATTCCATTTCTCTCCGAGATTCTCAATCTGCTTTGGAGTCATGTCTGAAACATCGAACCCTCGCAAAATGCTTTGATTTTGAGAGGTAGTCATAACCATTCGGTTAGACTCAGAACCGTTCCGATAGCGGAAACTTTTGGGGGTGATGTGAGTAGTGGTCATAATTATTTTTTGAACTTGGAAAACAAAGGAGAGAAGAGTCTTTTGAAAAAATTCTCCAAAGTTCAATAAAAAGATTTTTTGAAATAAATTCAATGTGAATCGAAAAGTAAGTTGCGACTCAACCCTCCTTCACTATATCATAGCACCATTTTAGGGTATTTTAACCACCTATCTGGGAATTATTTTCGCAGATCATACTGCTATAATGGCAGGAACAGTCTAGGTGTATGCGTGTTTTTGGCTGAAATTTCTCAATAACAAGGCGTTGTTGAGACAACAAAAATCACTCATCAGGCGGGACGCAAAGGCTTTCCAAAATCTTGTCTAACTCCCCTTCAAGCCTGGAAATAGTTTCGGCTTCAGACGGCAGTTCTTTACCAAAGGAAACAAACGCTGGAATTTCCTTCACAAATAATTCATCTTTCTCAGAGAGATTAAATTCGGGGAAGGTGTGTTTTCCTTCGGAAACCAGGAGATTAGCGATAAAATCGGCATCCTTCCGGCTTTTATAAACTGAGAGGAGAGTTTCATCCCCTTTAGAATCTCCCCTTCCGGCTCTTTTTACCCACAAACCGAAAACAGACATCGAACTGGCGGCTTCTCCTTTTGACTTTTTTACACTCATCATTTTTTACTGTGTTTATTTGTGGACTCTCTAGGCGAGAGAGTATCCACAAGGGCGGAGGATAACACACTCCATATAAAAATTTTACTCCACCATGTCTCAAAAGAAACCCAACACATTCCAATCACACAAACCATGGAAGTTAAAGTTAACATCCCATGAAACGATTTATAGATACTGTATTTCATTGCTTTGACTTTTATAAAAAACGACTGCTTTGACTTTTCTAGAAATCACTTGCTTTGACTTTTATGAAAATGAGAAAAAGGGGGAGGATACTTCACTCCCCCATATCCTCTGAAATACCACTACTGAGGTTGAAGTTGCGGGGTGGGGTTGCCTTGAAGGATATGTTGTAACATCCCCATAAGCTGTGTACTCTGGAGAGTATATCCATCTTCCCGAAAAACACCCGGGTAAGATTCTTCTAGCACCGCTAAAACCTTTTTAATAGTCTCAATCATTTTTTCTTGTTCGTCCATAATACTAAATTCTTAATTTTTGTTTATTTTGAATGGATAGCAAATGACTTGTTATCCTACTTATTATAGACCAATACCCGGTATTTTTAAAAGAAAACACTATATAATATTACATGAATCATATCCAAGAAATTACTAAGACTTGCGAGTGGTTATCTTCTCTCTGTGAAGGGTCAGGGGGCATGAAAAGACTCAAAAGAAAAGAAAAGCATTTTACTAAAAAAGGCGCCAAGGCTTTAGCCCAAGAATTCGATTGGAATCGTCCAGGTGAAAACGTCCAAACCCAAACTAAGAGAATCGCCAAGGCAAGAGCGGAAAGAGATAGGGCTCAAAAAGAGGCCGTACGCATCGCTGGCCGACTAGGACGTAAGGAGGCTGAAGGGAAGGCGCGTAAAAAGACATCCTGGAAGAGAATAAAATCTAGCAAAAAGAAGGCTAAAGAGACTAGGCCACGTCACATGGGGCCACCAGTGAAGCCAGACACTAGAAGTAAGATAGAGAAAGCTGACGACGAATTTAAGGCAAGGGATCGCGCTGGATACTATGATAATTAGTAGTAGGGGGTAGGAAAAATGAGCGAAGACGGAAAAAAAATTATAGACGAGTTACGGAAAAATAAAATAAAAGCTGTAGACATGACAACACCTGAAACTTTAAACGTAGCAACAAATACTAAAGAAGCTATCGCTATAGAAACCACGAGAGGTAGACTGCGAGTTCAAGAGATTGTTGCACACGAGTCCTCTAAAGAAGTAGCAGGTAAGCACCTAGCAAAAGCAGGTGCAATCTATCTCCTTATCTTAGTGCTGGCTTTCATCGGGTCTGTAACAGTTCTACCAGCTGAATCTGTAGCTGTAGTTGCTGGTCTTATCACTCTAGTAGTAACCAACCTTTCCACCATTCTAAAGGGGATCGTTGAGACAAAAGAACAGAAAGATCCTATTGAGCTCATGTACGATATCGCGGAGAAAAATTCTGAGATATGCCAACAGGAACATGAAAAGATGGTGGAGTCCTCAGAGAGGTCTCAGAAAGCCCTTATAGACGCTTCTCAGACACAACAGGTGGAGCTAATAACTTCCTTTGAACGCGGGCAGAGTGAGATGGTAGCTATGCTAAAACAAGCGCAAGAGAAGCAACCCACGAGCCTAAGCATTCGTCCTGATGATGTTGTTATTAGGCAGGGAGACAACGTTGTTGAGACTTCCACAAGAAATGGTGACAAGTAGTCTTCCTGATGGTACACCCGTCAGGAGTCGAACCTGAAACCTACAGATTAGAAGTCTGTTGCTCTATCCAATTGAGCTACGGGTGCTAGTGTCTACTTGTCTTGGTAGTCTTGAATAGCGTTCTTGATAGCGTCTTCTGCTAGAACCGAGCAATGGATCTTTACTGGAGGGAGAGCCAACTCCTGCGCGATATCGCAATTCCTTATCTTCGTAGCTTCTTCAAGAGTTTTATTCTTGAGCCACTCAGTAGCTAAGCTAGAAGAAGCAATTGCACTGCCACAACCAAAAGTTTTGAACTTTGCGTCTACAATCGTGTCACCCTCAACTTTAATTTGTAGCTTCATAACATCACCGCATTCAGGAGCGCCTACAATACCTGTGCCTACATTTGCATCGTCCTTGTCCAGAGAACCTACGTTTCTTGGGTTTTGGTAATGATCCATAACTTTATCGCTATACGCCATCTTGCACCTCCGATAATTGTGCGTTGATTGTTATCCAAGGTTCTTCTGCCTCGTCCTCAGCTCTGATGGCATCCACAGGACACTCTGGTTCACAAGCAAAACAATCAATACATTCTTCAGCGTGAATGAACATGGGAAGGTTTTTGTACTTCTCCTGTGGTTTCACCTCATAAATACACTCTACAGGACACACCTGTACACAGGCAGAATCCTTAACTCCTACACACGCTTCTTGGATTACAAATGTCATACGCTGAAAGACTCCCCACACCCACAGGTACTAGTGGCATTCGGATTATCAAAATGAAAACCTTTGCCTTGAAGACCGTCAGTGTAGTTAAGTGTAGTTCCATTTATGTATAAGACGGATTTAGGGTCAGTAAAGATGCGAATACCATCTTGTTTCATTTCTATATCTCCTTTGTGTCGGCGTCCAAATTCTAAGTTGTAAGTATATCCGGAACACCCCCCACCCTTAACGCCTATGCGTACGCCAAAGTCGCCATCTAACTCTTTTAACATCAAGAGATATTTTAGCTCCTTTATGGCTCTTCCCGAAAGTTCTAGGTTCATCTGCATACTATTATCTAGTGGTAGGAGCGCCAGGATTTGAACCTGAGACCGTTCGCATATAAGGCGAATGCTCTAACCAAACTGAGCTACGCTCCCCTATTACATTATAGTGCTTTTATGCACAATTCTGTAGCATCAGTGGTTGGATAATCCGTAATCCCACCTTTCTCCACAATCAAAACATACCTGGATCTTCCAATCTTGCTCAAAACTCTTTTATAATCGTTAGTAGCTCTCACCATCAATTGAGCGTACCTGGCAGATCCCTTTTCCACCCCCTCTCTAATAATTTGTAGGTACGCTGGTATGTGTAGGTAAACCTCTTTGCTATCAACAACCGCAACTCTATCATTGCGGCTTGCGTCAAAAGAATTTATGTTACCATAGCGTACCTTATCAGAATCTATGTGGACACTTGCTAACGCCACTAACAACAACAAAATTAGAGGTACAAGTTTACTTACCATTATCAATTTGTTGCTCCTTTAACCACTGCACATCACGAGCAGTTTCAGCTACCTTAATTTTAATTTCGTTAACATCACGCAAAAGATTATCAAGAGCCGGGTACAGGGACTCTTCCTGTCTGCTAATACGTGTAAAGGCCTCATCTATCCTGGCATTAGCGTAACCAGCGGACACGGCTATTGCTAGCAGAGAAAGAGCCACAGGTACAACCATAGCGAAATAACTTATTTTTTTATCTTTTGTATTAGACATCGACTGTAGTATAAAAAACGGTACCAAAAAACGTAATGTGGTTGGCAGCTTCAGTAGTGGTTGCTTTTAAAGCTGTATTAGTAGTAAGCTGGATGGGGTATTTCAACGTCACTGAGTGATTTATAGTTGTCTCAGCCGCGACAGCCGCAACATATATCCTGCCGGTGGCGGAGTCATCCCCATCACTCAACACGGCATACCCATCAGTGGCAGCAGCAGCGCCAACAAGATTTGTTTGGTATCCCTGAATAAGCAGCGCTTTATTGGCTCCTGGAGCAGCTATTATAACTGAGTTACTGGTAGGAGCGCCTCCGGCGCCACTGAATGACCAGCTTGCATAGCTCATTGTATTGGCGTTTTCCTTCTCACCCACGGCGGATACGCACAATGCACTTGTGGATACAGAAGCTACTGAGCCCTCTATTCCCGAGTTAGTGAAGTCCCCTACACAAATTACCTGTCTGTAATCACCGGTCCCTGCACCTGGTCTGATAGCATCAACGGCGTATGCTTGATCGGATCCCGACACATTGATTACAGAATCAGACATTTTCTACGAAGCTTCCCTCATACGTTATATAGACGATTCTAGGGAAGAATCCTTCGGATATTCATACGCAACTTTAGCATCTGTTATGGAGGATGGAATCACTTCGGGATACTCTTGCGCAGCCAATTCATAGATACTTTTGCGGGTAGTTCCTACGTTGATTATTCCTGTTTTTTCTTGACAGACAGCGTCTATTATCAAAGGGGCAACAATATCTACCCAGTCTTTTGTTGTATAAGAATCGGTGAAAGCCACAGAATATTGATTCCTTCCAGGACCCCATGTCCCTCTTTTTGCGAAGCTGGTACGTACTATTAAATCCTTCTTTAAGTCGAAAAAAGACTCTCCAGCCAACTTGGAGAAACCATAAAAAGTTTTCGGGGCAGTGGCGTGCTTCTCCGTGTAGGATCCACTAACACACGCATACACATAGTCTGTAGAGATATAAACAGTTTTTACGGAATTCCTTTCTCCAGTAGCGTATGCGATGTTGGAACATCCTAAGATATTGGTCTCAATAACCTGCTTATGATATTTTTTAATTTCACACTTGGGTACATCCGTCCATGCTGCGCAGTGAATAACCAGATCATACTCCTGTTCTTCTACGCTTTCAACAACTGCTAATATGTCCGAAACATCTAGCTCCCTCTTGGTTGGGGCTGTAACTCTGGCTCCTGCAGCTTTTAGAATAGAGGTGAACTCAGTGCCCAGAGATCCTTTCCCACCAAGTAACAATATCTTCTTATTTTTTAGATTCATATTTCAAATAGACTGTGAGTCCAGGTGGAATTTGCTAGTTGCTTTGGCAAGAGATTCAAATGTTCCACAGTCTATCCAGGTCCCAAGTATTCTATGTACAGCCAACTTCCCTTCCATGAGGTATTTCTTGTTTATGTCGGTAACTTCCAGTTCCCCCCTCGCAGAAGGAGTTAATCCCTTAATCTTACTGAATACGGTGCTATCATAAAAATACAAGCCTATGACGGCATCTGTGGAGGGAGGGACCTCCGGTTTCTCCACAATATCTTCCACCACATCAGTTCCGGATACATACGAGACAACCCCGAATCTTTCAGGGTCTTCCACCGTCTTAGTAAATATTCTAGCTCCCGAGGAGTTCTCGAATTCCCTAACGTGCTTAGAGATGTCCTCAGAAATTATATTATCACCCAGAACGACTGCGCACTTGTCTGATCCTACAAAAGTCTCAGCCATTGATAGTGCATCCGCAATTCCAGACTCCCCATCCTGGTACGCGTAATGCAATTTGCTGAGTCCAAAGTCCTCACCGTTCCTAAGGACACGGATAAAATCACCCGCATGCGCCCCACCAGTTACAATCATAATATCACGTATGCCTGCGTCTACCATGAGTTGTATAGGATAATACACCATCGGCTTATCATAAACAGGTAACAGGTGCTTATTGGTCGCTCTTGTCAGCGGAGACAAACGACTACCTAGACCCCCAGCCAAAATAACAGCTTTCATAACATAAACTCCTTTCTAATTAAAGTCTACAATTTCGCTTATGTTCAAGAAATTTGTAAATCACCCTTAAAAAATGTCGCTTTAAACAAAGTCTTATCATCCCCCTCAAGAATCCTATCAGCGATCTTCAAGGTAACATTTTGTTTTATAAACCTTTTGATATTACGTGCACCATACTCTGCGGAATACCCACCTTCAAGTATATAACTAACAAGTCTTTTTGTAGTCTTTAATGGGAGATTTTTAAGGTTGAGACGAATTATCTTCTCAACTTCTTTCTCTTTCAAAGCATTGAAAAATATCACGTTATCTATGCGATTGATAAACTCCGGGGCAAACTCACTCTTGAAAGAATCACTTATATTTTCTCGCACCTCTTCGTAACTAACGATCTGGTGATTGAAGCCCACGAGTTTTTTACCAACCACGTCTCTAAGCCCTACATTACTCGTAAATACAAACAAAGAATCCCTAAAATCAAGCATCACACCATGACTATCAAATAATGTTCCGTCATCTAAAAGCCCTAACAACAGATTATGTAATTTATCACTAGCCTTCTCTATTTCATCAAACAAAATAACCCACCGCGAAGATTCGGCAGCTTTGTCAGACAAAATTCCTTTTTCGTTATAGCCTACGTACCCGGGTGGGCTTCCTATTAATTTAGCGTATTCATGTTGGTTAGAATACTCCCCGCAATTAATTTTCAACAGGCGATTATCATCCTTTAGATAGTGTTTTGCAATAAGTTTTCCCAGCTCTGTTTTCCCAACTCCAGTAGGACCTATGAAGAACATGGAAGAAAACGATTCAAACCCAGAATTAATAAGTTTAAATGTATCAAAGACGGCGCTTACGGCTTCTTTCTGCCCTATGAGTTCAGATTCGATTCCCTTTTTTATCTTGAGGAGATCTTTCATATCATAGGATTTTTTAGGAGAAATTTGTTTTTTCTCTACCTCGATATTATTAAAATGTTTACAAGCAAACTCCGCAGTTAACATGGGATAAGCTTCCGTAACCCCCTCATACAAAGACTCCATAAAGACTGAAGAACTTCCATGAGATTTCTGTAGCTCTTTATAGTTTACAACACTTTTGCCAACAACAAACTCATAAAAATCAGAAATTTTAAATGATGGGTTAGAAATCTTTGTATCGAGAATCTTAAAAATTGATTCAAGCTCCTCGTTTTCGAACTTTCGCACTTTTAGAAAGCAATCTAAAAGCTGAGAATATACAATATAATGATCACCTTTCATGGCAGTCATATCAAAGTACTTTTATTTAGTTTCTTTCGTGACGTTTGTAAAATCTTCGAAAGTAAGCTCCCCAACCAAGTCCCCTTTAGAACTCTTAGGATTTATTTTGTCTCTGTGCATAGCAAGTTTTACCATCAGATCCAAAAGTTTTACCTTCTTATCGTTAGCACCCATAGAAAGCTCTAAACACTTAACCATTTCAGATTTAGATTTATCATCAGCAGGATCGGAATCCACCCTATCCTTAAAATACTTGAAAGCTGCTAATGCTCTCTCACGATCCTCCATGCACTCCTTTATAATTTCTTTTCCAGTGAGCTGTATTCTCTGGGAAGAAAAGAAATGTCTCTTGGGCATGTATTTAGAAACCATCAGCCGAAAAGTCCTTTTTTCTTGGAAGCTTTTTTCTTGGCCGTTTTGCTCTCTACTTTGGCGTTTCTCTTTGCGTCAGGTTTCTGTTCCATCAGGAGATCCACTCCTCCATTATTTCTTAGCCACTCAGCGTACTGTGCTTGGATTTTATGGTCTACAACGTTAGGCGCTTTTCCCTGTCTCTTAAATTTATTAAATTGATTCTCTAGTAATCTTCTTCTTTGAATATTCATATCTATTTCCTCATAGAGGGAGTTCTCTCTTCAGCTGGGAGACTTTGTGAAGAGGTGCCCCCATGCTTAACCTTAGTTCTCTTGGAAAACTTCTTAATCTTATCCATGGGCGTGCCCAAGTCGAAACCTTTTACAACTTTATCCTTTGATTTACCACCCCACGTCCCACGAGTTATAACATAAATCCTATCTGACTGAGGGGTGGTAAAAATCAACCCATAATCCCCTGTGTTCAGAGCTATACTGATACTCTTGAAGGAAGGGATTTTAGATTTTTTAGCTTCTGTTTCTCCTTTCTTGGAGGGTGTGGCATGCTTGTATACAGAAAATTCCTCTCTAAGAACTTGAATTGCAGCCTCATCACTATAGCCAAAAAATCTTCCACGATTGGTCCGTAACTCCTTTTCTACAAATGCTTTAAACTCGGAGTCTTCAATATGCCCCCTATCCAATCTCTTGGAAAGAGGAGTCTCATGATTGCGAAATAGATCCATAATATATCTATATTATATACTATTCGCATCCCTCGATGGGAGGTTTATATTCAATAATTTCCACGTTGGCATGTTCTTTTAAAGCTTTCTTAGCCTTTCTCTCTGCCGTTTCCTTCGAAGAAGTAGAACATATGTGCATGAAAACATCCCTTTTGTCATCTTTCTCTGTGTCTCTGATGAAACGTGCCACCACGTTATAAGTAGAGGTAAAATATGCTCTTACGTTGGCGATTCCAGTTACTCCCCACAGCACCACATCAAAATCCTAAGTTATCTTCTATTTTATATGAGTCAGATGGAGCTAGTGGTGGAAGACCATCTCCCTTACTACTTTCTTTTTCATGTGACTGAGGAACAAAATCAGTAAGAAAAAAATTAATGACAGCTAAAATAACATATAAAGCTGGAGGCCCGAAAACCAACAAACACAATACATTAGCAAGTAATTCCATTTTTTTCTAATTTTTCAGCTATTACACAGTCCAAGTCAGAAGAGCGGTGTTTAGTTTTCCCATCCAAAGAATACCATCCTTTTGATGGTGATGAGGCTCTCCCATCCTTTACGAATGCCGAAGTTAAACCATATTCCTTGGTAAGACCATCATCATATAATAGTTGAAAATCACACTCCTGGAATGGCTTAGTTATTTTATTCTTTACAGCCTTTATATGACCTGTTATTCCCAAGGGATTTTTGAGCTTATCATAAATGACATCAGATTTTCCAGATGCGGTTTCCAGGGATGTTCCGCAGTAATACAGAAGAGCCTTGCCACCACCTGCACGAGTTCTTGGATCACCAAACATTATACCTATCTTACTTCTAACTTGGTTTACAATGAGAAGACCAGCTTTGTGTTTCCTCAATAATGGGTTTACTCTGCGCAAGCACTGTCCAGCAACTTTAGCTCTGAGAGCACCTCCCATCTCGGAATTTTTTCCAAAGTCTTCCTCCATCTCTTTTTTGGTTGGAGATGTTCCGATGGAATCATACCCAATCAGGATTGGAGTGTTGGCATCCTTAGCTCTAATGGCTAGAATGGAATTCTCAATGAAGCCGAAACAACCTTCCAATGACTCTGGCTGCGAGTATATTAATCTCGTCGAGTCTATGCCAAGTTTCTCGGCAAAAGAAGGAGAATAAGCATGCTCATTGTCTACCATAACAGTGTAGTATCCTTTAGCTTGAGCACCTATAAAAGCATGAGTCAAAAACACCGTCTTAGCGGTACTGCTTTCTCCATAGATTTCTGTAATTGAACCTATCGGATAACCTCCCATGTAATCGCCGGAAATAACCTTGTTCAAAGCATAAGACCCGGAATCCACAAACCCAAAGATCTGGCTCTCCTCAGAGAGCATGGAAGCTCCTTCTAATTCTCTACATATATCTTTTATTAGACTGTCCATACCTTATTATAGACTAAAAATTCAAAAGAAAGGGGCAGTAATCGAACTTTTCATCTCACTTTCTCTAACTTGCTCAGCTATCCATCTGTAAGTGATTTCTAAACCTTCCCGCATAGAATATTTTGGAGTCCATCCTAGCGAAGTGATTCTGTCGAAAGTTTCGTACCTTCCTATAACTCCCACAGGTCCATCCACGTGTATTGGCTCGATACTCTTTCCAGAGATATCGCCCAACAAATCTACAAGACCATTGACTGTGATAAGTTCATCCGTACCAATGTTAACAGGACCTTCCATAGTAGACTGGGTGAGCATATAAATAGCATCTACCATATCATCAACATAAATAAAATTTCTTATTGCGGTGCCGTCTCCCCACACTTCAATCTTGCCATTGTCTGTCTCTGCTACTTTACGAGAGAGGGCAGCGGGAGCTTTTTCTCTCCCCCCTTCCCAAGTTCCGTAGGGACCGTAGCAGTTTTGAAACCTTGCAATTTTAACATCCGTGTCGGAGTGTCTTCCAAGAGTAGATATAAGTCGCTCGGAGTAGAGTTTCTCCCATCCATACTCGTTATGCGGCATAGCTGGATAGGCATCATCCTCTGTGAGTCTGTCTTCGTTTAGTTCTTGCTCCCTGTACACGCAAGCCGAAGAGGAGTAGAAATATTTTTTTATGTTTCGCATGGTCAACTCCCTAACCATGTTAATATTGATAAGTGCATTATTAATCATGATATCGCACTCAGCCGAATGAATGAAACCCATCCCTCCCATGTCAGCAGCCAGCTGATAAACTTCGTCAAACTCTCCCTGTTCTCCATTTGGCAGACTGAGAGACACTTTGCAATCATGTCGCCAGCGTAAGTCTACTTTTAAAAATTCATCAGCTTGAGTTTCCCAATGTTCAGGTTCCTTGATATCCACACCTCGAACCCAATAACCTTCCCTTTTTAGTTTCCTTACAAGATGACTACCTATGAATCCTCCGGCGCCACACACTAACGCTTTCTTTTGTTTTACCATATTTATTCTCCTTTATTCTCGTAGGGGAAAAGATGAGATGGAGTCTCTTCTACTCCTAAAAATGGGCATAATTTTTCCCATCCTTCGCCTTCACAAATGTTGAGGTTTAAAAGATCTTCATCTCTACCCTCAAAATATTCCCTGACGTACCTGTCATGGTTTCTTATACGTTCAATAAATCTGTGTCTTGATGGGACTTCCGAAATAGAAGCTCCACTCCGCTTCCACATTTTATATTCACTAGTAGCTAAACCCTCATAGTCTCTCGTCGTCAATATAAATTTACTGTGTGGAAATTCTTTGTCCAGCTCCTTATATACAAACATCCATGGAGCGTCACAGAAGGCATCATACTCAGTAGCCCTTTCATATATCTCTAACAGGGAATCACTGTATTCCTCTTCAGACGGATACCAATTGTTATCTACGGCAGCCCAGAAGTTTGCATTAGTTCGATATCCCAGGATAGATAACGCCTCACCCAAACTCTTGGTGCCAGTCTTAAACATTCCTATACCAAAAATTTTCACAGGCTCGGGCTCTCTTTTAACTTAGCATAGCAAATCCATGTGTAGTTTTCATACCCCTCAAAAAAATCTTCCATGCTGGTTGATTTCTCTTCAAGAAGGGGTGGTTTAGTGGGGTATTCATCATCAGTCCAAACATCACCCCATCGGGTTTTATCACCCTTAACTACGGGAGGAAACTCATAATAGACATCCAAAAACTTCCTAGCAGTTTCTGCCTCATCTCCAGCGTTCTCCAAAACTGTCTTCAAGCTTACACAGTCCCCTTGGCTCCTGGGGTAGTTGTCTTCAAAAATGAGATGCTGGAATCCCCACTTCGTAGCCACTGAAAGTCTTTCCATTGCATTCTGATGGTCATCAAAGAAACACACCGTCTCACTATGGGGAAAAGGACTCCAGTCATATACACTGAAATCATGTGGCAAATACTGAGCTCTGGGAGATTTATACTTTATCCTATCCGGAGAGGGCTCAATACAAATTATAGAAGCGTCTGGTGCAGCTTGTTCAAAAAACCAAGTCCCCTGTCCATACCACACGCCACTCTCAATTATACATTTGGGCTTTAGATGTTTTAACATAAACCAAGCCCCAAACACCTGAGGAGCTTCCATCCCGCCTGCATTGTCCAGGATTGGTCTCTGTCGGAACAATTCCGCAAACTCAGAGAGACTTTCTTTCAAGTCCTCAACACTAAAATCAACATTTCCAATTTCTATAGGTTTCATTTTACCAATAACATCCATTCTCTACACTAAATCTACCCGTGGGAGACTCCCCTTCAGAGGGCCTTGTCCAACTTTCGTTGTAGAACTTAGAAATTACATCGTGCTCATCCCAGCGACCTCCTTTGATACCAAACAGAATTTGAAGGCTACCACCGAGATGAATAGAGGTTGCCCCTAGAGATTTCGCATAAGCTGTTAATGGCAATGACCACGCTCCTGCACCAATCAGGCATGCATCAAATACCTTGGAGTTCATTTTGTCTTTCAAGTCTTCCAAGCCATCCTCCCAAGTCTCTAGACCATTAGGAGAAATATACCAGGAGAGGGGGCATCTGATAGTCTCCAAATTAAAATCCGGGAGAAGATCCCGATCACTCCATAATCCTTTCCTATTCTTGTATTGGGACTCTATAGAACTTGCAAAAGGGGATACAACTAAGACATTTCTATCTTTGAGATGTTTAGTCCATGGAGAATCCCAGTAATAAGGCTCAAGGTCACGCAGGTTCACTGCAGATGATTCGGGCGACACACTTAATATTAAGTTCTTTTCTCGTTCGTCCAACCAACGAGCATAAACATCTATATTAGGCATTGATTCTAAATACACCTCACAAAATCTAGACAAGGAATTATCAGTAGGGGGAAAAACACCTGCGACGACAAAAATATCATGAAGATCTCCCTCCGATAAAGAAGTCTTCTGCATATAAGAGTCGATAGCTTTCAACTCAGAAAACCCTATCTTTGCCACTGCAGCTGCATCTCCAGCTTCAAAAATCTTGTTTATAAGGTGGCTTTCCATTCTGACCAGCTTCGTATATAATCTTTCTCGGAAAACTCCGTAGAACATAAAACCAAAAGCACGGAGCCCTCGGTTAAAAATGTTTGGCTGTCCCAGTTCATCGGAGATACCTCTACGCTCTCCCCAGCTCTTATCTCTTTAGACATCAATGACTTAGGACTTGTATAAATTTCCACGCTAATCCTCCCTCTTAAACATACAAGAAGCTGAGTTGTGGTCTTATGTGCATGACCTCCTCTCGTCACCCCTGTAGGAACGTCTGAGACAACAAAGATTCGTTTTGGGTCAAAGCTTACGCTGTCAAAGTCCAATGACCTTAGGACTCCTCTGTGATCCAAAAATTCGTTAAGACGCACCTTCCCACTCCTTAACCAATCCTATTATATAATCCTCATCTTCCACCGACAGCTTGTGGTGGAACGGAATTGAGACAGTTCTATGGGCTGCAAACTTGGAGAGAATAAATTCCTTACCAGTAGGTTCCCTTTGAAAGGGGACATACACAGGATGATCATCCAAATTATGATAATGAATTCCACACACCACCCCATTATCTTTCATGTGCTTAATAAATCCCTTATTATCATTAACACCTATTCTATAAAGATGGTAGCTAGGAGTATCTATAGCGAGGGAACTATTGAGTTCTAGTTCCTTACTGTACCTATCCCTAATTTCATCCAACCTGGCGTACCTGGAATCCAAAGACTTTAAACTCTTCCTGGCAGCATAGGCCTGTATAGAGGACAGATATCCTTTCCAACCTGGAAATCTAATTTCACGATCCCAACTATTTTTAGAATACCCCATCCCATACATGGCGCATGATTTAAGAGTTTTGTACACCTGTTCATCATCAGTAACAACCATCCCTCCGTCAACACCACCCACAGGCTTAGTAGGATAGAAACTAAAAATCATAACATCCTGACCAAAACAAGACTGACCATACTGATCTCTCGTTACCTGTTGAGCAGAGTCGAATATAGACATGGGGTGCCCATTCCAGTTTGTTTTGTGTAAAAGATATTTCCCACCGACCCAAGATATATTATCGTAGAAACTAAGGGCTCTTCTGGCGTGGATGATGGCATTGGGTACAACTGGGGGGATAATGCTAGGAATTTTTACAGTTTCACTTGCATGAGTAAATTTTTCCAACAGTATCGAAATAGCAATGGAGGCACTGGAGAATCCACAAGCGTACTTTGCCCCTACAAAATCAGCAAATTCTCTCTCGAATTCTTCTACTATAGGATCGTGTAGAACATGCTTAAACATGGCTGTGTCTACCTTGACAGGTTCTATTTCAAACAGATTTATCATATTCATCTCCGCACCAATAGAACAGTAGCCGCATTCAAATCTCCAGTTATTTTAAGGTCATAGCCCTGCTTATCCCCTATCAAAGTAAGATTATCTACGTTATGTTTAAATTTATACGTGGTAATTTCCCCGTATGCTCCGTGAAACAGCGAAGACGATGATAACTCTTCCCACAGAAAAACCCTTCCTAATATAACGTACTTGAACCCTAGACTCAGCAGAAACTCGTATGCTTCATCTCCGTCTGGAAGTACGTCCAAGAGTGCTCCAGCATGTAGCAACTCGTATTTCTTTGCGTCCTCCTTCGTTAAGTTTTTGTAGTCACCCTGGTAAAAATGATCCCCCCACTTTTCCTTGGCTATCTTGACAGCTTCTTCAGAGTAATCCATGCCGGTATACTTAAGCCGGGAGAAATGTCGAGAACACAACTTTTTGTAAGATCCAACCCCGCATCCGATATCGAGCACAGAGCTCACATCCATACGGATAACCGTGGATATAAATATCTTCCAGTGTTCCGGATACCGATAGTCCAACTCCTCAAGATTAAGCTCGAGTTGTTTTTCAGAAACCCTCTTATTTTTCCATGAATTTATGTACTTCATTTTCTACTCACCTTAACCTTTTATCCGTCAACTGCTCAAGCAAATAAAACTTGGACCCTTCCATTACATCTTTATTCTTATTAGATGAATTATGCCAGTGCCAGGCAAAAGAATCCAGGAATAGATTCTTTTCATCTCGCAGCGGTATGCTAAACCAGCAATCCTCAACTTCCGTAGCCAATGCCTTGTCAGTCTTGCTAATAAGCCATTCAGTATTAAAAAAAGGAGAAGGGAAAATGATAAAACAATCTGGATTCTTTCTATAAACTTTAGCCATCATATCTTCATCAAAACAGGTGGACATAGGACGGATGGGAGTAGACAACAAAGTCTCTATACAATCTTCGATATACTGCTCTCCTCTGTTCGCTCCCAATAAGGCTGCACATGGTCCGTGACAGTCTCCAGAAAATTCATTCTCTTTACCGAAATCAACTGATGAACCCCACTGGTATGCAAAATTTCTTCCTAGAAGAGGTTTAAAATCTCTCAACAATACCATATCCATATCGTAATAAATACCCCCAAACTTATACAAGACTAGGAATCTCATAATTCCGCTACTCATCCAATGTCTGTCATCATCCTGTGGGTTTAGGTATTCATGCCTAGACTCTAGGGGAGTCCCTTTAGCGAGTTCCGTAGAGTTGTATACTCGGAAATCTACAGCATCTTTGTAAGGTTGAATGTTTTCCTGATCAGAAATATCATAATCAGACCAAACGATAAGTTTAGTTTTCTCCAGGTTCTGAGTAGCCACATACGATTTTATAGCCATCAACTCCTTGGGGGTTCTGACCTCTGTGTAGACATGAAAATACGTGATGCCTTCAGGGTACGAAAAATCTTCATCCTTAACATCTGCAAGGAACTCTTGGCACTTCTTGTAATCTACGTATAGATCAGGATTGTTGCGCAGTGTAATATTTAAGTTCATGTTGTACTCTATTTTCAAGTTCGGTCAGGGAAGCAGTAATAGGCTCTGGATGATCCCCAACAAAAAATTTAGTATACGAGTCATCTCTTGAAATGAATTCGTGAACACCACGCCATGATTTTTCAACGTTCATCCTTGTTACAGAATCTCCGGTGATCCATGGCAGGTAAATCTCATTAAAATAATTTGGATGACAATTGTACCTGTTAACCTTCTCCTTGTAATATTCTAATTTGTTCTTAACTTGGGTGGGAAATACGTACGAGTAGTGATACATTCTGACACCGTGCTTGTCCCAGAGTGTGTCACTGTCTAAATGTTTTTTAGGGAGCGTAACGACATCGGACGGAGCTATTATAGTTGGAGGCCTATGGGTCTCCCATGTACAGCCTGGGTACACTTTGAAAATCCTTAGGAAGTTATCTACGTTCTCCTCAAACCCACCGATGTAACTGGTAAAACCCCCATAAAATGAACAACTCTGAACTCCAACGGACGTATACTTTTCCCTCTCCAGCAATTCAATTATCTTCTCTATATCTTCAGACTTGTATACCTCGTCAGAATCTAGGTTCCAGATGTAGTCAATATCTTTATCGAGGAACTTCATATATGCCCTACACTGGTCATCCTTCCCTTCGAACTGCCCATGAACAATTTTAATTTTGTTGTCAGGGTCCGGAAAACTCTCTAGTATATCATTCGTAGAATCAGTAGACGTAGTCCTACCCTGCTCTTGCCAGTACTTGACGGGACCCTCAGCAATCAATATTTGGGAAGCAAAAGGATATACTGATTCCAGGGACTGTCTCAAGACGTAATCCCCTTCAAATACAATCATTCCAAATGCAATTTTCATAGGTTATACTCATCGTCTATTTTAAAGAGTCTGTCTGCATACTGATGGTAAAGCAAACTAACTTCTGGGATAGAGAAGACTCCATCATTAAGTGTATGCACTGAAAATCTTGGATCACTTACAGGAGTTACCTCTTTGGTTTTATAATCAATCTGTATCCTAGCAAAATGTACAAATACTAGTGGTTGAAGAACTCCCCCCCACAGGACATCTCCACTTCGCAAGTAGTCTGCCCATCCATATAACCTGTAAGTCCATGGCGCTCCATATGAAAAATTCTCATCTACAAACTTGATGTTTCCTTTACCAGCCACATCTGGAAAAGCATCTAAGAATTTCTGATCCCCACACGTGGCGAGGTGCAGAGGTTCCCTTTTCAACACACAATCTTTCCACCACCCTAAAGTCTTCTTCCCTACTTCGTCATTCCTAAATGAGACAACACCCACATTATACCCACCGTCAGGGTGCCCCTCTAAGATGTGCCTGTGTCTTAGGATTCCGACTGATTTTTCCAGACATTCTTCAAAAAATCTTCTGCTGTCTGACAAGAACCAGATGTCAGAATCGATATAGATTATATGGGGAATATCTACAGAGCCAAGAAGGTGATTCGAGAACCATGAAGCCAGTGTCCAGCAGTACTCATTGTACGGGCGTGTAATCTTTGCATCCAGTAGCTCCTCATGAGAATTCTCTAAGTCTTTGATATCATATGGAATAGCCTGAGAAGAAACTCCATTCATAACCTCAAATGACTTGTCATCTAAGCACAAACAATGGAATTCAAAATCATTTCCGTATGTGAATCTCAAAGATTCCAACAATGCTATGCCGTAGTGTAAGTAATTTCTATCAAATACAGAGGATATGTAAATCATGTCTTGAGAGCCTTATTACTGAATTCCTTCATTAATGGCTTCATCAAGGCCCCTTGGAAGTGTATGGTTGCAAAAGGAACACGAGGTCCTGCAACTTGCCTACACCAGGGAAGCCCGTCTAAGAAAAATATATTTTTCTTCCCATTGACCATTTCAAAATCTCCTTCCTCACAGCGTAAATGATGATCAAAAAACGGTAATGGCGACAGACCGCTGCCCTCCATAACAACAGAGACTTCACCAACAGTTGGAGCATTCTGATTTGCATACTCTCCTAGCAAAGTCATATCACAAACTCCTCCCTGTACTTGGTGCTTTTGCCTAAGCTCATAAATTGTACAAAAAAGCTCATACAAATATCCACGTTCAGAATACACATTGAACATGAAATCACAAAATTTCTTAAGACCCTTACGAGTAAAAAACCCAGTATGCCCACTCACACGTCCACTCAAGGTCATTTCAAATTGCTTAAACCTATGATACTCCTCATTGACGTCAACAAACACCAAGACATCACTGTCACAGTGAAAACAAACATCAATGTCGTGTTTCTCCATGAAATCATGTATTACAAACCATCTCTTAAAACACAAAAGCTCCATCCACTCGGGATTGAAATTTAGGTGTGTATACACTTCCGCAAACTTATTCGCTCTATATGAATAATCAGACATCATGTGATGCTCTGCACCACACTGCAAGTTACCTTCGTCTCCCAGTACAATGGTACGATTTTTAAAATTAGAACGCTCTACAGCGACATTAAGATGTTCACTGTATTGTATAGTCTTTTCTGTCATTATCACAGGTATCATTTGTGCATCTCACGAATTTCTATATCTTGCTTCAAGTGCTCATCAAATCTAGATGTGTCAGTACTTACTCCTGTAGGATTGAAATAGTAACTTCCTATAGGTTCCTTAACTTTCATGAACCTGAAACCTTTCTTGGACATCCTTAGCCACATTTCATAATCCCCCGATATGGTATATTTAGGATTAAATTTTCCTGCCTTTACCAAAGAATCCCTCTTTACTAGGGGGAAAGGACCACACAAACACTGTCCTAGCATGTTTTCATGCGAGTACTCAGGCCAGTCGTACAACTGAACAATATTAGAATGATCTTTATCATCAGTAACTAAACACCTGGAGTAAAAAACATCAATATCAGGGCGTGTTACTGCATATCCAAGCATAGTGGTCAACGCGCCAGGAAAAAGTCTGTCATCCGTATTTACATTCATTACATATGGAGTTCTAGTTTCCTCTAGAGCACCATTCCACGCATCATAAACCCCTATACGAGATTTGTAATCTCTGAAGATAACATTGATCCCCTCTCTAAATTTATAATTTTTAAAAAACTCACGTGACCCATCCTCAGAATTTGCATCGCAAACTACAAGATCAAACTCAGACAACATTTGAGAATTGACTGCATCACAGTACCCTTCAACCCACTCCATTGAGTTGTAACTAGAGCATAAGATAGTTACGAGATTCCCAGACATTTCATCCACGCCTCGAATATATCATCATTGGTCATCTCATAACGTGTAGAGGATATATTTAGATTTTTCTCATCGGAAAAAGGATTAGCAGATTCGCTCCCGCAGTACTCAGTTCCAGTCATTTCACACTCGGGCACTATAAAATTAAAAGTTTCGCTGCGAGAAGAATGAAATACCTTGGTAACGGAATCATACATTTTCTGCTTATCATCTTCATGACCCATCATAGTGACGAGACCCTCATCTACGTAGGGTTTAACAAGTGCGTTAAAATACATCTCATCACTGATAAACCCATACAACAAAATATCTTCATAACCCTCCTCCAAAGCCTTTCTAATAGAGACATGCACTCTCTTATTCTTGTCTATGCTTCCTATAATTCCAGCCACTTTCTTAGGCTTCCTCTTGCTGTGCTCTAATTTTGAGACAACATTTGGAATAATAAAACCAGGCTCCCTGTGCCATTTCTTCTGGTGTTCGGAAACAAAATGAATATCGTCCCAAAATCTGGGTATGGAAGAAATGGGAAATAAAGCTTTCTCATGGCATGTCAAGATAACCTTTCTAGAAGCAGTAGGCCGACTAGGAAACTTAAGATAGTGCAGGAGAAGAATTTCTCCTTCCTCATTTACAGCTGTATTCTGTGAGTTGAGAATATCCCCATTGCATTTGTCTAGATGCCATGCCTCAGGACCGTAAAAAGTACAATCCAGTCCCCTCTCATTAAAAAGGTTACATAAATTAACATTAGCAACCGTGGAACCCCCTGCATTTGTGAATCCAGAAATAATTTTAATTTTACTTTTTTGCATCTAATAGTTTCCTGTATAACTTAAGCCTCTCACCTATATGGGAGTTAATATTAAAGCGTTCATCTGTTAAAAGTTTCAAATTATTCCCCAACTCCACGCGATGCTTTTTATCTTTGATAAGGCGAGACAAAACATTAACCCACTCACTCTTCGGATTATCTTTATCAATGAGATACCCCGTAACTCCATTTTCAATTATCTCATCATAGCATCCGCAGTTAGTGGCCACTAGTGGTATACCGTATCTACCCGCTTCCATAGCCTTAATCTCCGATTTAGAGTCATTGAAATTATTCCACTCCAGAGGAGCTATAGAAATGTCTATAGTTCTGTACATAGCTCCGTACATATGAGATGGTGCAGCAGGAAAAACAAATGTATTCCTATGTTTGACCCCCCTTGTCAAGAGACGTTCGTAAGAATCCCACACATCTTGTTGCCAGTCTCGTTTCTGTTCCGGAGCCAGGGTTGGTCTCCCGTAGAACCCCCATTGAACTCTCTCTGCACCTACTTTTGAATTTACTCCCATGGCTATGGTAGGAATTTGTTTTACATCCTGCTCGTGATGGATGCCTCCTACCCACCCAACCCTACACACTTTTTTCGGCGCTTTTACTCTAGGAAAGTTCCAACACGGGAGGTCATGATCAATTGCATTTTTGATCACACATAAACACCCTCTCACGAACGGAGCGACCCTCTGCGCAAATTTACCTTGTGTAACAGAGACTAGATCTGCATTGTGATATAGAACCTTCGTAAGCTCATCCAGACGTTGTTCCTTATACACACCTTCTAAGCGATGACCCGCATATAAATCCGTCAAAAGGTCATCAGTATCGTAATGAATGAATTTATTTTTCTCCTTACATTTCTTAAAGAGGTCTATCATATACTGAGGACCATAGTTAGCGATATTCTGAGTGAACATGATATCTGCCCAATCCAAATCCTCATATTCTACTTCTTCTTTGGGTGGTTGCCTAGTATCCTCATCCCATTTTAAAGGATTAAAATTAAACCTAATTTCTACATCGTCTGGAAATTTCTCTGCCAACTTATCCATTGGCATGATAATTCTATAGTAGCTACATCCACCCGTATTAGCAGGAAACGCAAGTATCTTAAGCTTGCGTTTCCTGCTATCGTCATTAGACTCATCAACCATTCCCTAACCCTTTCAGATGAGATAGATAGTCTCCCTCATCATCACTGTCTTCTTTGGGCATTGGGTCGGGTGTATTTGTAGAATCTCTCTCTCCGATAATGCTAAGAGCCATCTTCTTCAAATCCTCATATGAGGCTACTCTAACCAAACCATGGATATCGTGTAGTTCGTCGAACCATTGAGCTATTTCCTGGGCAGAACCAGCCGGAGATCTCTTGGGCTTTGGAGAAGACTTATCATAATTAGGCCATTGACCTTGGATATCCTTAACGATTTTGAAATCATGTCCCTCTTTAACGTCGGTGATATCTCCGTAATCTTCGTCAAAGAAGCAGTCTAAAATCTTACTGAAAAGTTTCACTCCCATGGAAAGGATCTTGACATCTCCCGTATCTCGTTCAACGGCGTTAATGTAAAAACGCTTACTGGATTTAATTTGTCTTGCAATATTTTGATTCTCGTCCACTTTGGTATTCCAAAGTTGGTAGCTGAGATCACACAGTGGACAATCATTACCTTTCACACGCGGACAATGGTGATTCCTGCCATCAATACGATGGATGGCAGTCTCTGCATAAAAATCTTCGTCTTCGGATTTAGAAGGAAGGATACGAACTACAGTCGTACCCTCTTTCATCATCAAAAACTTTTTGAGAAAATCGCTGGTATCGTTGTCCGATTTAGTGCGATTAATTTGTTCATATTTTTTTCTAAGTTGGTCTAAGTTTACCATGTTAATTTACAGTTAAAAATTTAAGGGGGACAGAAATCTGTCCCCCTTATTATAGTACTAATTAATAGTTTTTTTAACTATAATCATGACGGGTAACATCATAATGCGTCAAGGCAACAATGGCTCCGTCTGTGGTAATACCCTTAAGTTTAAAATCCCAAAGTCTGCCATCCCTCAATCTCGATCCACAACTATCTGTAAACACTCGTGCGTCCACTGGGTAATCTTGTGACGTACTGTAAGCACCAGATCTCTCCAACTCGGGATCGTAAAAATCAATTCCGGCGCACTCACCAAGGAATGTAGTAAGACTACCCTGGTTTCCCCATCCTATCCATTTTTTATGCCTATTCATAAACATAGTCTGACCTGTCCCAACTGGGTAGCTATCGACTATTTGATAAGTAAACCCCCTAAAACAATTTTCTGTATAGTCTACATCACCAGCCCTTGCTAAACGACGTTGATAAAACGGTTGACTTGTGGAAATATTACCTCCGGGTCCCATATTTCCCGCAGAGACACTTCCGTACGATACACCTTGGTAATCCTTTTCATTAGCGTCTAGCTGAAATTTTTGGGGTTGTATGTATGGCCCACCAAAAACATATTTAACAACAGTCCCTGTACATCTTCCAATAACACTGGCAAGAACGAAAGTACCTCCGATGTTACCAACCTTTCCTAAGGCTGACGTATCAACAGAACTCAAAGTAACGTCTCTATTAGGAAGCGTATCGCGTTGAGATATTGGAACTCGTGCATAGTAGATACTCATTGTCTGGTCTTCAATAAACCAGGGACCCGAGGTATTTACACCAGTAGGAGAGAGTCCAGAAACACTGGAAACGGGGGAGATCCCACTAGTCCACCAACCATCACCACCTCCACCAGAGAGATTCCAATTTGAAAAAGAAGAATTAACAACAGGTACAAGTCCAGGCATAATTTATAAAATTGAGGCTAGAGGAAGAATCGGCCTACAACCAATCCAGAGAGCCCTGCGAAAAGCCACTTCCAGTTACTTAAAATTGATCGATTTAATTGAGCTACTATACTCTTCCACATTTCATTATTATATAGTAATCAACCTAAATCAGAAATCATTTTTATCTCTGCTCGTTTATTCGCAGACATCTGAACCAACATGTCTTTCTGGTGATCTAGGGAAGTTACAATGTTTTTAGCCAGATTATATCTATGCTGAGCATTCAACACTTTTGCTTTGAGTTCTCTAAGAGAAGGTACCGTTAGTACGTATGCGTTTAAAGCTCCCTCTGTAGGTTTCTTTGAAGTGCCTGCCAGCTCCTCCCTCCTCTTTTCCTTCATTTCAGCTTCTGCATACTCAAAGACCATCTCTGCCGTGTTAGTAACCTTCTTGGAATATGATAACACACCCCCAAAGAATGCATATAAAGCCGTATGCTTTTGTAAAGCTTCATCCATGTTGTCCTCTGAGATTTCCAAGTAGTCCTTGGAAATCTGCAAATACTTGTTTTCTAAGTTGTTATAAGTTTCTATTACACTATTCATGAGTAAGTATGTATTTGAATAATTCAGGGTTTAGTGCTGCCAACATTTGTATCATATTGGATGTAACAGTCGTAAGATACTCGTTGCCTATTTGGGGCATCTCATCATCGTCCCCAAGACCGAATAATTCCCATCCAATGTGGCAGATTTCATGAAGGAGAGTTCCTTTATAGTCTTCCACACACTGGTTTGGGTCAATCGTAAGCAAGGATTTGGGAAATTCAACACAGCCATACAAACTTTCTTTATCTAAAGTTTTCTGTTTAATGGTAAAGGTCTTTATTCCCGTGTAAACAACCATTGGATGTGAGTGATTTTTCAATTTTGTCATTTGATCTTTTGAGATATAATAAGTTTAGAATAGTCCATAACAGACGGAATAACGTATCTAGATCTCCCATTTCTGGACTTGATAACGAATATTCTAGCTTCTCCTTTGTCAAACTCCAATTCGTTTTGATTTACAGAGAATACGAGGTCACACACTCGCGTCTTTCCATATGAATCCGCAAGCTCTGTGTCGGTGATTAAACTAACCCGTTTACCTTCCCTATTAGTCTGTGTAGCTGTCCACACAAGGCACTTATGCTCAATCGCTAGGCCTCTGAGTTCTTGAGCGAGTCTTTCCTGCGCCTGATATTCCATCATAGAAGAATCCGTGGTCAATAGTTCTAGATAATCTATGATAATGACATCCGGTGTAAAATCCTCTACGTTCCTAAGCTGGATGAGGAAGGATCTGAGGGTATTAACAGTAGCCCTTTTAGTAGGAAACTCTTTTATCATAAGGGAACCCATGTCTGGTTTAGCCTTCTTAATCTTATTGAATCTCTCCTTAACAATGTCTCTGCGGTACTTTAATTCAGATTGTTTTACGTGAGTGAATATACTATCCAATCTTTGCGCAACCCTATCCTCTGACATCTCCAAAGAGATGTATAATACATCATGACCATCAAGTATAGAACGAGCAGCTTGATTAGCGAGGTACAAAGACTTCCCAACACCAGGAGGCGCTACTACCATAGCCAATTCCTTAGCCGCGAGGCCTCCTTCAAGGGATTCGTTCAGAGACTCAAAAATAGTTCTAAACTTATAGACTTTTCCGTTCTCCTCTTTGGAAAGTCTGTCGTCAAAGGAATTAAAGTAGTTGATACCAAGGTCGAGATTTCTGGTGACGGACAAAGCTCCACGAACTAAACCCTCAATATCGTCATATTTCTTCTGTTCTATAAGACCAACAGAAGATACGATAGCACTTGTAATGGCTTGCTCACGAGCAAAATTCTCAACGAGGTCTAAGAGATAAGCTTCATTACTCAGAGATTTCTCATCGAGAGTATTGATTAACTCCAACTCTTCTTTAAAATCAGACAGAAGCTCACTATGTGATTTCATAGATTTAATCTCTTCCAAAATAAAATCATCCGCTGGGAGCTTTTTATACTTCTGATAATGGTCCACAATTATCTGAAAAAACTTCTGGTGTGACGGGTATTCAAAATACTCCGCCTTCACCATAGGCATAGACTGAACCAAAAAATTAGGATCAGATTTAGCTAAGTAAATAATCCCACGCTGAATGCTGTCTGCTAATTCGTATGCCATTTCACCCTATTAAAGAGGAAAGATCACCATTAAATCAAACCTTTTTACGGAGTCTGTCCGGAATTACCAGAGCCACGTAGGGTGTGTTCCTTTTCGATGCCTTTCAGCTTGGATACCGCATCCTTGTTTAGCTCTATAGCTCTCTTCCTTTTTTTCTCCGCCTCTTCAGGAGTAGCCTTTCTCGCAATACCAGCCTTACGTAACACTTCATGGTCTATCTTCATTTGACTATAAGGAGAGACACCCGTCTTTCCCTTGATGGCCTCTGCGGTGTTTCTAACCTCTTCATCATGCCATTTGTGGGCTTTATATGTGTTATCTCTTTCTATATCCGTCTGATTTCTGTAGAAAGTAGGAGTCCCTCCCTCAACCGTGAAATCTGCTATAGAACCATCACTCATATGTCTCTTAGCGCGTTTCCCACACTCAGGGCACTTTACCCACTTTTTCATGTCAGACATAGAACACATGACATCTTCAATATGATTGCATGAAGCACACAGATACTCGTAAAAAGGCATTATACCTCACACACTCCTGATTTACACGTTTCTAGAGAATACGTAGTGTCATCTATAGAGTCCTTCTTAAAAAGCAGATCCAAATCTAAAGTTTTCAAATCAACAGCTTCCAATGGCTCATTACCCCTAGAACCAGCCTTGTAGAAAGTGAACCCTTTCATGTCATTTGCGTAAGTCAACAGATCATCATATATAGTATCAGGAGAAAAATTAGCTGGTAGGTTGCAGGTTTTGGACACGGCTGAATCCACAAACTGTTGTACAACAGACTGAACTTTTATATGCTCTTCTGGGGTTACTTCGTATGCACCCACAACGTGCTTAGTATCTCTCCCTCTCAAATACAAGTCCTTAAATAATGAATCAACAACAAGAGACTCATTCCAAACACCGTCAGTGCCTGTTCTCCATCTTCTCTTATAGACTGGGGAGAATATGGGCTCAATGCCAGTAGAAACACCCATAACCATGCTAACAGTTCCAGTCGGTGCTACTGTCAAAAGAATTGCATTTCTTATACCATTTTTCTTAATGTCGGAGCGTATCCTAGAGGGAAGAGTCTTTAAAAATTTCTCGCCCTTTAAGCGACCCCAATCATATGCCTCAAAAGAACCTTTCTCCTTTGCTAGGTACATGGAGGCTTTATACGCCTCATTTCTTATTGTTGCAAATAAGCGCTCTAAAAATTCTAGACACGCTTCCGAACCATAACGATACCCTGCTTTTATCAAAAAATAATGGAGGCCTGTAACTCCTAACCCTATGCGCCTAGACCGAGTGCCAGCTTCAACACACTCTGGTATAGGAAAATGATTTGTTGTTAGTATGTTGTCAAGAAATCTCACACCAGAGCGGATTGTACGAGCAAGACGCCTCCAATCGATGACCCCATCAATATCAACCATGTTAGCCAAATTGACATGCCCCAGACAGCAATTTCCATACGCAGGGAGAACCTCTTCGCCACACGGATTAGTAGACGGCATATATTCAAAGTACGATACATTAGTGTATTCATTCGCAAAATCAACATTGAAAATACCAGGCTCTCCAGATTCTATCGCATTATCTATAATCCTCTTCCATATATCCCTAGCCAACAAAGTAACCTTAGTAGAGTTCTGGAAAAGGTCGGCATGATGTTTGAGATGATGCATTTTGGCTATGCCATACGAATCTTCTTCGTTTTGAGCTACCACACTCACCACATCATCCCCTAACTCTGATTTTCGGTTCAACTCATAAGTATAATACCGCTCATGACGACCACCGAAAGTGAAGTACCATTCATCATTATTTTCTACTGCCTCTATGAAAGATCGGGTTATGGCAACAGACACATTAAAGTTCGTTAATTCCTTGCGGTCAAGCTTAACGTGAAGAAATTCTAGAAAATCAGGATGAGTTACATTTAGAATGGACATTAGTGCTGTTCTCCTATTTTTCCCAGCTCTAACATGGTTCCCAATCTCATTTATCATGCGCATGACAGAGATAGACCCTGGAGAGGAATATCTTATATTCTGTATGTCAGACCCTAGGGGACGGATTTTAGAAAAATTAAATCCTATCCCTCCTCCTCCACAAGAAATCTTATACATGTCACTGATAGTCTTGCCAATGCTCTCTACATTGTCTTCTGGGTCTAGGACATAACAGTTCAGTAGATTTTGTTTACTTCTTCCAGCTCCAAATAGTATCCTCCCTCCCGGGACAAAATCTCCTGCGTTGATAGAATCAAAAAATTTCTTCTCCACCTTCTCTCTCTGGTCTGGTGGCTCTGGGTCTGCGGCTGCTCTTGAAACCCTTCTAGAGCATTCCTTCCATGTTGTTTCACCAGGATAAGCATATTTTTCTAGAAATATAGCTTCCCCCAGGGAGTCCTTTACTATCTCATACGCCATTACTATACTTCCATTATCGCTATTACAGAATCCTCTGCTATGATGAGATATATATCTTCATCCAGCTCTATCTCTCTTCCACTAAATTCTTCAAAAAGAACCCTCTGACCCTCTTTGAGTTTCCCGCTAGTTTCGTCTCCTACAGATTCTATGACTCCTTCACACGTAGGATTGTCTTTAACCTCATCAGGAATTATAATCCCAAACTTGGCTTCCACCTTCTCGATGTGTCTCTTAACTAAAATTCGGTTATGGTATGGTATAATTTTCATATTATTTGCAGGTTGTTAGATTATTCTTTTTTCTGACGAATAAGCGTTCTGCATCGTCTTCTATTAAAGAATTCAAGTAAGGATTATGGGTTATCAAAAACAACTTTTTATTAGAAGATATACTGGATATTAACTCATATAAACCTCTAATTCCCCCCCTATCCAGAGAATCTCCGACCTCATCAAAAAATATTATATTCGACCCATCTTTACCAGAAAGAAGTAGCAGGTCATTTAAAGCCATCATGACAGAGATAGAAAATTTCTGTTTCTCTCCTCCAGACAAAGACTCGAAATGTATTGTGCTACCAGAAGATCTTATCTCTTCCATCAGGCTGTCATCAAATTCAATAGAGAACGCATTATTTGAAAGAATACTAAGATAATAATTGGCTCTTTCATTGAAATAATCCAGAACATTCCTAATTATGTACTTGACCAATCCTTGTTCGGAAAAGGCAACTTCCCAAAATTTCATGATGTCATATTTCTTCTGAGCTTCCTCCATCTGCTTAGAGTATTTTCTAGACAGAGCCTGCTGTTCACGAATAGACCTATTAGTTAGAGCTATTTTGATATCGGTAGTTTTTAAGATTTCCACAAGTTCATAGTCAGAGGACGAGATGGGTATAAACATATCATCAAATTCCTTATAGCGTCTCTTTAACTCTTTTCTTATATCAATTTTTTGTTGGTACAAGACTTCTAATCTCTTTTCATTTTCCTCTCTCTTTGTAGAGATAGCTTCTGGTTGTTTGCTACAATGCTCACAAATGGAGTTGGCGCTAAAAAATTCAATATTGCTTTTAGCTTTGCTGATAGAGACAGTCACATGGGAAAGTTCATTTTGTACATCTCTCATGGAAAGTTCCTTATCAATTTTAGCAGCTTCCAACTGCTGTATCTCAGAAAGAGAATATTTCATAATGAAATCATGTTTCTCCTTCGTCAATAGCCCCTTTGCATGTGCCTTTTCATCCCTACAACCCTTCAATCGTCTTTTCAATCTATTGGTCTTTTGTAGAGATTCGCTCTGTAAAGTAGCGGCAATCTTTTTTTCAGAATTAAATTTAGACTTCAGCGAACGTATCCTAGACCTGTTCTTGAAGAGATCAGTAATGTTAAGAAAATTTTGTATGATGGATCTCTTCTCCTCAGCCGTACATGAGAGGAAATTTACATTGTTTTGCTGTCCAAACACTATAGATGCCAAAAAAACATTATAACCCGTGTTTAGAATCCCTTCCAGATATTCCTGAGTTTGCAAAACTCCTTCTCTAGTCACACTCTTTCCGTCAACTTTAACAATTAGCGAAGGGGGTTTTTTAGTTCTAGTTATTACTACATTATCATTAACGGTAAGAGTTACTTTGCATTTGCCTGTGGTAAATGTATTGATCAAACTCTTTTCAGAAGTCTTCCGTATAGTCTTTCCAAATAAAGCAAAAACTACAGCTTCTACTATAGAACTCTTACCCGCGCCATTGGAAGAGAAAGGTCTTGTATCTTCGTTCTTTCCTATGACATGAACAAGCCCACTGTATTTGTCAAAATCCAACTCAGTTTTCCCGATGGAGAGAAAATTTTCAACCACCACTTTGTTAATTTTCATCTCGTATCTCTTTTAAAGAATTCATGAGATCCTCCTTAGTAAAAACAGAATTCCTAGAGTCTATGTAACTTTCTATAACCCCCTCATCCAATGTAAATATTTTCCTGTCTGGCGTGTAGTCAGACATAAATTTTGGAAGTAGGTCTTCAAATGAAAATTCTAAGTAATCTACATCATACTCGTCTATCACTTTATCATGTATTTGGCGTTTCACGTATTCATCTAATCTGTCGAGCTTGACTCGCAACATAGTAAAAAATTCTGGAGTAATTAGAGATTTTCCTTTAGAAGGTAAATCGTCAATGTTACACATGACATGTCTGATCCCAAAATTCACAGATTTTCGTATAGGTCTAACATCCCCATCCCTTATCATAAGTTCAGTATAGTATTTTTTCTCATTCGCTTCTCCAAACGAATTAGAATACTGGGTTCCAATAATGAATATGTTATCATATCTCCTGGATCTGTGAATATGCCCTAGAAAACTGTATTTGTTTTTTGGGAAATGCCATCTCTTGAGACGTGACTCGTATGAGTATGCTCCATTTGATACACACCCATCGAAACCAAAATGTCCTATAAGATGATTTTTTGCTTTCTTTACTTCACATACAATTTTCTCTTCATCTTCGTAGTGAGGTACAAAATCAAAGAAAACACCTCCTATTGAGACAGTCTCAGTATCTATGATTATTTTTGCCTTGTCAGAAAACAGAGACAGTGTTGTATGAGAAGAACCATCCTTGTGAATCGTATCATGGTTCCCACGTAGAATTATGATGTTCTTGCATCGTACAGAATTCAAAAATTTTCTGAGGGCTAATAGTTCCTCTCCCCCAGGATTCCTCTTGTGGAAGATATCACCTCCCATTATAAGAGTGTCTGGGGGCTTAGCATTTACAATTTTTGTTAATGTCTTTACTTGGGTATCTAAAAACCCAGGAACATAATCACTCCTGAGGTGTGTATCACTAATGAGAAGTGCTCTATGAGTTCTCGACATAATTTAAAATCTCGTCATAGTTATCTACCACACCGTGAGAATCGAACACTACTTCAGTTAAATCTCCAAACGAATTACCTACTTCAACATCAACCTCAAAAGGAACTAAAAATTTCAAATTATAATATTCCTCCAGATCATCAATCCTAGTGAGTTCATATTTCAGAATTTCCACGACTTCTTTAATGATACCCTTATCACATTGCACTTCAACACTATCGTGAACAGTAGCCAGAATTTGAGCATCGAGACCTTCTTTATCTAAACGGCACTGCAGTCTCTTTAAAGCGTGAAGCATCATATCAGATGCAGAACTCTGAATTACAAAGTTCATCCCTTGACGAAGAGCTCTAAACTTGTACTTCGAGACTGGGCTGTCTACATTAGACAGATTTCTTCTACGACCAAACAGACTAACCGCACACTTATTCTCTAGGATGTACTTATGCACAAACTTTATCCACTCAAAAACTTTAGGGAAAGAAGTCTGATATGAAGAAAAAATTCCCTTAGCATATCCGATACTTTTTCCAATTTGCTGGGCAAGCTTGGAAGGGCCTCCTCCGTAAACTATGAGAAAAGAAACACTCTTTGCGATTTGTCTCTCCTCCTTGGTTATTTCATTAATAGGTTTATCATAAATGAGAGAGGCTGTGTACTTATGCAAATCCTGTCCTGTTTTAAATGCATGTATTAGACTCTTGTCACGACAACACTGAGCCAAAACACGAAGTTCAGCGGCAGAAAAATCAGCAGCGATGAAGACCTTATTCGGATCAGATACCATAAGTTTTCTAATGTTTACGTCGTCATCACTTGGTCTAGGTAATGTATGAAAAGAGACACCTTTACGCATTCCACCCCCAGCGCTATACAAGGAGCAGCTTAGTCTACCAGTAACCGTAGAGGCAAAATTATAATTAGAATAAATCTTACCGTCCTCGTTCCACTCTATCGCAGCTTCCACTCCCTTTACATAGGTGTTATACTGTTTAGTCTTTGACTTATACTCTAAGAGCAAATTTATAAATTCGATGACATCAGCACTCTTGCTGTTCCTTTTAATAGTTTGTAAGTGTTCCTCAGTGATTGCTGGCTTTTTGGTCTTGGCAGAAAACTCTAAAGGAGTTATATTAAAACCTTCATCGGAGAAAAGGACTTTCCCCAGGTCAACAGTCGAATTGGGATTAACCCCTGAAACCGGGGAAATATCACTCAAAGAAGCCTTTAACGCCTTCAACTGTTTAGATAATACTCCCTCAAGAACAACTAAATATTCCTTGTCAATGGAGATTCCTCTGTTCTCTACATCTCCTAGTATGAGAGCGATGTCCTTAAGTAGTTTATAATACACATGGTCAAGGTTAAGCTTTTTTATATCTTTGGATAGAATATCCCAACTCCTCAAGGTGAAATCACAATCCATAGCATTGCCAAACGCCATATCAGATAATGGCATATCCCCCCAGTCATGTGTCTCGGCGTTTGTTACTGTTAGCATTTTCTGACTTTAACCCCTCTCTCTTCTAAGAAAGAAATAACGTGACTAAAAATACGCTGGTTTCCACCAATTAATTCTCCAGGAAAAATTCCCGACCCGAATTCGTTGTCAGAAAGAACAGCTTCTGCCATTGCACAACATGTATATCCAGTCGTGCGCGCCATAGACGAAGTTCTAGTTACAAGATCCGTCTCGTCATATATTTCCCACACATGACGGTCTGTGCCTCCTTTAATAGTTACTCGCATAAAAGTGAACTCATCGTCTTCGGGAGTTAATTTCCACGAGTCAAATAAAACCTTCGATGTTGATTCTAAATTTTCCTTTGTAAAAAATCCAGAATCACGCAAAAATATCATCTGCTCCCTATGTCCTGGGTACCGTAAGGTTTTTTCTCTCATATTTGGGATATGCTTCATCGTAGTCAATAAAGACCTTAAGCCATCAGTATTGAACGCTTGTAATACTGTATCCTTCA